>Ga0153959_1000436_pt1 | contig 18422 bp, 20 predicted proteins | sample TSFL043MetaG_FD_104685 | JGI IMG/M metagenome (GOLD analysis project Ga0153959, IMG submission 104685) | Attine ant fungus gardens microbial communities from Florida, USA - TSFL043 MetaG | ecosystem: Host-associated > Fungi > Mycelium > Unclassified | place: USA: Florida, Wekiwa Springs...
CTACAGTCTGCTAAGATATATTGACATGTTTCTACCTGGCAATGGCCACATGGATACTGAGTGCACTCTGCAGGGAAAAAGCACTGTCTAAACTCCCTAATGGGAGCATGGTTGAGAATTGCTTGAGTCGCCCTGGCACACAATGTGACTGACTCAGCAATAAAAGGAAGCCAGCTACTACCTTTAGTATAGAAAGGCTGGAGAGGTTTGCAGTTATCACCTTTGAGGGATAAGCAGTGGTGACCTTGGGATGAGGGATGACTGAAAGAGGACCTCCAGGCATTGAGGCAGGAAGTGGTGCTCTTAGACCGAAGAGCATCAAGTGAAGTAGCTGGGTGATGACCAGCAGTGATATGAGTGTTGGTGGCATCTTCATGGACCAAGTGGTGAAGAGACCACTGGGCTAACTCTGAACAACATTCATCTTGGATCTCAGAGTATTTACTTTTCATTTATTATCATTTAATTAGTATAGATCAAACCCATTATCTCTAATACTACATGATTGTTTTGGACCTTAGAGTATTTAGTTTTTTCTTTATTTTATTATTAAAATATTAGCACAGATCAACTCTGACACTACTCCATAATACATATGTTATGGACTAACCTGGTCCTAAAATTGTATGACTAGAGAAATGGGAAGAGTAAGAACTCTTCTTCAATGGATTAGATGAGGCATGCTAAAAATAGAACATGAAATAAGATCAGATCAGATAAGAGTCACATGATCTGGTCATATGATAGATCATATAATAGAAACTTCTAGAAGGGTCATGGAAAATTACTTAAGTATATATATAGACAAATAGAATTTGTATAAGTAGGTAGAGCAATTTACAGAGGAACTCCATTAAGTTCTCTTTGTTCTCTCATAATGTTGAGTGGGATCTGAATTAGTTGTCTCAACTAGCTTGTTCCTTATAATACAACACATAAGTTAAAGTCAAGATTATTTCACTCTGTTGTTAACTAACTATTGCTCTGGACTTGACAGTACTCTAGACTAGTGGTTATATCTTTTCTTTGATAGTGTACTCCTAGATGAGCTCTGGAAAATATTCACTCCAAACCTTGGAGTAATTTACTTTACTTATAAATCATAATTTTCATTTCATTTCACTCTGACACTATTATTCCAGATGCCACCTGTGACATACACACAAGACTTTAGCCTACCATATAGTCACTGATATCCTTGAAAAGGAATTCAACTGGAGTACCTATTTTTGTGTCTGTTAACATGTGGGGTATGCAGTGAGGACTAGTCTGGTAGTAGAGCACAAGCTGCTTGTCTTCTCATTTCCTCTATAAATAGTTCTTCTTTTCTTTGCTATCTGCACTTCTTTTGCCTCATGCTTAGGTAGTGTAGAAGGTGCATTTACAATGTGTACTGCAGGGTAGTCCCTTGGCCCTCTTTAGCTACCACAGACTCCTACCACACCCCATGTAATAAATTATTGATTTAAAAAAAATAGACTTGGACAAGCATGGCCAATGGGGCTCAAGATAAAAGAGAAAAGAGCTGTAAAAGATGCCTGAGGTGGAGGATAGTCCAAAAGTATGGAGTATCAGAGAGGAGTCAAGATAGGTTCTAATCACGTGTTGGATATGATGCGGTGTTGTCAGCTTCAATTCCAATTTGGTTTCACTTTAGCCACACTCTCCCGCGCAAAAGACAGATTCTCTCAAATGGCTAGTCATAAAGACCAAAAAAGCCCTCACAGGTTCTTCACCTCCTCATCGGACTCCCAGTCCAGTTTTCAGACACCAGGATCCACTTCCCTTTCATCTTCCCAGGTCATCTCAGTCGACGTCCTGCTCAGAAACCACGAAGCCGCCCAAGATCCCAAAAGTGCTGCACTGGATCAGGCCGTCAACGACAGGAATATCTCTGTCTCTCAGAATGCTCAGCTATGGAAGATCATTGAAAAGCAGCGGTCGGGCTACAACCAGATTCTCAAAGAACTTGAGAGGGTCAGAGCGGAACGTGACTCGTACAAGAACAGGGTGCTTGCTCTTGGAGAAATCACAGACACGCTTGTTAAGTCCAGCGATCGGACCGCAACATCCATCATCGACTGCGTCGATGCCTCGACAAATACACGACTCACAGTTTCACGCCACCATTCATCAGACGATAATGGTTAGCTTCTCGTGCCTTTCCAGATCATTAGTTGACTCTATATGCAGAAACACCACGATTGCAATTATTTGATTCGCGTCCTTCTCGCCCTCACGAGCCACTGTTTCAACATACCATTGACAATTCACTCCAAAGTAACGCTAGCTTAGTCTCTATACCAACCCCTCATGCACATGCACCATCCTTTGTTGGTTCTCCCATCTCTTCACAGCATGAAAAGCCAACTCTCACTTCTCTTATCGTCTCACAACGCTCAGAATTTCAGTCTATGCCGGTAACAGTTTCTTCAAGGACACTTAATCCAGAGGAATTAGTTTCCGTTGCTGTAGATACACAGTATCACAACCCCATCGAGAGTAGCAGCAGCATTACATCCGGTAATCCCATTCCCATGGTCTCCATAGACCACTACACTCCACCTCAGCAGCCAAGTGCGCCTGCTGTGTTGTCTGATACCATGTCATCCGCCGTGCCAGCGATTGCTGCTTTACAGTTACAAGCTCCCGGTTCGCCAGCTGTTTCTGAATCTCAGGCTGACCCTCATGTCTCCCGGATAGCACTGCCAGATGAAGCTAGCAGATATATCGCCAACCCAGTAGGTTCACCTGTCCCTAGTCCTAGACATGACGCTACATTCGCAACTTCCACTGTGGGCCCGAAACTTCGAGTTTCTTCAAATCTTGTCCCTCAACAACGACGTATGGGCGAGTTTTCGTATTCTGGCAGTGAAGGTGATGGCGACGGCGACGAGGTGAAAGAAGACACAGAAAGAGATGAGAATAGAGATTTGTTGTATGACAAGGATGAAGATGAGACGGACCTTGGATCTGTTCAAGAGCAGACTAAATTATTTGAATTCGGTAGACTCAATTCATCCATTTTGACTAACAGTAATTATAGTATCACCACTTTGGTTTCAGACCAGCAATCCCTATCTGGCCTTTCCTCCCATAATAGTCCATTCTCCGATCTAAGACGGCAAACACAAGCACATGCAGTACCCGAGACATCCTCTTACTCTCAAATGCAGTGGCAAAAATCGACTTTCGAAGGGGGAATATTTAGCGGTGATAGTGGTGGTCAAGTTTCACCCGGGATCCGATCTCATCAATCGTCGTTGATCAATAAGGATTCTACATTATCTCCATCCTCACAGTCCCCTTCCGCCAGGCTTCAGTCTCACATACAACCTCAAATGCAGCTATTTCAGCAACAGCAACAGTACCCGCAAGCACAACAGCAAGGAGTTGTGCCCATACTTGCACAGACGCCACCTAGTGGCGAGTTCTCGCTATCAAATGTGTCGAGTAGCACTCTCTCCGATATGCATATCCTCCAATCTCAACAGCGTGACTCACAATACCGGGCTTTACCCCTCCTATCCTCCGATCTCCCGACGACGCTCATCCAAGTCTCTCAGTCCCTCGTACGTCCGAACGACCGAGGCAAAGAAGTACTATCCTTCGTTATAATTGTTCAACCTGACCCTGCTAATCCGACAAAAGAATCTTGGAAGGTGGAAAAGATGTATTCAGATGTCGTTGCACTTGATGCGAGAGTAAGAGGGACTGTCGGGAAAGCCATTGCCAAAAAGATTGTGAGTCTTCCAGAAGGGAAGCTATGGAAGGACCACGCACCTGCGAAAGTTGATCATCGAAAGGTGTGCATCTCATGCTTCAATTCCTGAGTCACTTATCAAACCGTTGAATAGGCGATACTGGAATCGTACCTACAATCACTCGTCAAATTATCATCTCATCAATCTAGTGACGATGTTATCGCTTTCTTGACCTCTGATATTGTCCGTGAAACCCGCCAGCCAGTGATGCAAGCTGGACATAAAGAGGGGTATTTGACAAAACGAGGAAAGAATTTCGGAGGATGGAAGACACGGTATTTTGTGCTGAGTGGACCTGTATTGGAATATTATGAATCCGTGAGTTATCTATTCTGCGGATTATTAAGTTCGGGGATATTTACCTGATTGTTTCATCTGTTTCGTCTCATTAACACAAATTCATGTACACTTCACCCGTCGGCACGGTATCTTTCTATCAGCGCGGCGGAGCACATCTTGGTTCTATAACCATTACGGGCGCCCAGATTGGTCGCCAACAGCGTTCTAACCATCACTTGCCTTCTAACCATCATCTTGGCCATAATGACGCGGGAGGTGGACATAGTACGGATGAGAAAGAATACCGTCATGCGTTTCTTATTGTTGAAGCAAGGAAAGGTACTGGAGGATCACATCCAAGGCACGTGTTGTGTGCAGAGAGCGATGAAGAGAGAGATGCATGGGTTGATATGCTTGTAAGGTACTTTACGGGGAAGTACAGTGAAGAGTCATTGAGTGTTCCGGTCTCACAACCTCCTGTTGCTGTATCTTCATCCTACCAGCCAGGTTCTTCTGCTACTGGCCCCGGTGGAGGACAGGGAGGAGGAGTGTTCAGCCCGGTACAATATAGCGTGGACGAGTGCAACTCCAACTCAAATCCGAATAGAAGTACCAGCCCGGTCAAAGGGACCGACCCCTCATCCGTTGAAAGGTCCGCTTCCTTTCAAAACAATCTCACTGTCATCTCTGCGAAAAACAGCAACGTCAGTCTCAACGGTCCTAGTAACAACGTTGGTGTCAGGAAAGTATTGGACCGACTTCCTGGTCTTCCATCAAGTTTACCAGATCCATCATCATCCCCTTTGTCCGCTGTTGCTTCTTCCGGTGCAGGTGCAGGAGTTTTTGACAGGCCCAACTCAGATTTGGGGCATTATTCGCTTTCTCAAGAAAAGTTAAGGAAGACTCAGTCTCCTGAACGACATCGCAAGTCTATGCATCCACCTACGTCGTCCAGCCAAAACGGCACCTTATCTGTGAGTGGCATTGCTGAAGGTGCTGTTGACAGGTCTACTTCACCTAGTAAAGTGGGCAGTAGTAATAAGGTGAAGATATCGGGACCTATGAATGGGATGCCTATCCCTTTTGGGTGCGATTTCGGTGGCGGGAGGGAGAAGGAGAAGGACAAAGAGAAGGAAGAAAGGGATGGGACCGGGAGCATAACAGGTGGGAGTGAGAGGAGAGAAAAGGCAAGGTCTAGATTTTGGCCCGGGTGGAACAACAAGACCGGTAATGGTAAGCTACTCTATCCTTTCCCCATTTTGGAGCTGAATCATGCTCATTCCAGTTGGTGAAAAATACATAGCAACCCTGGTGATCCCTCGTGCTGTGTTCGGCGTCTCACTTGATGAATCACTGAAAGTCTCGCAGATCTGCAACTTACCATCGATAGTGTTTCGTTGCATCGAGTACCTAGAGGTGAAGAAGGCGGATCAGGAAGAGGGAATATACAGGTTGAGTGGAAGTACGGCTGTGATCAAAAGCTTGAAAGATCGTTTTAATGCAGAAGGGGATGTGGATTTGTTGGCGATTGATGAGTACTGGGACCCTCATGCAATTGCAGGGCTATTGAAAAGTTACTTGAGGGACTTACCCGCGAGTATTTTGACAAAAGACTTACATTACAGGTTTTTGACGGTGATTGGTAGGCCCTATGCGTTTTCTCTTTCTAGTATGCATATTCAACCATAGACAGACTTAATTGATGCCCAAGATCGCATTCGAGAACTTTCACAACTGATATCGTTGCTTCCTCTCGCCAACTATAGTCTCCTACGCGCCCTGACGGCCCATTTGATTTCCATCGTACAAAATGCGGCTACTAATAAGATGACGATGCGGAACGTTGGCATTGTTTTCTCCCCGACACTGGGTATCCCTGCTGGGGTGTTAAGTTTGATGCTAGGGGAATTCAATCGTGTATTTAACGTTGATGCTGGAAAGAGACTACCAAACGGTGGCGAAGAGACAATTGAGGGAAATTTGGCAGTTGATGACGCGTTGAGGAGGAACAGCCGACAGTATTTTGATACTGCTGCTGATCAAATTCTCGGGCTTGTTGGACGTAGTCTCAATGGTATGTTTCCATTTTTTTTGAAAGAAGCTCTCCTTCGGAGAGAAAAGGATTTTTCGCGGGCATTTTGACCGACTTCGCTCAAGGGGAGGTTGAGTCAGGCTCTATGTTTTGAGATGCTTCCTTGATTTTTTTTCTCAGATGATTATCAACCCGACTAACTCCAATGCCAATTCGATTCGTATTTCTAGCTCCTGTGGAAGATATACAGTCCGAAGCAGACGATTGCTCTGCGCAGGACAATGAGAGTGAAACCGGAACGGCCGAATCGATGTCCTTTTCGGAATCTGGAACTGCTACTATGCTCTCGATACCTGTGCGCGATGGCGATCAGTTTCAGCAGCAACATACTTGGACCAGCCCAATCGATACACCGCCTGCGTCAAGCTCGAAGTCATCTAAAGCAGGATGTGCGGTTAACAGTAAACTGGTAATTGTGCCTACGAGGGGGGTACCTGGGTTGCCTATGTCTCCGAGGCCACCGCCTTCGCCGACGAGACCTACAGAGACAACTATGCCCCCTGTCGAGTAATCTTTCTTGTCCTGGTTTCTCTGATTGCATGTCCTGATGGGTACTTCTTGACAGTCTGCCTTGGGACTGAGTGGTTTGAAACGAGTTAAATGATTAGTTTCTATGTTTATTTTATTCCCTATCAGTTTCTGAATTGACATATACCGCTTCTTGATACCTCTCATTTCTTTTGAATTCTAGGTTGCATTTTAGTGAATGATTTACATCCCTCCTGTGTATCTTGCACGTGCTTTCTAGTGGACACAAATCACAGCCTTTTCTTCCACTCGTTTTCTTGCACTACTAATCCCACATACAGATTGATAATATGAGTCCATCATTGACTGATCAGTAGGTTGTTCAGTTCTCATATTTACTCTATGTTGAGAAGAGTCTTTAGGCAAGAGCACATCTTGGAAACAGAGTATACTTTTGTTGACTGTACATGATTCATTAACAAGTAACCAGCTAATCATGATCAAACACCCGAGTTTCAGACTTATGAGGTTTTTACTGTGACTTGGGATGGCCTTCAACATCTACTAATTCTGAATGGTGTTCACTATGTCTACATGTGATATTCAAATTATTTGTGTTATGGAGATTGTGTTATGATACAGCAAGGACAAAGTATGCTCTAGTCTGGGATGATGATCCCTGTTTTTTGATCACATCCTATTCACATCGAAAATCATCTGGGAACCTTAATGAGCCAGAAAATTCAGCACTCACCATGACTGACCCCACTAATTATCAGGATGCCACATCAAGAGTAGATGCCATACATTGGAAGCAAGGAACTTAAGGAATTTGTTAAACAGAATCTTTTTAGCACAGTAGACAAACTAATGGGATGCAAAGTTGTGGGATGTAAGTGGGTATTCAAAATAAAAATAGACAGATTGAATGGTACAAGGCAAGATTAGTCACATAAGGCTTTTTGCAGATATTCAGTGTTGACTTTGATGAAACATTTGCATCTGTTATTCAGCATCAAATACTTTAGACTCTTCTCAGCTTAACAAATTGTTATAGGTGGCACATCCATCAGATAGATATCAAATCAGTATTTCTTAATGGAGAGTTTTGTAAGGCTTCTGTTATGATCAACCTCATTTTATCCATATCACAGAGTAGTGTTAGAGGTAGCAAAGTGAATTGTAATAAAGAAAAGAAAAGAAAAGAATTACTCCAAGATCCAAATAATATTTGGAATTCACTTATAAGTATACTACCAAAGAAAAGAAAAAAATCAAAGATCTAGGGTATTGTTGAATAATGTCTGGAGGTTGTATTTGATGATGATGGAGAGAATAATCTTAGCTTCAACTTATGTGTTGTACCCCAATCTTCTGTTGCTGTGTTAGTTGCTAACTTTGGAGTGATAAAGTTGTTGGAGTACGAGTTGAAAAGAAGATATATAAAGAAAAGGAATAGACATAAGTAATGTTAATTTACAAACTGGAGAACTACAAAGTAACTATAGGTATATATACTAAATCTAAGAAAAGGAGATATATACAGAATACAAACTAATTACAGGAGGTTTTGACTACTAGAAGATCTACTATGAAAAGGAGAATAATAATAATAATAAATCAATAAAATGAATTAAAATGAATTAAAAAGAAAATAACTACAAAATTCTTGGATATGACAGTATTCTTCCTTTAAAGCTGAGTCTTCAAAGCCCTTAATGCATAAGCAATACAATTATCATCTGATTGGAGTGATAAAAGAACTTTACCAAATTTTTTCTTTCTTGAACTCCAACCACAACCATATTGTTCTTTAATACTTTAAATACCTTCATTTCTTTTGATTCTAATGACAAGTTCTAGCAGAAGTATGAGACATCTAGACAATGGAGACTTGAGAAAGAGATACACATGGAAAAAGCATTAGCAGAACATAAGACTAAGAAAAAAGCTTGGGCTGTGGAAAGATTGTACTTGGAAGAAGAGAGAAAAAAAGAAGAAAGAATAAGAATAGAGAAAGAAATTTAAGCCTGAGAAATAGAGGAGGTTTATTATTCTAAAGTTTTTCATCTTTGGACAGATATTTACTTCAAGAATCTTTGATAGATACAGAGTTCTGATTTGTTTAAAAATATGAAGTTAATTGAACTTTCTGTTTTGCTGAAAAAGTATCAAAAATGTCTACTGTTATATGAGAGTGTCCAAGACCAAAAGAAATAAGAAGCAGAGGAAAAGATCACAGATCTGCAAATAGGTCCCCTCAATATATATCAATAGTGTTATAAGACAAGGCAATTTTGTGCTCTTTAGCCATTTTTGTAAGTTTTACCACTCTATCCTTTTCATTAACTTATATCTTTTAGAAATGTAACTGCTTGTATTTCTTATACCATCTTGAAGGTTGCTTGCCAAATTCAGAATCCAGAGGAGGAAGAATACCTGGATAATAAAAGAGTCTGGAAACAAGCTCATATCCAAAAAACCAAATAGGATGTGAAGGATGAATAAGGGGAAAATATGTTGGAGACACACCAGAGGAGAGTTGGTTATTTGGATTGGATTTGTGATGCTCTGAAGAAGTTGGCTAGAATTGACATTCTAATAGAGTTGGACAAATCAGAAACAGAGTCAGCAGTTAGAAATCAGAATAAAGGAAAACAAAAAGAAGTAATTGAGTTAGAGGATAACAAAGAAAAGATGGAGAAAGCAGAAAACACAATGGAAGGAGTAAAGGAGGGTAGTGTAAAGAGGATGTCTAGTAGTTTGACACCCTCTTGGTATTCAACTGGTAGTTCTGTCATATAAAAAATTTTTTTCTTTAGTTTTTTAATAATATTTTGTTGTGATGGACTGCAGGACTTGTAAGTCAGAGTGAATAAAGAGGTCTAGGCTTAAAAGAATAATTAGTATGGAAATCCTCTAAGAGTTCCTGGGCATGCATCAACTTCATGGCTAGTAATTATTTGGAATTGTCTTCAGTATCTTCATAGCCTAGTCAGACAACCTTATACAACAATCTATATGTTCTCTAATGATCTGTTTTAGAATCAACAATTTTAGATATTTTATATTCTAGTTCTCTGTCAATAATGACTGGAGCAGACAAAGATTCAGAGTATTATATGAAGTTGTTCAGAGTTAGTGATTCAAGCATAGAGACATGGAAGACAGGATGAATGGCCTTCATGAAGTTTAAAAGATGAACAGTAAAGAACCGTGGACTAGGTTTAGAGATGATTTCATAGAGACTAAGATACTTCTCAGAAAGTTTCTTCAATAGACAAGTTGTCTAGAAAAATTGAGCTTTGACAAACATGGATTGTCTGATTTGGAAATTTGGAAACAACTGACATTGGACATTGGTTTGTGACTGATATTATCTCTAAGCTGTTGAAATCTTGGATTTAAGTTGTTTTTGAAGTTTATTTAGGTTGACTGTGAAATTATAGACACAGGATGAGGCTATATTGCATTTAGGATATACTGTGATATTAGAATGAGAACCCTTATTAGCAAAGAATAGAGAGACACAAGTAATGGTACTAAGAGTATTGTTGTAAGCAAACTCTGTAAGAGGAATTAACTCCAATCAGTTATTCTGTTAATAGTTGTAATACACTTGGAAATACTGTTCCAAAGTTTGATTTGTATGTTCCACTTGTCCATTGGCTTCTAGATGGTATTCCAAGGTAAAATAAAGTTGCATATTTAGAGCAATTCCAAGTGAGATGAGAAACAAACTTAGAGCCATAGTCAGATATAATATCCAATGAAACACCATGCTTAGAGAAAACATATATAATGAAAAGTCATGTCAACTCAGCTGAAGTGATAGTCTCATAAGTAGGGATGAATATAGCCTGCTTCAACAATCTGTCCACAATGATGAGAATAGTGTCAAATCCAGAGAATGGAGGGAGTTTCTCAATGAAATTCATTGAAATGGAATTTCATGAATACTCTGGAATGAGAAGTTATTTTAACAATCTATATGGCTTGTGGTGTTGTAGTTTGGATTGTATACAGGTAACATATGGCTTGCAGAATTGCTAAATATCAGATCAAATGTTTGGCCAAGTATAACTGTATTAGATAAGTTCCAAAGTTTGGTTCTGTCCAAAATGTCCAACCAGAATGTGGTTGTGATGATACCAAAGAACTCAGAGATGTAAGTTATTGTTTGGAGGTATATATATCCTACTATCAAGCACAGAAAACCTTTATTATTAATAGACCAATATCCCTTAGAGCAAGCTAATTGATTTGTAATAAAGGGATCAAGAAGGAGTATTGTCATAATATCAGAGTAAAGTTGATTTTGATCCAATATAATGGCTGCACAAAGTGTTGAAGTAGAAATAATTGTTGCTTAGAGTGAAGTGAAGCATAGTCATTATCCTCCCTTTTTAAATAGATGTTCCATTGTCTAATGAGAGCATTTGGTTTGGTTTTAAGTTAACTAGAATGAAAATGAATGACAAGGTTGAATTGAAAGAGAAACTCCAACCATCTAGCTTGTCAATGTATAAGGACCTTAGTTGAAAAATATTCAAGATTTTTATAGTCTGTCACAACATTGATTGGAGATTTGGAGCCCTCTAGGTAATATTGCCAAATTTGGAAAGTCTCAAATATAGTAAGTAGTTCCTTGTCATGGACATTGTAGTTGAGCTTAAGGGAAGTGAAGGTATAGGAATAAAAAGCTATTAGGTGAATTCGATTGTTGCCAGTCATAATGAATAATATTGCAGCAAGAGCATAATTAGAGGCATCAGTTTCCACAATCAATTGAATATTAAGAACCCAATGGGTAAGGATTAGAGCAGTCATAAATGTCTACTTCAGAAAATTAAAGAATCTCCAACAATTGTCATTGAAGTTCTAAGAAATGTCTTTTTTATCAAGACAAGTGAGTGGAATGACTATATTAGAGTAATTGTAAATAAAATGTTTATAAAAATTGGCAAAGCCTAGAAATGATTGAATATCCTTGACTTTTTTGGGTTTGGACCAATCCTGAATTGTCTTCATTTGAATATTTGACATAGTTAAACCAGAGGGAGAGAGGATATAGCCTAGGTACTTGATGGAGTCCAAGTGGAACTCATATTTTTTCACTTTGGCATACAGTCCTGATTTGTGAAGCTGCTTTAAAACTTCCTTTACATGACTTTGATGTTGCAAAAGATTATTGGAGTAGATCAGAATATTGTCAAGATAAACTACTATGTACACATTAAGAAGGTCCAAAAATATGTTGTTCATAAAACATTGGAACACTGCTGGAACATTAGTGAGTCCAAAAGGCATAATAGACTACTCAAAAGAGCTATAGTGCACTTGGAATACTGTCTTTTATTCATTACTTTTGGTAATATAGACTAGATAATAAACATGACAGAGATCTATCTTGGTATAAATGAGGGCTTTGCAAGGGGAGTCAAGGAGATCAGTTATCAATAAAAGTAGATATTAGTCTTTTTTGGTAATGTAATTAAGTCCATAAAAGTTAATGCATAACTAAAGAGATCCATCCTTTTTCTTAACAAAGAGAACTGATACTCTATGGGGAAAGGATGTCAGTTGGATAAAGTCATTAGTTAAATTTTCATTAATAAACTCCTTGAGAGCTTTGTGTTCTGATGTAGATAACTAGAGACTATGAATTCTCATCCAAAACAATCTAGAGATCATAAGAATAGTAAGAGGCAAGGGATTCTGCTTAGAATTTACTAAAAACATTAGCAAACTCATAATACTTTTCAGGAATACTAGAAAGATTGACTGTATCAAAGATAGAGATCGATTTTACCTATACTGTGAAACAAAGAAAAAAATGGAAGTTTATAGAGCTTAGAGTTTTGACACATGAATAAAGGCCAGTGTACTAATAAGAGTGATATGAGGTCACTCAGAGTGAGACCTAGAAGTCTTGGAGGTGGTAAACTACAAAGGAGATTCTACCGAAGTAGATAAAGAGTGAACCAAGGTCATATCAGATCAAATAGAAGCAAGATTATCAAATAAAGATAGTGGTCAAAAAGATATTGATCTAGAAACCCAGTTGATCAATAGATTGTAGTGGGTGAGCCAAGAATGACCTAAGACCAAAGAACAGGAGAAATCAAGTAAGATAATATAGAAGTCAAGATTCATGCATTTACCAGAGAGAAAAGTGATAGGTATAAAAACTACCTTGAAGATAATATTATTCAAGATTCTATCAAAGAGTTGTAATTCTATAGGAGGAGTAGAGAATATAGACAAAGAGTATCTATAAACAAAAGAAAAATTCACAAAGCAGTAAATCGAGCTAGAATCTACTAAGGCCCAAAAGGATATACATTGAATATGATCTGGGATATATACCAATGGAGATATCAAGACTAGACAGAACAAGTTGGAATTAAAAAGAGTGAACACATTGAGGTACATTGAACTTATGGTAGCATAGACAAGTTCAATGCAACCTCCAGTCTGTGTGGAGTCTTAGGGGCTGCACTCTAGTTTTCTGAAAGGTCTTGAGAAAACACAGTTTTTAGATCCTCAACAGTCACTAGTTAGACCTTGATAGGTTGCTTCCTTGAACATTAGTCTATTTTATGATCTTTCAATTTACAGTATAGGCAAAGATTGTTTTTGAGGTGGTGCTTTTGCTCATTGCTGTTGAGCTTACCATCCTTGCCTAATTTATCAGAGAGGTTGACATAAGAGGTAGATGGCAAGGAAGATTTGGGTATAACACTCAATGACCCAAAAGCCAGACAAATGGAGGAAAGGACTAATAATAATGATGATGGAGCAGGGGGCAGCAAAGAAGATTGGGGGCAAACTAGAATAGTATATAAAGCAGACAATGGTAATGGGGGTGTAAAGGAAATTAGATTTGTTTTGTAGGGGGAAATGTAATTTTGAATATGAAATGAATGTGGTTTACTGTCCTTACAAAAGTGAGTAATACCAAGTCAGAGAATCAGAATCTCTAAGTCGTTCCACAATTGTGCACAATTGAGTAGGCACTGGGGAGGTAATCAAATGTAAAAAAGAAGTGCTCATGAGATAGCAAACACTTGTAGTTAAACACTAGAATAAAGGAAAATATTTTTAGTTTCTGTTTGAGAGCACTCTCACTAATGTAGTGAATATTAGTTGTGATAACTTAAGTCCACACTCTAAGTTAGAGTTGACAAAGAGAACTCATTAGAGTCTTTGCTAATTAGTCTAGCTATTTATACATGAATATATGTTTACTAGTATTTATCTACTCAAATTATCTCACAGACTCCTTTTGAGTCATAGTGTCTCATGCACTTCAAACTATTACATAATAAATAAGAATGAAGAAGAAATAAAATATTCCACTACTGTGGATTCTCTAGCTTGTCTGCCATTTCATTACACCACCCTCCTCTCAAGCTTTCTTGTCCTTGAGGATTTTTTCTATAGCTCTCTGTCCCAATTGCCAATGTTTCCCATTTCATCCTCTTCTTGTTGTTGTTGTTTCATCCATAAGAACAGATTGTGGCCTACTTTTGTGAATGGATTTCTCTTCTATTGCCTCCAATTCTCTTCTAACCTTTTCCAGTACTTCTGCTTGTATTTTCTTTCCCCCCCACCCATATAACAACTTTGCTGTGTATCTCCCCGGCAATTCTCTGTTAAACATCTTCTTATCTTCCTTTGTTTCTTGCTGTCTTGCTTCTTTTTCTTCTGCCCTTCCATATTCCCTTTCAAATTCTTCTACTAATTTACTTGTGTTTTTGAGATTTTTCTTGCTCTTCTAAGTGTCTTCTTCTGCTGTACATCCCTTCTATTGTACCAAGTATCTCTCTCTTTGTAAAGACTCAAGTTGGCAGCCCATAACCCAGAGATAGATTGGGAGAAGTGAGAAGTGAGAATGACGAGATGTCCACCACTGTGTGGAAAAACAATAAGGATAAAAGAAACAAGAGAGGACAAGAAGAAAATTGTTAGATAAGCAGTGGATAAAAAGGAGAACTGGGGAAAAGAAAAAGAAATGAAAGCAGATCACAGAAAGGTGAAAGAAATGGTATCTAAAAGGTTCCATAGGTGGCTAAATGTGTTTGGAAAGGTGGAATCCAAGAGGATGCCAGTCAGAAAAGTATGGGATCATGCAATCAATCTCAGAGAGGACTTTAGAGCAAGCAAAGTAAGAGTGTACCCCCTGTCTAGAAATAAAAAGGACGAGGTACAAAAATTTATAGATGAGCATCTAAAGAAGGGGTATATTAGACCTTCAAAATTGCCTCAGATGTCACCAGTGTTCTTTGTGAGCAAGAAGGATAGGGGAAAGCACATGATTATGGACTACAGGAGACTCAATAACCAGACAATTAAAAACAATTATCCTCTGCCATTAATTACAGACTTAGTAAACTCTATGGGAAATAAGAGGGTATTTACTAAGATGGATCTCTGGTGGAGCTATAATAATATGAGAATAAAGGAAGGGGATGAGTGGAAGATAGCCTTTACTATACATGTGGGATCATACGAACTAGTAGTGATGTTTTTTGGGATGACAAATTCACCTTCTATGTTCCAGGACATGATGAATGAAATCTTAAGGGATATAATCAATGAGGGAAAGGTGGCAGCATTTGTGGATGATGTATTAGTAGGGACAAAAACAGAGGAAGGGCATGACAAACTTATGGAAGAAGTACTGGGGCGGTTGGAAGAAAATAACCTTTATGTGAAACCAGAGAAGTGCAGTTGGAAGGTGCAAAAAGTAAACTTCCTGGGGGTAGTGATAGGTCAGGGGAAGATAGAAATGAAGGAGGACAAAGTGACAGGAGTACTGAACTGGCCTGCATCTAAGACGGTCAAAGATGTTAGGAAATTCTTGGGTCTCGCCAACTACTATAGGCGATTTGTAAAGGACTTTGCCAGAATAGCACGACCCTTAAATAACCTAACAAGGAAAATGTAAGGACTTCAGTTGTAGTTGGGTAACCTTAATCTTAATCCCATTCTTTATCAGAGTTGACAAAGAAAACTCGTTAGAGCCCTGACTAGTTTGTTGTACACTATTTATACATGTTTGACTATTTGTTCTTATTTACTGATCCAGAGGTATTACCTAATTAAAAGAAAAGAAAAATAAAATAAAATAAATATTGACTTAGAGAGAATTGGGCGATTCATGACAAAAGGAAGAGAAGTGGAATTGGGGAGCGGAACAGCAGAAGGCTTTCAAACAGTTGAAGATGGTCTTTATAAGTCAACCTCTACTAGTTGCACCCAATCTAGATAAGGAGTATAGGATAGAGACTGATACCTCTAACTTTGCAATGGGAGGAGTACTGTCCATTAAGTGCGAGAATAACAAATGGAGACCAATAGTATATATTTCTAAATCATTAAATAAAATGGAAAGGAGCTACAAGATACATGATAAAGAAATACTAGCTATAATACACTGTTTGGAGGTATGGAGACACTTCCTGAAAGAATCCAGAAGTAAATTTGAGGTCTGGACTGACCATAAGAATCTAGAGTATTTCATGAGCAATCAAAAGTTGAATTGCCGGCAGGTGCAATGGGCTCTATACTTGTCTAGATTTGACTTCGTGTTGAAACACATTTCAGAAAGTAAGATGGAAAAGGCAAATAGATTGAGTAGAAGACCAGATTGGGAAGTCAGAGTAGAAAGGAACAATGAGGAGCAGACACTGGTAAAGAAAGAATAGTTGGAGGCAAAGAGAATTAGAGTGACGGAAGTAGTAATAGAAGGAGTAGACTTACTAGATAAAATAAGGAAATGTGAAGCAAAAGATAACAAAGTAGTAAAAGCAATGGAAGAAATAAAGTGGGCAGGAGTAAAGATGCTAAGAGATGAGGAATGGCATCAAGAGGATGGTTTGATGCTGAAGGAAGGAAAGGTGTATGTTCCCAGGGATGAAAAGTTAAGAGCAGAAGTAATCAGGTTACACCATGATACACCTATAAGAGGACACGGAGGACAGTGGAAGATGGCAGAGTTAGTGACAAGGAATTTCTGGTGGTCAGGGGTTACTAGAGAAATAAAGAGATATGTAGAGGAATACAATGCTTACCAACACAACAAGAATCAAACACAATCACTGGCAGGAAAATTAATGCCAAATTTGATTCTAGAAAAGGTATGGACCTACATTAGTGCAGACTTCATTACGAAGTTATCTTTGGCACAAGGATATGACTCAATTTTAGTGATAGTAGATAAATTTACAAAGATGGCACATTTTATATCTACCACAGAAAGAACGAGCGCAGAAGAATTGACACGACTATTTAGAGAAAATTACATAGTTTACCAGATAGTATTATTTTGAATAGAGGACCACAGTTTGTGGCAGGTATCATGAGAGAGCTGAATCCCATGTTAGGGATTGAGACAAAACTGTCTACAGCGTTTTATCCACAGACAAATGGCCAAACAGAACAAATGAACCAGGAGTTGGAACAGTACCTCTGCATATTCATAGATCATTGACAAGAGCAATAGCCAGAGTGGCTGGATACAGCTGAATTTGCCTACAACAATAAAGTGCACACTGGAACTAAGGTGTCACTCTTTAAGGTGAATCAAAAACAAGATCCAAGAATGGAATTCGAAATAAGAAAGAAGGGGAAATACAAAGGGGCAGAGAAGTTTGTGAAAAGGATGAAGAGTGTACAAGAAAAAGCAAAGATAGTGCTATAAAAGACACATGAGGATATGGAGAAATATACAGATAGACAGAGAGGGGTATAAGGAAACGACAGGTAAGCTGAAGAATCCACGGTGGCAAATTATTTTATTTTATTTTTATTTTTATTTATTATGTAATAGTTTGAAGTACATGAGACACTATGACTCAAAAGAAGTCTGTGAGATAATTTGAGTAGACAAATACTAGTAAATACATATTCATATATAAGTAGCTAGACCAATTAGCAAGGACTCTAATGAGTTTTCTTTGTCAACTCTGACTTAGAGTGTGGACTTAAGTTATCACAACTAATGTTCACTATACTAGAACTCGTTTATACCTCTAGAGCACCAATCACCTCGATCTCTGCTCAACCTTACTTTCACACATCTAATTCTTAACTGGTGATCAACTCCGATCACTAGTCACTTCCATACATAGTCAGGCTACAGGCTTAAGTGGACTGACTGGGAAGTTTAGATCCCAGAGGTAGACGACTGGGATTATACCTAGGCCCTAGTGTAGACCAGACATTACAACTAGGCAGGCTTAGTAGTTACTTGTAAAAACTTTTGCTTTATCAGCCTTGTGCTGCTGGTCTATTGTGACTAGTACACACAAAGGAACATTGTCACATCCTTAAAAAGACAATTAGAGTAGGGATCTTCCTTGTGAAGTAATAGTATAACCCTAGTATTAGGGCAGTAGCTAGTAGGGTAGTAGAAACCTGGCTGGGTGAAGATTTGTGCCCCAGTAAACATAAGTAGTTAGTAAAATAGTTAGCTGAAGAAACAGTGGTCAGTAAAACCTGCAACAAATACATTTTTTACCTATACAACAAAATTTGCCCTTCTAAGAACAACACACCATGTCCTTAGAAGCATATAACAATCTATTAAGTAAAATGCTCAACACCAGGCAAGCACTTGCCAAAACAAGAGCAGCACTAGAAGAAAGAGAAGGAAGGAAATGTTGAGGATGTAAGGATCTCGGTTGCGGTTAGGTAACCTTAACCTTAATCCCACTCTTTATCGGAGTTTGACAAAGAGAACTCGTTAGAGTCCTTGCTAGATTGTGTACACTACTTATACATGTCCGATTATTTGTCCTTATTTACTGATC
>Ga0153959_1000442_pt1 | contig 17977 bp, 20 predicted proteins | sample TSFL043MetaG_FD_104685 | JGI IMG/M metagenome (GOLD analysis project Ga0153959, IMG submission 104685) | Attine ant fungus gardens microbial communities from Florida, USA - TSFL043 MetaG | ecosystem: Host-associated > Fungi > Mycelium > Unclassified | place: USA: Florida, Wekiwa Springs...
ATAAGGCTGCATAGTCTGAGGATTAGACCTCAGACTTAACAACATCTTTTGTTGCTTATTCTACCTTGCTTGAGAATCCAAAACTCTTCAATCACAAACTCAGTAAGTGACCATTTGTGATAGGGTTGTATGACTAGTGGTGATGTTCTTTGGAATGACAAACTCGCCTACCACATTCCAAGGTATGATGAATGAAATTCTAAGAGACATGATCAACAAAGGGAAGGTAGCAGCATTTGTGGACGATGTGTTAATAGGAACAGAAACGGAGGAGGGACATGACGAGTTAGTAGAAGAAGTGCTGAGGAGGTTAGAAGAGAATGACCTGTACATGAAACCAGAGAAATGTACTTGGAAAGTACAGAAGGTGAATTTCCTGGGAGTAGTAATGGGTCAGGAAAAGATTGAAATGGAGGAAGATAAAGTGGCAGGAGTATTGAACTGGCCTGTACCTAAGACAGTCATAGATATTAGGAAGTTCTTGGGCCTCACAAATTACTATAGGCAATTTGTGAAAGACTTTGCCAAATTGGCTCAGCCATTGAATAACTTGACAAGAAAGGAGGAGAAGTGGAGATGGGGAAGCAAGCAGCAGGACACATTTGAACAGCTCAAGCAGGTCTTCACGAGCAGACCCTTATTAGTTACACCAGACATAGATAAGGAATTCAGAGTGGAAGCAGACGCTTCTAACTTTGCAACAGGAAGGGTATTGTCAATCAAGTGCAAAGATAATAAATAGAGACCAGTAGCATATATCTCTAAGTTACTAAATGAAACTGAAAGAAATTACAAAATACATGACAAAGAGATGCTGGCTGTAATAAGATGCTTGGAGGCATGGAGACACTTTCTGGAAAGAACAAGAAGTAAATTCGAAATATGGATGGATCATAAGAACCTAGAGTATTTCATGAGTAATCAAAAACTAAATCGTTGACAAGTGCGATGGACTCTATACTTATCCAGATTCAACTTTGTGTTGAAACATATCTTGGGAAGCAAGATAGGTAAAGCAGATGGGTTGAGTAGAAGACTAGACTGGGAGGTTGGAGTGGAAAGGGATAATGAGGAGCAGACATTGGTAAAGAAAGAGTGGCTAGAAGCAAAGAGGATTAGAATCATGGAAGTGGTTATAGAAGGAGTGGACTTGCTAGATAAAGTGAGAAAATGTGAAGCAAAGGATGACGAGATAGTAAAGGCCATGGAAGAGATGAAATGAGCAGGGGTAAAAATGTTGAGAGATGAAGAATGGCATCAAGAAAACGGCCTGATGCTAAAAGAGGGAAAAGTATACATCCCTAGAGATGAGAAATTAAGAGCAAAAGTGATCAGGCTACACCACGATATGCCTGTAGGGGGACATGGAGGACAGTGGAAGACAGCAGAGTTGGTAATGAGGAATTTCTGGTGGCCTGGGGTCACTAGAGAAGTGAAGCGATATGTGGAGAGGTGCAACATCTGCCAAAGGAATAAGAATCAAACACAACCACTAGCAGGAAAACTAATGCCAAATTCGATTCCAGAAAAGGTGTGGACTCATATCAGTGCAGACTTCATTATGAAGTTACCCTTAGTACAAGGATACGACTCGATCTTAGTAGTGGTAGATAGATTTATAAAGATGGCACACTTCATACCTACTACGGAGAAAACGAGCACAGAAGGATTAGCACAATTGTTTAGAGATAACATTTGGAAACTACATGGACTACTAGACAGTATAGTCTCTGACAGAGGACCACAGTTCACAGCAGGAATGATGAAGGAGTTAAATTGCATGCTGGGGATTGAGACAAAGTTGTCTATGGCTTTCCACCCACAAACAGATGGCCAAATGGAAAGGATGAACCAAGAATTGGAACAATACCTCCATATGTTCATAGACCACCGACAAGAGCAGTGGCCAGAATGGCTGGGAATGGCAGAATTTGCCTACAACAACAAGGTGCATGCTAGAACTAAAGTATCGCCCTTTAAGGCAAACCAAGGACAGGATCCACAGATGGGATTTGAGTTAAGGAAGAAGGGGAAGTATGAAGGAGCAGATAAATTTGCAGAAAGAATGAGGAAGGTGCAGAAGGAAGCCAAAGCAGCACTGCAGAAAGCGCAGGAAGATATGAAGTGGTATGCAGATAGAGAGAGAGGAGAAGTAGAGGAGTATAGAATAGGCAATTTAGTGCTGCTCAGCACTAAAGACCTGAAGTACCAAATGATGGGGAGACGCATAGAGAAATTTACAGAATGCTTTGTGGGACCTTATAAAGTCAAAGCAATTATCTCTAGTAATGCAATCAAATTAGAACTACCTAGTACAATTAAAATACATCCAGTAGTCAATGTTAGTCAGGTAGGACGGTACAAATTGCGAGTAGAGAGACAAAGAAAAGAAATGCCACAACCGGTGGTGATCGAAGGAGAAGAAGAGTGGGAAGTAGAAAAGATTATGAACAAAAGGAAGGTGCAAGGAAGAGATAAGTACTTGGTGAGATGGAATGGTTACATGGCTGAAGAGGATACCTGGGAAAGCAGGGAGAATTTGAAAAATGCGATGGAATTAGTAGAGAAGTTTGAGAAAGAATATCGCAGAGAGGAAGAAGAAGAAGTCAGGTGACAAGAGACTGAAGAAGACAGGAAGGTATTTAGCAGAGAACTACCAGGAAGATACATAGCTAAATTGCTCTATGGATAGGGCAATAAGAAGTATGATCAAGAGTACTGGAAGAAGATGAAGGAGAATTGGAGAAAATGGAAAAGAAACCTGTTTTCAAGATATAACAGAAACCCTTTCTTGAAGAAAATAGAAGAGGAGAAAAATGAGCATAAAGGAGGAAAGATAGAAGAATGGAACAAGAAAGTAGACAAGGAAGATTGACGGAGGATTGAAGAAGACAGAAAATACTTGGAGGGATTAGGGGATGAAAACCTCAATATGGGTGATCTAAGAGACCCATATGACAAACTATAAAGAAGTCCTTAGGACGAGGACCCTTCAGAGGGGAGTGGTGTTATGAACCGCTCAATTCCTCTAAGTTATTATTTATTTTTCTTTTCATTTTCTTTTCATTTAATTATGTAATGATGTTGGATCAGTAAACATGTACAAACAATTGGACCTGTATAAGTAGCAATCATAATTCAGCGAGGACTCTAACAAGTTCTCTTTGTCAACTCTGACTTAGAGTAGGATTGAGGTTAAGGTTACCCAACCACAACTAAGATCCTTATAAAAGGAAGATCTTGGCTACCACATATAGATATATCCAATATTGTATGCACAAGATTCACTTGTATGATACTTGGGCATGTACCTATAGAAGAATATTGGCAGAGGTTCTTCCCTAATACAGCAATCTACTGCCCATGTGGTGAAGCCAACATTGAGACAAGGGAGCATATTTTTATGCAATGCAAGCAGTATGAGGTGGCATTGTGTCCAAGAGATATTTGTATTTCAAGCTTTGTGGAGTTCATCATTAACAATCCAACATCCTTCTGTTTTGACAATGAATAGCAATGAGCTACGGTATTCATAAAGGCACAATCACATCACTCAAATGCGTTTTGTCTTTCTCTTTTTTCTTCTTTCTTTACTTTTTATTCTATGTGTGTACTTTTTGTTGGTAGTATATCTAAGTAGATACATTGTGTCTACTATGGCCTGCCTATATGCTCTGTGTAATAAATTGATGATTTTTTTTAAAAAAAAAAAAACACAGAAATGTCATGAACAATAAAAGGACAAGCATGGGAAGGATTGAGTGATGATCTGAGGTAGATTACACACCTATCAGGCAGCCACCATGTGTGGAAAAACATATAGGTAAAAGCTGTTTGATATGGGGAATTACTCAGGACTTAACAGATAGTAGCACATAGATACCATGATCACTCTTAGAATAGATTAGCCACAGCCACATGTACATATATAAATAGCTAGTCAATTCATAGAGGGACTCTGTTGAGTTCTCCTTGTCTTAACCTCTTTAACCTTAGAGGGGGATTAGGGATTGTCCTGCTAGTCCTAATAGAATAGATCAGTGTCATGCCAAACCTTGAGGTCCTTGTATCTCCACAGAATCTTATTGTCCTAAGATCTATTTATGGTTGTCAGAAACAAATTGAAGAGAGCTTCTATGTGCATATGGAAGCGAATGTCTGCGTTTAGCGGTTCCTGAGATATCTGCCAATCAGTGTTTGGCACTGATTAACTGATATCTCGATGAGTACTGATCACTTTGACATGTTTTGGGCATCATTTGAAAGAACTTCTTGAGGGCTTTCAGATGCATCTTAGACTGTGGGAGTCGTGCAAGTATTCGTGGAGATATGGCCAAATGAAGTTTGTGACAGTCCTCTTCTGCTGTGCATTCTTTTCATTGCACCAAATACTTGTCTCTTCCTCGTACTTTCCTCTTGTTCATGATTTTCTCCACTTCCCATTCCTCTTCTCCCTCAATTACCACTGGTTGTGACATTTCTTTTCTCTGTCCTTCAACTTGCGACTTATATCTCTATACTCTACTAACATTAACTACTGGATGTATCTTGATCATACTTGGCAATTCTAATTCTATTGCATTACTAGAAATAATTGCTTTCACTCTGTAAGATTCTACAAAGCGTTCTCTGTACATCTTCCGACCATCTGGTATTTGAGATCTTTAGTACTAAACAGCACTAAGTCGCCCACTCTGTATTCTTCCACTTCTCCTCTCTCCCTATCTGCATACTGCTTTATATCTTCTTGTGCTTTCTGTAGCGCTGCCTTTACTTCCTCCTACACACTCTTCATCTTTTCTACAAACTTCTCTGCTCCTTCATACTTCCCCTTCTTCCTTAACTCAAATCCCATTCTGGGGTTTTGTCCATAATTTGCTTGAAATGGTGATACATTGGTTCCAGTGTGTACTTCATTATTATATGCAAATTCTGCTGTTCCCAACCATTCTGGCCACTGTTCTTGTCGATGATCGATGAACATATGGAGATATTGTTCTAACTCTTGGTTCATTCTCTTTGTTTGCCCATCTGTTTGTAGGTGAAACACAGTTGACAGTTTGGTATCAATCCCTAACATGCAATATAACTCCTTCATAATCCCTGCCACAAACTGTGGTCCTCTATCAGAAATTATACTGTCTGGTAGTCCATGTAACTTCCAGATATTATCTCTAAATAGTCATGCTAACCCTTCTGTGCTTGTTCTTTCTATAGTAGGTATGAAATGCATCATTTTTGTGAATCTATCTACTACTACTAAGATTGAGTTGTATCCTTGTGCTAAGGGTAACTTTGTAATAAAGTCTACATTAATGTGGGTCCACGCCTTCTCTAGAATCAAATTTGGCATTAAATTTCCTGCTGGTGATTGTGCTCAATTCTTATTTTGTTGACAGGCATCATACTCTTCTATATACTACTTTATCTCCTTAGTGACCCCTGGCCACCAGAAATTCCTTGTCACTAATTCTGCTGTTTTCCACTGTTCTCTATGTTCTCTTACAGACATATCATGATGTAGTCTAATTACCTCTGCTTTCAACTTCTTATCCTTGGAAACATATACTTTTCCTTCTTTCAACATTAAACTGTCCTCTTGTCACTACTCTTCATCTCTCAACATTTTTACCCCTGCTCACTTCATTTCTTCTACTGCCTTTACCACTTCATCATCTCTTACTTTGCACTTTCTTACTTTGTCTAGTAAGTCCACCCCTTCTATTATAACTTCTGCTATTCTAATTTTTTTTACCTCTAACCACTCTTTCTTTACAAGCGTCTGCTCTTCATTATTCTTTTCTACTCCAACCTCCCAGTCTGGTCTCCTACTCAACCTGTCTGTCTTTCCTATCTTACTTCCTAAAATGTGCTTCAATACAAAGTCAAACCTCGATAAGTATAGAGCCCATTGTGCTTGTCTGTGATTTAACTTTTGATTGCTCATAAAATACTTCAGGTTTTTATAATCTGTCCACACTTCAAATTTACTCCTAGTTCCTTCCAGGAAGTGTCTCTATGCCTCCAAGCATTGTATCACTACCAGCATCTCCTTGTCGTGTATTTAATAATTTCACTCTGTCTCATTTAACAACTTAGAAATATAGGCCACTGGTCATGTTGTCTTCGCATTTAATAGACAATACTCCTCCTGTTGCAAAATTAGAGGCATCCATCTTCACCCTATATTCCTTATCTAAATCAGGTGCAACTAATAGAGATTAACTTGTAACAACTGTTTTTAACTGCTCGAATGCCTTTTGTTACTTCACTTTCCAGTTCTACTTCTCCTCTTTCCTCATTAGGTTGTTCAAGGGTTGGGCTATTTTGGTAAAGTCTTTTACAAATTACTTATAGTAATTGGCGAGATCCAAGAATTTTCTAACATCTCTGACCATTTTAGATACTGGCCAGTTCAGTACTCCTGCCACTTTATCTTCCTCCATTTCAATCTTCCCCTGACTCATTATTACTCCCAGGAAATTTACTTTATGCACCTTCCAAGCACATTTCTCTGGTTTTACATATAAGTCATTCTCCTCTAATCTTCTCAACACCTCTTCTACAATTTCATTGTGACCTTCCTTCATCTCTGTTCCTATTAATACATCATCCACAAACACTGCTACCTTCCCCTTGTTAATCATATCTCTCAGAATCTCATTCATCATGCCTTGGAATGTGGCAGGTGAATTTGACATTCCAAAAAACATCACTACTGGCTCATATGACCCTACATGAGTAGTAAAGGCCGCTTTCCACTCATCTCCTTTTTTTATCCTTACATTATTATAGCCCCACCAGAGATCCATTTTAGTAAATACTCTCTTGTTACCCATAGAGTCTACTAAGTCTGTAATTAATGGCAGAGGATAGTTATTCTTAATTGTCTGCTTGTTGTGTCTCCTATAGTCTATAACCATGCATTTTCCTCCATCTTTCTTGTCTACAAAGAACACTGGTGATGTATGGGGCAATTTAGAAGGTCTGATGTATCTCTTCTTCAAATGCTTATCAATGAACTTCTGCACCTCCTCCTTCTCATTTCTGGAAAGAGGGTATACTTGCTCTGAAGTTGTTTTGGAGGTCAATTGCATGATCCTACACCTTTCTTACTGGTATTCTTTCCAACTCCACCTTCCCAAATACCTTTAGCCATTTATAGAACCTTTTAGGCACTATCTCTTCTACCTTCTTATGATTTGCCTCTATTTTCTCTTTCTTTCCCCAATCTTTCTTTTCATTTACTGCCCATCTCACCATTTTCTTTTCATCCTCTCTACCCTCTTTCCTCCCCTTTTTCTGTATCTGTATCAACTTTCCACACAGGAGTGGACATCTTGTTATTCTGACTTTTCCCTTCTCCCAATCTATCTCTGGATTATGGGCCACTAACCATGGCATGCCCAACATAATATCTGTCTTTCCTAATTCACAGACATCTATTTGAACTCTCTTCATATGTTCCTTATAGAACATGTTCACCTCTACTGTAATGTATCGTCCAATTCCCTCTAAGTCAATATTTATTTTCTTTTTCTTTTAATTATGTAATACCTTTGGATCAGTAAATAAGGACAAACAATAGAACATGTATAAGTAGCATACAAAATCTAGTGAGGACTCTAATGAGTTCTCTTTGTCAACTCTGATTTAGAGTGTGATTGAGGTTAGGGTTACACAATTCAAGCTGAGATTGTTATATCTACCTTGTGAGTAATTGCACCCCCACTGTTACTAGTGCTGTCCATATTTCTCACTTGTATTGGCTGATTCAACTTAATCAGTCTATAACCTCCCTTTTGAGCTAAACTCCTGCTTATAAACATCCCCATTGCTCCACTGTTGAGCAATGCTTTCACTGTCCTTCCTTCATGAGTATTTATTTTTTCAATACCTACATTCATCCACACTTCTCTTAGAGGCTTAAATACTTGCCTCACTTCTCTTGTTTCCCTCTTCTGCACTGCTTTTTGATTGACAGTTCCTGCCACTTTCTCCAGATCAGTGATTCCAGCCCTTCTCTTCTGGGCCCTAGGCACTGATTGTTCTAATTTTCCACCCCAATTCCACCATAGCACTTTCTTTCCTGTCCTACAGGGTGGACAGAAAACTTCTCCTTCCTTGTTCCTTCCTACATTTCCTCCTACCACTGCATCTTTGCCTCTACATGTACTACACTTCACTCTTTCTGCTTTTCCACCTGCTGCTTCCTCTTCTCTCCAATTCCATGCTTTCTTGCAACTTCCACACCACATGTTGCACAACTGCTCCTTACTCAAGAAACATTGTCTTTGGTTCTCCTAAGTTTTTGTTCCCTTGTAGTCACATCCTCTACACTCCACAAAGGTAACCACCTCCCATTTCATTGTCCACCCCTCCATGCTCATTACTGCTCCTCTTAGAGGCAGTCCCTTTGCCCCACAATACTTCTTCACCTTCTTTCACACTTCCCACAGTGGTGCTGCTTCTTCCTCTCTTCTCCTTTCTTCTTTCTTTGGACATTTCCACTTCTTGTGTCCTTCCTCTCCACACTTGAAACACCTCACTCTCCCTTCCACTGCTTCTTGCCTCCTCACTTTCCTTACTCCACACTATATTACTCAATTTCTCAGTACTTTAAACTGGTTTTGAGATTTTACCTCTTCTTGTCCCACCTTCCCATTCCTGCACATTTGAGCTAAATGCCTGAACCTCCCACAATGTTTACGCATCCTCCCTTCTCTTCCTTCTAATTCTGCCCTTAGTTTGGCTAAGGCTTGCCTTTGGTTGAGCATGCTGCTCATGAGGTTGTTATATTAGTCTAGGGACATGGTGTTATGTTCTGGACAATGTAGTTGTCATAAATTGCCCACCCAAACCAAAAATAGTATGGTTAGAGGAATGGGAAGAATGAGAGTTATTCTCAGACGGACTAGATGAAGGATTCTAATTATAGAAAAGGAGAGATAAGACAAGATAAGATAAGATCACATGACCTAGTCACATGATAGGTCACATGATGGAATCTTCTGGAAAGTTTGGTAGTTACTTAAGTGTATACATAAACAAATAGAAATTGTGTATAAGTAGGTAGAACAATCTACCAAGAGACTCTATTGAGTTCTCTTCTCTCATAATGTTGAGCATGATAAGGCAGTCGTCTCGACTACTCTTGTCATTACAGTAGTATGTATTTGTAAAAAAAAAAGGAAATGTATTTCTTGAGGGACTCATTGTATTCTTCTCCTGTCTCACTTGTACATCTGCTGGGGCACAAAATCTTCACCCAGCTAGGTGCCTACTGCCTTATTGACTACTGCCCTAATACTAGGGTAGACTATCACTTTACAGAGAAGATCTCTACTCTAAGTAGCCTCCTAAAGAGTGACTACTATTTCTCTGCATAGACTGATCGCAATAGACCAGTAGCACAAAGTAGATAAGGCAAAACTGTACAAGTAACTAACAAGCACTACTCAAGTGGAAGGTCTGGTCTAAGCTAGTACCTGAGCTTGGTCCTAGCTGTCTACCTCTAGTGTCATGAATCGCCCAATTCCTCTAAGGCAATATTTATTTTATTTTATTTTTTATTTTTATTATTGGATGCATGGGAACTTATTACCAAATTGGGAATGGTGACTCAATAGGGAAATGCAAGAGAAAGATAACATGTACAAATAAATAAATTGTATAAGTAGTATAGAGCAAGTAACGGAAACTCTAACAAGTTTTCTTTGTCAAACTCTGATATAGAGTGGGATTAAGGTTAAGGTCACTCAACCTCAACTAAGATCCTTACATCTGGGGTCTAAACTTCCCAGTTAGTCTACTTAAGCCTGTGGCCCAGCTATGAGGAAGTTGGGATTGGTCTGAGACAACTGTACACTGAGAGAGCAATGAGAGTAAAGAGAGCAATGAGAGTAAGTTGGACAGGGATCAAGGTGATTGGTGTCCTAGATGTGAAAAACAAGTTTTAGTGTAAGGAGCGGTCACCCAAGTAACTCAGGAAGGTAGCTCCCAACTCTAAGTCAGAGTAGACAAAGAGAACTCATTAGAGTTCCCATTAATTGATTCAGCTATTTATATGCAAATGCATGTTTACAAGTATTTGCCTAGCTATTTTATCTCATATATCCCTTTTGAGTCACAATAACCTGCATGTATTCAATATTATCTAATTAAAAGAAAAGAAAAAGAAATAAAATAATCTGCTGCTGTGGATTGTCTAGCTTATCTGCCATTTCATAACAAAGTATGATTGGGAATACTGGAAGTGGATAGAGGAAAACTGGAAACACTGGAAGAAGAACCCATTTTCAAGGTACAACAGGAATCCATTCCTGAAGAAGATAGAAGAGGAAAAATCTGAATACAAGGGAGGAATGGTAGAAAAGTAGAATGAAGAAGAGGATGAGAAAGATCAACAGAGAATAAAGAAAGATAGGAATTATTTAGAAGGATTGAAGAATGAAAATCAAAATATGGATGACCTAAGGGACCCATATGATAAACTATGAAGAAGTCCTTGGGATGAGGACCCTTGAGAGGAGGGTGGTGTCATTTTTTTTTTTTTTTAATTTCAATGATTTATTACATGGAGCGCATAGGCAGGCCGTGGCAGACACATTGTATCTACTTAAATACGTAAAAGGGAAATAACAGAGAAGAGGAAATGAAATAAAAGAAATCAGATGACTTTGGTGAAGTGTGCATATCACTGTGGATACTCGAGCTATCTTTTAGCCGTTATCAAAACAGAAAAATGTCAGATTGCTAATGATAAATTCAACGAAGCTTGAAATGCATATATCTCTCAGGCGAGATGATGAGTCATATTGTTTGCACTGCATGAAAATATGTTCCCTCATTTCAACATCTGCTTCTCCACACGGGCAATGAATAGGTGTGTTGGAGAAGAATCTTTGTCGATACTCCCCTATTGGTGCATGTTCTAGCATCATACAAGTGAATCTTGCACATATGGAGTTTGAGATCCCTATATGTGGTAACCATGATCCTCCCTTGGAGTACGTTGGCTTTAAGACCTTCTCATTGTCATCTTCAAACTCGAGAAATAGTTGACCTTTCTTTTTGCTATCTTTGAACGATTGCTGCCATGACTCGAGTATAAGATTGCATTCTTTCTTTTTGCTGAATAAGAACGAGTTGTTTTCCAGGAGGGTGGGTAGGGTATGGAACGTCTTGGTTTCTTTGTCGACTAAAATGTGTCTGGGCCACTCTAGTTTGTTAGGACAATGCCAGAAGTGTATTGAGTTGCGACCGTCTTTGCTGAGGAAACTTTGTATTTTTTCGGCAATGGGGATGATGGATTTTTGAAGATATTGATCGCCCAAAGAGATGATTTTCTTCCCTGCTTCAAGTGCATCTGTGATGACGAGGATTTGGTGTGCTTCAGCATTCTCGAAGGCAGATGTGAGGCCAATTCATATGGCCATTAACTCCGCTTCTATTGAAGTGACGTTATTTGTATGCGCTTTGAGTTTATTGATGACCTTGTTGTCCTTCCATATGTGTGCAATGGCTGTGGCTGATCCTACTGCTTTGACGCTTCCATCAGAGATAACGGCTATGTCATTGGATGATTTTTGAACTTTTTCAAATGCCAGGTTGAGTTTTGACAAGTGATCAAAGAGAGCCTCATCACTGGGTGAAACGGGAGAGTGGAAAACTATTCTACTAGAGAAATGATCTACTAGACACAAACCAGGATGAAAGATGGAATGATAGGGATCAAACTCGTCTTTGATTTCATTGAGCCTTTCGCTAATGTCTTTGATAGGGCTTTTCAGCTTTGATATTTGTTTGTTAGTGAGGTTGGCTGATGCAAATTTGTGTTGGTTTTGGTTTCTATTTTGGTGTTTGTTGAGGAGGGTATTGATGGCATGTGATGAGTGGATGGTCGTGTATCTGAGATGATGGCGACCATTGAGCTTCTTGAGGTGGAGGTTTATGGGGATGAGGCCAGCTATAGCTTCAACTCCCTCTAAAGGAGATATGTGAAAGGCTCCCATGATCCATAAGGCTGTCCTACGTTGCATTTTCTTTAATTCCGTGATGTTTTTTATCGTCGGGGCCCCCTTGAAGAACCATAGTTGGAAACCATATAAGGCTATTGGAATGATGCACGTCCTGTACAGGAGGCATTTTTGCGTTGGTAAGAGCCCTCTAGATAAGTTGCCTAGCATCTTCATGGCACTAAGAGTGGAGAGAGATTTGGTTGCATAATGGTGAACGTAGTGGTGAAAGTTGAGTTTTCTGTCGAAGAAAAATCCTAGATATCTCCAGATAGGCTTGGGGTGAAGTATGGGGCCTCCAACCAAAGTGAGGTCAATGGAAGGGTTGGGTGGGTTATAAGCTCGAGTGAAGTGGAACACCTCTGATTTGCTGTGTTCCATGACGAGTCCTGCGTCCGAAAATATTTTAGAGATCATATTGTAACTACTTAAGAGAAAAGCAGAAGACAGCTCGTAACTCTTCTCCTGAGAAATAAGAAGGCCATCGTCAACAAAAGATAGAATGTCTGTGTGGATTTTTTCTTTTAGATTTTTTATTCTTTTTTTGAATGTTTTTATGATTGGTGTGAGATATATAGCGGAAAGGATGGGAGAAAGAGCAGATCCCTGGCCGACTCCTGCCTGTGCGTATAAGGTGAGTAAGATACAATCCTGCATCAATGGTTGACCTTTGTCTAATGCCTCCCAATTGGTTGGGGTCGAGAAAACCATTAGCTGATAGGTGGAATTGAAGTCTATGGCTAATAACTTTTTCTATGAGTTTGCCCATGGTATTGAGAAGTACAATTGGTCTAAAGACTTTGGTCGTATTATATGACGCTTTGTTGGGTTTCGGGATGATGATTGATATCGACTCTTTGAAGTGTTCAGGCCAATAACCTATTGAAATGCATGCATTAGCAATATTTATAATTTTATTGCGACATGTTTTGTCTGAGACTAGATGTTTGATGTGTCTCCATGTGACATGGTCAGGACCAGGGGAGGATGTGTTCGAACACTTAGCTATAGCGTCAATAAATTCTTGATCTGTGAACAGAGGCCAATCTATGTCGTTACATTGGTTGATTCCATCAAGAAACCTTGTATTGATTGGTCTGTCTTCAGCTGAGTTGTATGAGTTATGGAGAGCATTCCATAATGTTGAGAGATTATTGCATGGTTGACCTTTATGATAGATTGTTTCAATGGCCGGTAGGTTTTTCTTTCTTACCCAATTTATAAGGTCCTATGGTCTCTTGTTAGATGTAGCAATTTCCTGGATTTTTTGATCAAAGAATGATCTCTTGGCACTTCGGATGGCTGTGTAAGGCTTCTGGGATTGAGGTTGAGTAACCCTAACCCTTAACCCTCTCTTTATTGGAGATTGACAAAGAGAACTCGTTAGAGTCCTAGCTAGATTGTATACACTACTTATACATGTCCAATTATTTGTCCTTGTTTACTGATCCGACTATATTACATAATTAAAAGAAAAGAAAAAGGAAAAGAAAATAAATATTGACTTAGAGATAGAAGGCGATTCATAACAGGCTGATTTGAAGGACTTCCAGCTATTGATGTCGCCTGTTTCATGGTATTTGTTAATACAATCAGTGCATTGCTTGTTCCACTACTCCTTGGAGTGTTTAGTGATTCTTTTGGTCATGGAATGTGTAGACTATGTGTCCTTGAAGATCTTCTCAAGATTAGCGGCGCATCTTTGTATATCCGACTGGTTTTTCAGCTCAGAAGTGTCAATATTTCTTACTCCTTTTACGAGGTCTCTAATGAACACTTCTTCTTCTTTGCTATCCTTCTTTATTGCCTTGAAAGTAATATCGACGTTTTCTTCTTTTATGCCTACTTCTATGATAAGTAGTATGTGATCTGAAGGTAAGTGGATGTCTGGGTTGAGAGTATGTTTGTTGAAGTCTGGGTTATTTGGGTTCATAAACACAAGGTCGAGAACAGAGTTGGTGTCACGTTGGTTATCCGCAAATCTAGTTGGGCCAGGGTTTATAGGCGTCGCAAGTTCGAGATCTAGGCTGTCAGCAATGGATATAAGATCCTCCGTGTGGATGGAGTGATACTAGATGTTCGGATCCCAGTCGCTATCTCTGATGTTGAAGTCGCCTGTCATGATTACCATGTTTCTGATGTTTCTTATATTGTTTCGCAATATTCAGAGGGCTGTTTGATTGCTGTCAGAATAAACATTAATCATGAAATTGACATTTTGTCCATTGTGGAAATCGATGACATTGATATCTCGATGGTCTATAAGGTCCTTCCTGAGGGAGAACCTTAATCTTGAAATGCATTTGTTGATGTATGTTGCAACCCTAGGATAGTTATCAGTACAGCCGTCGTTTTGAATGAAAAGTGACCAGTCTGGATGTTTAGGCGTTCCATAGACTAGATTGCCTTCAGGATTTGTGTGACTAGGAATACGTCTTAGTAAGGACCGAGGGCGCTCTTGGATGAGAATGATGTCCGAAATGTTTTTTCTTGTTTCTAAAATTATATCTGTAAGTGTTTTATTTTTTCTTACATTCTGCGAAAAAATCTTTAAGTTGTGCTTGATCATAAGTTGTTTGTGCTGCCTGCAGCCAGACAAATTGAATTAGCCCTGATTTCTCTGGCTTCTTGAGCTTTTTTTGAGTGCTATTCCCGGTTGAAGCGATGCTTCCAGAATGGGCATTTAGTGTCATCTGCCATGTGGTCTCCTTTGTAATTGACATATTTGAATGTGTGAGGGCATGGTTTGCCTTGTTTGGTTTCTAGACGTGGAGGATTCAGCTTGAAATTGGCTTTACAACACCAGACAAAGTCTCTGTGATTTTTGATCTTGTGAGGACCTCTACATTTTTGGCATTTTGAGCCATGGACTTTGCACGGAAAGGTGGTGTGACCCCATTTCCAACAGTTGTGACACTGTGGAACTCCCAGGTTCATGCTAGTACCCCTAAAAGTGGCTATATATCTGCTGAAGTTGAATGAATGATTAATGAGTGTTTTCGCCTTAGAGCTGTTTTGTGAATCCCAGATGTCAACCCATATGATGGCCATGTCTGATTTCGGAGACGCTTTTATAACACGTGGTTTAGCTGCCAGGGTTGTGCCTTCAAATAAGTCGTTATTCTTTAGGTAGTTAGCGATGTCTTCACTAGTAATAGCTAAGCCACTTGGCTGAAGGTATGGGATGCCAGTGATTTTGAGGTACAATTTTGATTGAGGGAGTCATGGCGCAGCAACTTCATTTAGCCCAATACCTTCGATGGATTTGATGTATCTTTCTATGACTGAGAGATCGCTTGGTGCAGGGACATTGTTGGTGATGATGATTATGCTTTCAGTAGCAGGCCTAATGAATTCCGTTCTCAAGGTGGATTTTATACCTTTAAGAAGACCATTGATGGAGTTGACGTATAGCCCTGCGTTGTTCATGATTGAGTTAACGTGTTGGCTTAGAAGGGGGACGATTGCTTGCTTCCTGGATGGACCTTTAGTAGTGATGGATATTTTCTTTTTACCTTTGGGCTGTATGACGTTTAAAGTGGCATTATGAATTTCAATGATTTTTTTGTTGGGGAGGGCTGGAAAGGCATCTCTAAGCTTGAGTATATCATTAGCAGGGGAGGAGACTTGAGCATAGGATTTAGCTGAATTTTTTCCTTTAGTCTTCTTTTGTTCCAAGCGTTTCCTAGCTTCTTCTACCTGTTTGCACGGGAGTCGCTTGGGGATGGGTGGGGGAATTTTCTCTACAGGATTTCTTTTGCCAGTATTTTGATCCTGAGGTGCCAGGTCACTGAACTGCACTTGTATTTTTTGTCTGAGGGTGTTTTTATCCGACGTGAATAGTTTGTTCCAGCCAGCTTCATATATAGCTGTGATGAAATTGAAGGCAGCTTCCCCAAATGAGTTAATTTGAGGTATTTTATTACCGTTGTGGTTTGTGATGTTTCTCTGCCTAATAAATTTGGCCATATGAATAAGGGAGCATGACACGTTGTGGGCATCGCTCTGCAAGAACTCGTTAGTACTGAAAAGAGAAATTGGTCTGAAATGGCCGTCCCAGAGATTTGGGTTGGCAGGCATGTTGGCTTCGTATGGAATTGCTGATGGGGGAACTAGTAGTGTAGAGGGGGCCGGTTGACTTGAGTTGATAGGCGCCGCCTCATTGTAGACATGTGGATCTTGAGGCAAATATGCACACAAGTAGTCTATTATGGGATCAGCCATCTCGACTTCCATTCTATTGTTTGAAGCTGCTACTTTTTCAGCATAGTCAACCTCAGACGGGGGGACGAGTCCATGGGTGAAAAGGAAGGGCTACAGGGGCTATTGGTAAAGTTTCATTGGGGTAATCGACCTCATTATATATTCACAGCAGTGTCTGATGGTCTTTCAGGGTTAGGTTGGTTAAAGTATGGGTTTTGGGAGTTAACAGAAATTGTATTCGCAGTGCTAAACTCGGGCACTACCATATTGTGATGGTGGTATGAGTTTAAGGAGCGATGTGGAGGGTGGTATCATGAACTGCCAAATTCCTCTAAGACATTATTTATTTTATTTTATTTTATTTTATTTTATCAGATGTGCAAGAACCTATTACCAGATCAAGAACAGTAACTCAATAAGAAAACATGAGAGAAATATAACATGTACAAATAATTGAATTGTATAAGTAGTGTAGAACAATTAGTGGGAACTCTAACAAGTTCTCTTTGTCAACTCTGACTTAGAGTGTGATCTCAAGCTAGCTCAGCCAATGGTTACTACAAGTCATATACAAAAGTACAAGTTACAGGTAGAAGGACAAAAGAAGGAAGTACTACTACCAGTAGTGATTGAAGAAGAGGAAAAATAAAAGAAAGACAATGGAAGAAGAATCTATTTTTGAGATACATTCCTGATAAGGGTTGAAGAAGAAAAGAGTGAATACAAGGTGTCATAAACTTCATCTGGCCATATCTTCACAAATACTTGCATTATTCCCATGGTCTAAGATGTGTCTAAAAGCCCTCAGAAAGACCTTTCAAATAATGCCCAAAACATGTCAAAGCAATTAGTACTCATCAAGATATCAGTTAATCAGTGCCAGACACTGATCACCAGATATCTCGGGAACCACCAAATGCAGACATTTGCTTCCATGTGCACATAAAAGCTCTCTTCAATATGCTTCCAAAGATTATGAATAGACCTCAGGGCAATATGATCCTGTGGAGATACAAGGACCTCAAGGTTTGGTATGACACTGATCTATTACCCATAAATACACATCAATCCTTGAACACAAACAAGGACTGCTCCTTTTATGGTTAAGTTATTGCTATTTCAGACACAAAAGGACTGCCATATATAGAACAATAGGCAGTAGACATGTGATGCTCTGTCCAGGTGCACAGACCATCCATTCATGTATATAAGGCTCTCCAGTCTGAGGATTAGACCTCAGACTTAACAACATCTTTTGTTGCTTATTCTACCTTGCCTTCAAACTCTTGAGAATCAATCACTCTCCAATCACAAACTAAGTAAGTAACCATTTGTGATGTAAGGGAGGAATAATAGAGAAATGGAATAAAGAAGAAGACAAGGAAGATCAAAAAAAGATTGAAGAAGATAAAAAATACTTGGAGGAGTTAGGAGATAAAGAGTATGATATGGGCAACCTAAAGGACCCATATGATGAACTATGAAGAAAAGTCCTCAGGATGAGGATCCTTAAGAGAGGGGTGGTATTATAAACTGTCACTTTCCCTAAGTCAATATCCATTTTTCTTTTGGGTTTGTGAACAAGTCCAAACAAATGAATGTGTATAAGTAGTGTAGAACAAACTAGCAAGAACTCTAATAAGTTCTCTTTATTAAACTCTGACATAGAGTGTGTAAGGAACGGTCACCCAAGCAAGTCAGGTAGGCAGATCCCAACTCTAAGTCAGAGTAGACAAAGAGAACTCGTTAGAGTCCCC
>Ga0153959_1000444_pt1 | contig 17887 bp, 16 predicted proteins | sample TSFL043MetaG_FD_104685 | JGI IMG/M metagenome (GOLD analysis project Ga0153959, IMG submission 104685) | Attine ant fungus gardens microbial communities from Florida, USA - TSFL043 MetaG | ecosystem: Host-associated > Fungi > Mycelium > Unclassified | place: USA: Florida, Wekiwa Springs...
AGTTCACCTTCAACAGAATTACGATATTTAGATCTTGTCATCGATCAACACGGGTGGCATCACTTGCGCACCTGAATGGAACTGGCATTCGCCGTCCTCTCTCTGTGTGTTTATGTCGTAGTCTTCCTGGCAATTGGGACAAGTCTCCCATCTTGGAACGATGGCGCGAGTTTCACGATTAATCGTAATAAGCTCTTTAGAAAGGGCAATCTCAACAGCCGGCTCTGTTTCTATCATTCTTACCAATACCTCTCGAAGTCGCACAGCCGGGATGGTATCGACAGCATTCTTCAGTAGAGTCCTCGTCTCCTCATTAAGATGAATCTCGACTTCGGACGTGTCAGAGTCGGAGTCGCATAGAGAGCCACTTGTTGCGCTGTCCCCATCCGCACTTGAAGAGTCTGAAAGAGTGGTGAGGTCGATGATTTCAGGTTCATTATTTCCGTGGGATGACATGGCTTAACGATGGATCTACCCAGTTTTCAATTAAGTCAGATAATCTAGTGTACATGTGCAATCTCACCTTTTACGAGATGAGGGTAATGCTATCAGCAGCATTGTGTCAAGTGCCGACTTTGGATACTGAATGACTGTCCCTGACTGAATACTACACGTGATTTGACGTTCTTCTCTTTGATTTTTTTGGATTGGGAATTTCTATTCTGCACCTAGTGTCAAGACGTGGAGGGCCCTGTTTGCAAGACCCAGTCAGTATTGTATCAACAAAAGGTGTATAACCAAAGGACGGTGGGCGAAATTGACACGTGATATGACCTTGTTGCCACTCTGCTATCACTAGAGAACCTTGCAGTGAACTGAAGCTCAAGGCTTCATAACAGTCGTCTTATGAGTAGGGAGACATGGCTTGCCGCTAGGACCGGCTTCCGGACTGATTGACGCTAGATACTCCAGTAGGCTTAGCATGCTTCTAGTCTTATTTGGTTTCTTTTGTGGACCTTCTGTTCTCTGATTCGAATTTGTCTCTGACTACACGATTGCAATACGAACTCCGAAGCCAGATGCCGCTTCCTGTCAAGCAACTTCTGATAATTGCCACTATTTTACTTGCTGGTCCCCTGACGAATTCAATCATTTGCTCCTTCAACGATGGTCTGGTGACAAGGGCAGATACAGGCCCTAGAATATTTGGAAATGGCGTGCTGGAAGCTTCAATTTATCCACAGTTCTTAGTATGGACACCTGCACAACATTTTGGAATGTTATATTCATGGTGATGCCTTATCAGGAGTCTGTCCTCTTCTTTGCGCAAACCGTTACGGTATACCAGTGGGGAAAGTTCTCAGATAAACTTGGTCGCCGTCCTATCCTCCTAGTGGGATCCTTCGGCCTTTTTCTATCAACCTTCTCGCTTGGAGTCACCAACAATACCTGGGTACAAGTTGCTGCACGCTCTATGCAAGGGATTTCTAGTGGAAATCTAGGTGAGTGCTAAAATGGCGAATGAACAGGTTTTGAACTTGTCTCGAAATCATCCGATGACAGAAACAACGAAAACGGTGATTGCCGAAGTAAGCTATTCTTCATTTGCGCCTTATTTGACTAGAGGGACAGCACAATTTAGATCACCGATGTTACCAGCCGGCATCGAGCTTACGCAGTCTTGCCGACAGTGCAAAGTATCGGAGTAAGCATTGGGTAAGGTCTCATGTAGTTCTCAGAATTGGCTCTGCAGAGAACAACAATCAAGTCCAGGTCGTCTGTGGGCAATTTCTTCGCAACCCTCAAGGGAAGGCTTCCAATTCTTGAAAGGATCCCGTTCATCAGAAATCACCCCCTTTTTATTCCTTGCGCCATGGCCTCCTCCTTCTCGTTCTCCTCTTTCTTTCTCATCCATCAAGGCTTACAGGAAGTAGGTTCTTTTGCATGTTTCTCTCGGTTTCCCCCAGCTGATGATTCCAAGACTTTACCTGCAGAATATCAGGTCAACTGGAGAGCCTTCCGAAAAATTAAAGATCACTGTGCTCTTGACTCGCCAATCTACCGAATTCCTTCAAGCACTACGGCCTTATTTGATCAAGCAAGAGATCCAAGCTATAGTGCAGTATACAGTCCCGAGGAGGATGTCGAGAACACTGTCAGCAGTGTCGGGCAGGAAGTCACGCAAAGAGTCGCTCGAACTGTCGAAGGCCTACTTCCGATTGATAAGATCCAGGAGATATCAGACCTCAAGGAGCTCATCAATCGCCAGCTCATCATCGTACTATTGAATTACGCTTTCATTTCCTTTCTCGATCAGGCACAGCAAACTTTATTGCCTATGATGTACAAAGCTCCCATTGAGGAGTACGGTCTCGGTATCTTACCAGAAGATATGATTGGAATCATGGCAACATGGGGCAGCTGCAACACTCTGGTTCAACTATTACTGTTTCCGTGGCTCTTGCAGCGCTTCGGTTCCAAGAAAGTTTACTCAACTTGTCTGTCCTTGATGATACTCTTCTTCGCCTTATTCCCTATGCTCCACTTAATTGCAGCATACTTCCAGAACACCAATTTTGTGGTTCGCCGCCTACTAGAAATCCACGTGGGAATGTCTTCCCTAATTTATATGGCCTATGGTACGTCAATGGAATGTCTAGCCAAGCATGTAACGCCACATCCATCCAGGCTGCTCTCAGATGTTCATAATGGGCGCTGTCCCAAATAGAAGATTCTTTGGCTCTGTGAATGGCCTCGGACAGACAGTTGGCTCGTCGGCGCGGATGGTTGTTCCACTAGTGTTCTATGCATTCTCTCTGAAGGGTGGATGGAGGTGTCTGACATATGTTTTGTTGATTTGCATCACAATAGTAGGGACCATGGTTTCCGCACTCCTGCCTGCTGATCTCTAGATGGCAGTGCATGATAAGATATTTCGTTTAGACGTAGAAAAGCTTATGTCAGACTTTTGGCTCGCCGTGGCCGACATTTACGTACAAACTCTCACGAGGGACTTTTCGTGAGCATCCGTCATCGCCAGACATTTACAATGATGGTCACCAATGACTATCTCCTCGCATATCTACATTGGTCCTTTACCTGACGCTTTACCTGACGTTTGACTCAGTTACCTCCGGACGTATCAGCATCAATGACAAGGAGCACCACTGTCAATGGCGAGCTAAAGAATGGAATTTTGAATCTGGGAGCGATGAGAGCCACATCGACACTAGACTATAGCAAAGGATATTGTGCCGCCATTTAAGAATAGCTAGAAGGGGCGACATTCTCTCATAGATCACTCCATCATTGAGCTTCTGGTGCATTTGAGGCGGATCAGGTATCGCTATGACACCATTTCCCGGTCCATGAACCCTGCCAAGAGTGCTGAATTAACCAAGGTTCGACATGCTGACCAAAATAGTGCGTGAGTTAAAAGACAGCAGGAATGGGATAATAACCACCCAAGGTTCAGCCCTCTCTATTGCTCTTTTCCTTCAACCAGGTTACTGTTGGAGGCGTTTGTCACCATTGTTTCAAAATGCAGCATGAGACTCAAGACGAATGTCCTGCTAGGCAATCCAAGAAAGTGACACCCTTGCCTAAAGTACAAATTTTTATCCTGCTTTTAGTCATGATTGCAGAACCTATCTCCTCGACGGTCATCTACCCATTCGTCAATCAATTTGTGAAAGACACTGGTATTACTCATGGCGATGCTAGAAAAGTTGGACACTATGCTGGTTTCCTGGTCAGTGCACTTGCCGTTTCCAGAAGTGCCAGGTCCACCTGACCTGATTATAGGAATCTGTTTTCTTCTTCGCTGAATGTACAACAGTGTTCCAATGGGGTCGCCTTTCAGATCAAATCGGTCGAAGACCAGTTCTCCTTCTCGGGCCCCTGGGTCTCGCCCTTTCCCTTTTTACCTTTGGCATTTCGAAAAACTTTTGGATCCTCTTGATTGCGCGTTGTGCTCAGGGCGCTTTCAACGGAAACATGGGTCAGTACGCTAGGCGCATCTGACTTCGGGTTTAGTGCTTAGCCGACATTTCAGGTGTCACAAAAACCATGATGTTTGAGGTTGGTTGATGTACACTAAATTTGAAAGAACAGCGCCTATTTCCTGATATAGATAACCGACCATACGAACATTGCTCAGGCTTATGCATGGCATCCAGTGATGTGGAGCTCGGGGATTACCCTAGGGTTAGTTAGTCTATGCAATTTGGACAAATCATTGTTTGTACTCACACTGGTGTCGTTCCAGTCCCCTCATTGGAGGTATCTTCGCTATGCCTACGTACCGATGGCCTGAATTAGCACGCACGGCTTATTTCCTTGTGCAACACCCGTACTTCCTCCCTTGTGCGATCACTGGAGGCCTTGCCCTTGTTTCATTTACTATTGCCTATCTTGGTCTCAAGGAAGTGAGTACTCTTCTCGTATTGCGGTATTTACGAGCTAATTGTCCCGTCAGACTCTTCCTACGAAAATTAGACCGCAGTACGATGATCCTGAAAGCAGCAACCTTTCAGAATCCGCGAAGGCCTCGATTCGTAGCCGGGTATCCAGTTTTTCGGATTCCCTTTCAAACTCGGGTGAAGAATCACCTCTTCTCCATAATCAGCCTGCGCGAGGGTATGGTGCAAGTGAATCGGAATCTGATGAGAATACATCCAATGAGACAGTGCCAGCTTCTCACGCACAAGCTGCACAAGCTGCACAAGCTGCACAAGAGCTCCCTTTCAAGGACCTCCTAACGCAACCATTAGTGATTGCACTGGCGAACCACGGCTTTTTGTCGTTTCTGGATCAGGCCCAACAAGCTCTTCTTCCCCTTATGTACTCGACTTCAGTCGAATTGGGTGGTCTCAGCCTTCGCCCCGACCAGATCGGCATCATTATGGGAGCATGGGGGGCTTGCAACGCAGTGTTCCAGGTGACATGTTTTCCAAAGCTAATGGCCAAGTTAGGACCCAAGAGACTTTATGTTCGTTGCTTCACTGCACTACTATTTACCTTTTCGGCATTCCCCATCCTTAATACGTTGGCTCGATGGTATGGAAATAGTCATGCTCTGATATGGATCACTATCTGCTGTCAGATGTCATTCTATACGTTTGTTTTTATGGGCTATGGTAAGTTGTCTACCCATCCTTCCCCATTCCTTGATTAACGAACATTTGCCCAAGGTTGCACTCAGTTATTCATAATGGATGCTGCTCCCGGTCGCAACTCACTCGGAGCTGTCAATTCTTTGGGTCAGATGATGAGTTCTGTTACCAGAACCATCGCTCCTTCCTTTGCATCGTCGCTCTTCTCCATCTCCTTGCAAAAACAATGGCTTGGGGGCTACTTTGTCTATTTCCTCCTACTCGTTATAGTCTTGATTGGTTCTTATGTATCCCACCGGTTACCGGGCGGTATGCGTGACAGATCATGAAATTTTATACTGATGATACAAAAGCGGACACTACATTATATTATTCCCGATAAATCGAAGAAAATCCACGGCGCGAACGTGGCTTCATTTAATACCATCCTTTCATTTGATGTACTAGGATTCTTACCCGCTTCTGGCCTTTAGGGGTCAACGGAAATCGTAATATCTTTTTCCTGCAGTGTATCTATTTGTTCACTTATAGACTTGCTTACATTTAGTTTGCTTGAATTTGAAAATTGATCCCCGAGCATTGGATCATGCAAACTAAAACTGAACCCTTCAGGAACCTGAAGTTCGAAGCACTAATCTCGAACTAGGCATTGTTTGAGCCTTGTCTATCGAACTTTCTACCACATGTTAATGGAAAGTCTAGCATCAGACTCCTAAGGCTCTGGCGAGTTAAGTGGGCTTGCTTAAGGCCGTTCCCTTTCCTCTCTCCTCATCTTGTATAGACTCCCTAATGACCGTCACCATCGTTGATGAGGAGACTCCTCTCCTTTCTCCCACGCCTGTACTTTCTCAAAAACGTCAAGCGACACCTTTGCCAAAACTTCAGATCTCAATTGCCTTGTTATTGCAGCTCTGCGAGCCTATTATCGGACAATCCATATTCCCGTACATCAGCCAGGTGAGTCACTCCCCATGTATTGACGGAGAACTAGATTAAGACCACGACAGCTTGTTAGCGAGTTAGATATCACGGGCGGGGACGAGCGCAAAGTTGGCTACTATACAGGACTGATTGTGACCAATTTGAACGCTCTGGACACACTACTCGCTCCTCATGCTTTGTCTTTGACATAGGAATCGCTCTTCTTTGCAACAGAAGCATTGACGATCTTACAATGGAGTCGTTTGTCGGATTATATTGGTCGCAAACCCATCATGTTAACTGGCTTAGTTGGATCAGCACTCTCCATGTTGTGTTTTGGGCTGTCTAGAACGTTCTCGACCCTCGTCATCAGGTGAGCGATGACCATAAAAAGCTCAGTTCCTCTGAATGATCGGATCTACAGTCGGTGTCTTTGTGGGCTTTTAAACGGAAATATTGGTATGTCGTACTGGGGGCAATGCTCGGTCTCTAGGATTGACCGTATTTCTCTCAGGCGTGATGAAGAGTGTCATGGGGGAGCTAACGGATTCCTCCAACCGAGCGGAGGGCTTCGCCCTACTGCCCGTTGTCTGGTCAGCGGGTGGGACATTGGGGTACATCAAATCATGTCATCCTTTGAGAGGTAATCTATTAACGAAAGAACAGTTCGCTCATTGGAGGCTCTTTGTCAAATCCTCATACACGCTTTCCAACGGTTTTCTGGAATGAATTCTGGCAAGAGTATCCCTATTTTCTCCCATGCTTGGTCACGTCAAGCTTTATCTTTGTGTCCGCTGCTGTCACTGCGATCGTTTTCGAAGAGGTGAAGTTCCAGTCTGATCGTAAAATGAACTTCCTGACCCCTCTGATGCTTACAGACGGTGCCAAAACGCGAACGTGGATCTTCAGTCTGCTCTGAGACCACTCTTGCAGACGTTCTTGATAGAGATGCACCTCTTCCCCTGCGACAAATACTGGTCTGGCCTGTCATCATTTCTGTGGCAAACTACCTCGCGTTAGCTTTCCTCAACATCATGCTCACTGCTCTCTTGCCCCTCTTTTTCGCCCTGCCGGTCGAGATTGGTGGTCTCGGCTTGAGCCCACCGATTATCGGATACCTCTGGGGGGGCTATGGAGCAACTACTGGAATCTTCAATGTCCTTTTCTTTGCGAAGATACTTCGACACTACGGTGAAAAACGAGTCTTCTCTTTCGGGATGACTACTTTTGCGCCCATCTTTATATTGATGCCCATCACGAACATATGTGCCCGTACATGGGGTGTTGGACTCCTAGTGCGGTCATTGGTGGTACTCCAGTTGTCATTGATGGTTCTGACAGACATGTCATACGGTGGGTGCAAGGGACTGCTGAGAATTTATGTTTATCTTAACAATTTCCAAGGCTCAATCATCATGTACGTGACCGCATCTGCACCCAACAAACGATCTCTGGGAGCCACGAATGGTTTATCGCAGATGACTGCCTCCGCTATTCGCGCGATTGGCCCAGCTCTTTCCACTTCACTATTCTCTTACTCAGTTCAGCACAACATCCTCGGAGGTTATGGTGTCTATGTACTGATGGCTACTCTTTCACTTTTTGCACTCGTCATTGCAACTTTCTTGCCAGCACATCTCTGGGAAGACGATTACACTAGGAGTCATCATTACTGATACTGGTTTGAGATTTAAGCGGAGAGGAGGGAACAAGGATCTGTTTACTCGTAGTTTTTTTGCTGATTTTGGGCGGGGACTGACAAACCAACCCGAGTACGGACAGTAGTACTGATGAAAATAAGAATCGAACGCGACTGTGATTTAGCCAAAGTAACGATGTTGATCCCTACTAATTGGAGAATGGGCTGATTAAAGCGATTTGGCGCGTTAGTCGAATCAGCCACAGCGAAGAGTTACTCGCAATAGTTAAGATCCATGAACGGTAACACCCGAACGTAATTCTAGCACACTTGACATTTCATTTCCATTACATTCGGTCTAATTGTTTCATTTTTGACAACGTTTTTGTCAGATGTTATCTGATATTCGGGTTTGGTTCAATATCCACAAGATGACCGAGCGAACCATCCGAGATTTCATTGTCGACTGTTCCCATTAGGCAGATATTGCATCTCATAAGAGTTCGGGAAATAGCGTCATTACTCAGGGAAGTGATAGAAGCCATGACCGAATGAATGTATTGGTAACAGTAAACATGACCTCCCGATACAATCACCGATGCTTCTATTTTTCTCGTAAGAAGGCCGACTTGTCCACCCATACTGAATACACTGGTAAAGAATTCGCTGTTTGGCCGGTTTGTTGAGATGTAGACGTTGACTTGGCATAGACATTTAAGGGTCCCAATCGCGAAAGTACAGCTGGAATAATTTTATGGCATTTTTTGCATGTGAAATGCTCAACACCATACCCTGTTCCTACCTTGTTCTTTCAACAATCTCGGTGTAGAGATGCTGTAAATTTACAATCGTATGAACGCCCGTGTCAAATGAACTCTGAGATGCGGCTATGGAGACAGGTTGGACACCGCAAGCGAAGACACAGATTTGCCATGATGTGTTCGGATCTATTGGAGAGGTGCGACTGTCAGGAAAATTGTTGACGATCTCTATTTTCCTGCTCCATTTTTGGGTACAAGCTCACAAAATCGCCAGAAAAACTATGTGGCATCATACATAGAGGGATGTTCCATCGGTGGCCACACCTCAGTCACTTACACCACCTCCGTGAACACTGAGACTGTACGCCCAATAGGATCCGGTACTGAGATGAGAACCGAGTTTATATCACTACTGACAATTTGTTAGACGCCGGCATTAGCCGAGCGCACACTTCACTTAAGCTGTCATCCTTATTTGTTCAAGATCATTACATACCTATCGTAGTTTGTCGGTCGGTTGAACCAGTCCGATGTTTCTATTGATGCTAATCTCGGCAGCTTCTGAGATGTTCTTATCTAGTATGGAGGCTGGGTGATATTGAACTCACAGCCTTCACCATCTACTTTGCAATTGTCTCCAGAAGTTTTAGCCCCATAATCACCTCTAACTAGACTTGACCAGAAGCTTGTGATTTCTGATTTCTTGATTGCTAACTATCCGGTCATGCCATGTTTCATTGGCTGATAAGCCACTTTGACACGATACCTCAGTGTTGTTGGGTTATAATTTTAGTATCATGGACTGACCGGGACGTAAGTCAATACTATTCATGTAAGTGGCGGTCTTAATAGATTAAAATCTGATCTTATCTCTTAGTCCTTTATTCGATAGATATCTTCTCTATAAGCCTCGCATGTTTCCCTCCAATGTGCTTGATTTTTGTCCCTAGTGTAGTACGTGGTAATCACAGGGCTCTCCAAATGCTCTTTCAACAATGATTATAATATAGACAAGGGGAACGTCTGTTATCAGAAATTCCATTTCTCAATTTGCGTTTGGTGTAAATCTCAATCAACTACTGCTCTCAAAATGGGCCGTAAGATAACAATACAGCTAAGTGCGATCTCAAAAGACATGAAGGTCTCGACAGTAACAAACATCCAACTTGAATGCAATGTACGATAAGCACGGGAAAGAAAAACATACGATAGATCATCATCACTTTCGGAGACCAACATTTTTGAACACTTCCTGTGAGCTCACAAACATAAAATATTCATCTTGCGTGGGAGCGCGTTATGACTTTGAGAAGCTGATCCAGGAAACTTGGGATTCCAACTTTCGGGCAGAAAATACTAGATCCAGTGATGAGAACACAAGCAAGACTGCTGTCTTTGCACAGAGGGAATTGGTAGTGATATGCACGTGTTGGTCTGTGTGATGGGTGGACTCTACTTACATTGTTGTGCAGTGCGGAGAATATCACCAATGGCCATGTGAGCGGCATCGTTTAAGCTTTTGGACCCGGTCCCTTCACAGCATAGTCAGATAATCGATATCGATATCACACAGTCTGTGCTGAATGCTGATGTGGGCAAATCCAGGTCTGATCCTCCCGCTTAGATACCAGAATGCCGGTACAGGACCTGTCCCTACAACATCCACCTCCTGTGGACACGAATGCAGAGCACAAAGTCTTCGCTGAACCGGAACAACAAGAGAGCAATAGCCAGGTCAGCGATGCCTCAAAATCTGCTTCATCGTCTCGAGTGCATTCCAGATCACCTCCGCCTGGCATCATCAATATGTCTGGACTTCGCACAACTCTTCCTGACATTTCCCTCAACTCGCCTTCAACAAACATTATTGGCACACCATTCGCGCACACGACTAGCAATACACCTTTCGAGTACCCTTTTCCCGAGACTCCTGATCCATCATCTCCAGTGCCATCTCATCCTGCCTTCCGCCCTGGCTCGCCTTACAGCTCTTTCTCACCACCACATTTTCCGATATCCATCGAGAGACATCCCTCGGTATCTGTTGAGAGACGTCCCTCACGCTCTGGAACTTTCAGCCTGATTCAACCCAGGTTTAGGGTGGAGGCACCCGTCAGTCCTCCTCCAATACCACCCTCTCTGAAAAAGAAGCGATGGAGTTTGAATATTCTTGGGCGAAAGCGGACAAGCAATCCTCCAACGCCTACTGGAGATGGACCTTCGTCTCCTCTTGGTAGCCCACCAGCTGCAACATGCACTGCTGTTCCGAGTGGTCTAGGCAGTGGGAGGTCAAGGTTGGGTGGTCAGAAATCCAGTGGGGATAGACAGACTAATGGGCGCGCCGAGAAGCAATAAAGTTGTTGCAGAATTTCATTGGTGACCTCTGGTCTTTACAATTGGTTCTGTGTTTCATCGTCGCTGACATATCTTCACCGTGTACACGGTGTTCTTGAATTGCTTTGATGGCAAAAAGGTGGATCACTCTCGAGCTGGAATCCATATTTTGTCCAGCATCACTCTCATTGTCGAAATTTATCTGCCTGTTTCCTCTTTCATTTTTGCTTTCTATTTTTATTTCCTCACTCTCCCTCGACTGTAAAGCCAAGATCATGGTTATTCAGACACCAGAAATGGTGGTCACTTGACACAGCGCCGTCGTTGGTACTTATGTGGATCATTGCTTAATCCATTACTCTGTAAAAAAATACCTCACCAAACTTTGACAAATCAGATGGGATGTGTCCCCTAAAATCGCCACAATTGTATTAAGGAAAAATACTCTAATCTAGACTGAAACAGAGACCGTGAGGCTCTAGGATGTGGATAATAAGTACTGGTCAGCCACAAGTTATAGTCAGGCCACGGGACTTCCTCAGATAATTAGATGCTGCGTAAGGAAAATAACAAATCGCACTTGATCAGCATGGATGGTTAGGACTAGTATATGACATTTGATCACATTAGACTCTCTTTTATCACCTCAATTTCATTTGCTTACTGGAAATAACGTTAAATTACCATAAAATATCTTGAGACGTATAAGAAGTGCTGATGTGATTGTCCGAGGTTGACCTTTCAACAGAATAGAAAATTTAACTCATTAGCAAGTCCTCGTTCCTGATAAATCAGTGCTTGACGAAACACCATTCTGTAGAGGGAGCTGCTGCGGCAGCGTGTTATTGTCGTTTCAACTTCGACAACTGTCAGGGGGAAGGGAGAAAAAGAGAAAAATGGAGGCATACAAACACCCTGGATCTTCGAGGGTAAATCGTTTTCGTGAATTGAGATATACTTGAGGTCATGAATATCTCACTGTGATACGAGCTGGACAAAACGCGGTCTTATGTCATGACATGAGCTGTAAATAATGATTACATCAAGCAGGTAACTCACCTTAATATAGTCTAGGTATTACATTGAGATTTTGTAATGGGGATCATGCTCCACTTGGCAGGCAAATGTCAGTCTTTATCCTGCTCTTCTGTCGCGACGGACAATGGATGCCCAATGATCTGAGGATGAGGAAGACAAGCTTTCCTGGAACGCTCCTGGATCAGCAGCTGTAGGATCTGTGTCTTCCAAACTGTCATCGGGATATGCATCTATCAAGATTCCAAGGCCAGGGAGATTCAAGGATGCCCTGCTAGGTCTCAGAGGGTAGCCAATGTTGAGGACACCGACAAAGTCTTCATGAATCGTTGCACTGTCGGAGGCAAGGTTACAGAAATCCTGAGCAATGGACGGCGTTCGCATCGAGAGATGAAAGTGAGTCTGAGAGGAGTGCTCTGATGAAACAGAGGCGATTTCTTCGTGGTTCATTGATGCCTAGAGTCATTTCAGTCAGAGTGATCATAGCTCACAACCATGTAACTAACAGCACCACACAAAGGATCTGATCCCGGTATCACCACAGGCGGGGACGACAGCAAACCAGTAATACAAAGGCCATTGCTAGCCCAACTAGGGGAGGCTCGCAAGACTCCTGGGCTGGTTGCCAATGAAGATATGCTTCTGACCGAATGGCGCATTACTCGATGGGGAGGCGAAGATGTCGGCAAAAGTGGAACATCCAGGGCTTTCTGCACGCAAAGCGACGAAGTCTAAAAAGCGATTCTGACGTTCTTGTGTCCATATATCTCGATGACATAACTCACGGAGCAGAAAAAGACGTCAAGACGAGGTGAATCAACGATCAACGGAAAGTAACCAACACAGTCAGGTAATTCTTGAAGTCCAAGATCACCTGCATCATCATCCACCAGGGGAGAAGACCAGGAAGTTCCAAAATCTACTGAAATACGGGAGAACACCATCGCAGAGCGATGAAAACAGATAATTGAAAAAAAAGGAAAGTTGAGGGAAGGAGTGACGGTCAACGCCAACTAAATGAGGAACAGATAGGGTCAGCCTATTATAAACCAATAAACGAGCAAATAGGAGGGGTGAATGTGGGCTCATTTCATGGAGATTGGGATGAAGCCTGGGACTATGATCTGTATTTGTTATAACAACATCACTCGTGATCTACCAAGTAGCATAGGGTAGGAATTTGCCACTAGCATGAAATCAGCATACGGAAACAGAGTTGAACAACAAAAGAGCTCACTCGAAAGTCAGGACGACCCGGTCTCCTTTTGGGTCTGGCTTACGGTCAACTGTGACCTTGCAGTCGATCATAGACATGATACCATCGCCAAACTATGAAATTGATGTTAGCGTACCTCAGGTAATTAAGTGACCAAAGCTCACCTTCTCATGAATGACAGCTTTGATAGGATTACCGTAGACAAGAACAGCCTGGTTCTTGTCAGTGTTGACCAAGACAAACAGAAGGACAGAATTACCTCATAGAGACGGTAGAGGACAGGATCAGTTGGGGGAATAGGTCCAATGCCACGGTTGGGCCACCAATGGTCGCCGATCTCATCCAACACTTGGGCGCCAGGAACATCCAAGAATTGAGATATTGTCTTGAGTTGTTCAGCAGTGAATTTAGCCTAGGTTCATCGACTACATAAACATGTTCGCTGGATATCGCGAATGTTAATGTACCTGACCATAAAACCCAGCGGCTACCCAAATCTCATCCTTGTCGATTGTCTTTGCAATTTGTTCAAAACTCACACCTACAAAGTAGAAATAAACTACATGAGATGATAGAAGGCTGGGCCTCATCACCTTTACGAGCTTTAGCTTCCAGCAATTTCGAGTAAATAGGGGGGAGTCCAGTCAATGGCGCACTCTCGGAAGAGACGGTCTGAGTCTGAGGAATGAGAATCTACCAAAGTACCAACTGTTGGCCTGCTCACAGCGGTTTGAGACATGGTAAGTGGTTCAGATTATCATGTGAACGTGTTTTTCTTTTATGGACGTTGTTGCCTGTTGTTGCCTCCACTGAGTTGCCGGATGGTGGTATCTAATCTTAGTATTGTACCTGAGCTTCACACGTTTCGGCCTCATAATTCCCAGCACACCCTCTCCACTTTCCTTCTTGTAGACTTCCATTAGATCGAACCTCACAAAGGGTAGATTCTTAGTGTCTAAGCACACTTTGTCTGCTACGGAACATAAACATGCTAAAAGCTTCATACACGATCAAATTCGCAACTCTGAAATTCGAGAGTGGAGTGAATCTATAAGAATGATGGAATCGTTTATAGACGCATGTATTAGTTTCCATTGTAATGACGAGAGAGATTGTGTCAATGCTCACACGTATATATGGAGCAATTCATGATCTCTCAGAAGTCCAAACCTCCTTTGTAGATTGCATGAATTCATAAAGCTGGCCCAATTGTTCCGGTGACATCTAAGCCAAATGTTAGTGGTTCATTCAGTCCACGACGCATTGACATGCACTTTCTCAATGATAGTGGTATCAATTTTTTTCCCTTTATAGTATTTGCCACCCTCACGATCAGGCATTTGCTCCAAGTACATCTTCCATTGTGAGAGAAAACCAATTATATGTGCTGGATTGGTGACTTTTCTATGAAGACGGAATTCTGATAGACGTTGAGACATGATTTTCGATTCTTTTTGGAGCTTACTGACCAGATTTCACGTAAACATCCCCCAGAGAGCGCATTTCTGGAACTAAGTTCCGGTGTGCACGCAATATTCTGCGATAAAGCCTATGGGGGACAATATGAACATTGAAGCAACAGATGTGGAAAGGCTGTACGGAAGCGGGGGTAACAGTGTTTCACTTGCCTCCCGAAGATTCAAGGGAGTTTTTGTGACACTCCCAGCCAGATTGAGCAGAGTTTTGCGCATTAGTTCTATCTAATTAGGGTAAGTCAAAGTAGGAGAATGAAAATCAATCAAATCACATGCCCTCTTCGTTGAACTCACATCTGTCCCCTGGCCAGTTACTGCACTAACTTCGGGTCTCCTAGAATAGACCCTCCACATCTTAGTACTTGAGCTTGTTTGTTGCAGAAATATAATACTAACCACAAAAAAGTGCTATTGCCATTTAACAAGCTGTAGCATTAAGATATGGAGGTTCTACTCTAGGAGACTTGAAGCAGTGTAGTATCTTGAGTCCATTTGAAACATACTATGTGGGGGAGTGGTGTGGTCTTTAACAATGATTGCCTCAGACTCCTATGATTAACTCATCATAAAGAAGTGTTTGCCACCATTTCTTCTGTTGCAGACAAGGAAGGACAATTACAAGAGCATTGTTGCCAATTCTCTCTAGCTCTATCATGTAAACCAGTTTGACTTGCTGGAAAGTCAATGTGAGGTGTATTCTGATATGAGATACCATGCAAATTATGAACTGGTATACAGGGAGTAGGTATAGAGCAAGGAAAGGACTATTACACTCTTATGGCTCTGACTCAGGAACAGCCACTTTATACTGCTGACATCTTCCAGTCATCTTCCAGTTCGGTAGTACATTAGAACTATTACCAACAGATGATGATAATGACAGTATTGCTCTCTTGACTGAGGAAAGCTTAAACAGGGCAGATAATTTGTGCAATATGTTTGTCTTGTAATAACAGAAATGTGGTGGGGATGTTGACAAGGAAGGACGATAGGCGATAATGGACTGGCTGTCAATTATCATAGTTCGGATTCCAGGCCAATATCAGAGCATGTACATGACACAAAGACTTACAAATACAAATGAATTTTGGATCGACGAGGGCTCAAAAAAATACACCGGTAAACCCTTGCTGAAGATATTAGAGGTCGAATCCTAGAAAGATACAATTAACAGTCAGCAAAAACGAAAAAACCCAACAGAGAGTATCAGAAAATCAGAGAACCAGATTCGACAGAGACGTGTGTAGGTAACGTTTCGGACGGCACTTCCTAAGTTTTGGTTTGAAGATCGTCATATGGAGAAGGAGGCGGGGGAAACAGGAAAATAGAAGAATGAAACCTACCTATTCGCTGACCAGAGCGCTGACCAGAGCACTGACCCTTCTAGAAAGTTTATCGTAAACAAGTTGAAATTGAAGTCCGACAGACTCCGACAAACATTGCACTTAGTCTGCATTTACTCTTGCAGCTTACTTTTCACAGCGTTTCCTTTGCTACCCAGGCCAAGAACAGCATATAATGATATTTGTCCATACATGTCGAACCACTGTGTGCAATAAAATATATCTTGGGTACTATACAGTTCTCATATGACGTTACATGTTTCAGCTTCAGGTTCTTAGGTAGCTCAGATCATGACAAATACCTAAACTCATAGATTCCTGAGATAGCTGTCATTAATTTGCTTTGGTACAGGTGAGGCTGCAGGAAGGATGATAACTGAAGAAACATTATTTCACTGACAATATAAATTTTTTCAAATTTCTGAAACAGACAGCGAATGTTGAGATCAACGAGCAGTGCAATAGAAGTATTCCCATAGGTAGAGAGAGCAAGTAAAGTGACTGCAGGAGATGTATTGGCCATCAAGGGTAGATCATTGACTACTCTTACCCTTACCCCAATCATGACTTGAGACCAAATGGATGCCTATAAGACAAAAGGGAAGATAGCTTGCCTCTGAGGATAATCTTTTCCAAACTCCTTTTTATAATTTCTGTGTTTTTTGAATGCCCATTGAGACATGATGAAGCTCCCAGCTGCAAGGAAGATCCAAGCTTCACAAATATACATTATGAGCTCAGATCTCAAACATAGAATATGAGGACTGACCAGCCATACTATTCGTGACTGTGGCAATGACTGTCCATGCCAGGATCTCAAAGAAATAGTTGGGGCATGAGACGAGGGAAAATCCATATCCATAAGGAACGGCACGAGTGCGAGTGCCAGGCGGGCGAAGAGAGCGTAGAGTCATGTGAGTATGAAAGTTTGATAACTCTGCAAACTAAGGACAGTGTCAGCCGCAAGATATCGAAGTAATTGATACAGAACGACATACAGCCCATAGCCCAGCAGCAACGTACAAGAAATCCTTGTTATCGCGGTATGTGTCGATAATGTACGGGGAGTTAACGGAGAATTTGGGACGGTAGATGTCGAATGCAAGAAATAGGCCGCCCAAGACGTGGTAATGGGCGGAACTAAAGTAGATGACTAACTTGGAAAATGTTTATAAGTTTCTGGACGACATACTTCCGGAATATGTTTAACAAAGGCATAAAGCCAGCGGAGAAGCGGTGGACACTGAGATGGAAGGTCAAATATCAAACAATGATATCTTCAGGAAAGAGTACTTGCAACAATGTCTCCAGTTCCCGCTTAATGAAGTGCAGCATGACAAAGGCGTACACGTGCTTCTGCAATGAGCTATGAACTACATCCTGGCCGTACCAGAACTTGGGAAAGTGATAGAATAATGGATGAATGAGGAGCGGCCCCATCTGGAAAGAACAAAAATCGCACGAAGCAACTAGCGGAACAGACGGAGAGCTTACATATTCCACAAGAAATACCGTTCGCCATCCAATTTGTGGACCCAGATCCTTCACTTGTAACTCTATTATCTGAGACTTTTCTCCGAGTTCACTGAGTTTAATATCCTCTGCCAGAGCCTTGCCGTCATTTTTGAGGGAGACTTTCTGCCTCGGCATAGAGAACTAGGATAACATGAGCTTCGAATACTTGTCCAAGTTGGAAAGTTATGACACCTTCGGGTATTTTTTGGTGATCATGGCCTTGACATCAGCAATAGTCCCATCTTGAGAGACTTGCACATTTAGTGGCCAATTTTTGGCGAATGAAGGGGGTTTGGATGCTGCAAAGACGATGATATCCACCATAAAGGAAAGGCCGAATTATGAAGTTGACGATCGTTACGTCAGCTGTTACTGGGCTGTTACTGGGCACGTAATTATTGGATTAATCACGAATACCTCCAGTGCTCGGCAGCAGTCACCGTACGAGTGCTTGAAAAATAATCAAAGCCCATTCTGAAATCGTCCTGCATAGCTCTGAAGTATGTCCTGGATTTTTGTTCCATGTTTTGTCGTTCGCGCACCCGCATCCACGAAATGCTGAAATAAATGTTTTTTTTATACAAAAACAGATGG
>Ga0153959_1000452_pt1 | contig 17486 bp, 11 predicted proteins | sample TSFL043MetaG_FD_104685 | JGI IMG/M metagenome (GOLD analysis project Ga0153959, IMG submission 104685) | Attine ant fungus gardens microbial communities from Florida, USA - TSFL043 MetaG | ecosystem: Host-associated > Fungi > Mycelium > Unclassified | place: USA: Florida, Wekiwa Springs...
AATAAATCATACTCCCTCTCTGCTTCGCTCTTTTATTATTATATAATAATAAAAGAGCGAAGCAGAGAGGGAGTATGATTTATTCATTTTTTTTTTTTTAATCGAAATAATTCCTACTTAAAGGATACATAATTAAGCCAAATTAACTGCAAATAATAGTTTTACATTTTAATATTTATACACTTACATACCTGTATCCTTTGGATTAGGGAATATAAGACAAATCGCCCTATTACTACATCTACGGAGTGACGGCTAAATTTTAAAATGGGGTTTACGGTAATGGTTATACCCTTCGCTTCGCGACCCAGCAGAGCTCCGCTCCGCGTGGGGAAATATAATAAAAAAGTAAATTTATAGAGTAAGATTTTCACTTACGCAGCGAGATTACAAATCGTAACCACACGTTTACCACTGCTATGCCAATTTCACTGAGTCAATCATAGAGACAGCTGTTGTATCGTTACATCATTCCGACCACAATCTTTAGCCATAGTTCAATACCAATTCTTATCTGAACCTTAGGCTTAGGTTAATTGTGGCTATTCTTTAAGCTTAGATTACTTAATTTCGGCTAAGCGCCGGTTTCCCGGTGACTAGAGCACACCTTTCAACATACAATCAAAATACTGTTATGACTTATATGTTGAAGAAGCATCTGCTCGTTGCTCTTTTACAGCATTTAATGCTGATTTAGATCCGCGATTACCCATTTCTTTTTCAAGAGATCCCCCAGATTATTACTATACACGGATAATTAGTCCGCCCACTTTAACTTTCGCTGGGACCTTTAAGCCCTGCAAAAAGGGAAAATAAAAAATTAAAGTTTAGTACAGCCCCGCACTTGTGTAACCAAGCGACGGGGACGTGAGCTCCCCTTCCGGAGGGAGAGCCCACTAAGGGCTTTAGGGTGTTTCCGGAGTTTGCTTCTTTTTAATTGCACAAAATATCAGTTTCCTAGACTAATATTTAATTCCCATATTCTTACGGAAGAAACTTGCTATAACATTACTCTCCTAATATCGGCGGAGCATATTGCTAACCGCTAAATCAACTTACTTAATCTTTTTTAGTTTCTGCCGGAGGAGTCACCTTGGGTAGTTGGATTAACTAAACTAGAAGATATTAGATATTTATCTTTGAAGATTTTGCCACTTGATAAATAAGCCTTTATAGTCTGACCTGTAGTTCCTAAAGCAGCAGCTGCCAGCCTAAAAGATAAATATTTATCTACTTTACCTTTATTGATGTCAGTAACAAAAACAGAAACACTTTTATCTTTAATATGGAAAGTATTTTCATTAGCTCATTTAATATAAAATCCTTTATAAGATTTACTACTTCCTAAGTATTTGTAAAAAGTTGATTTATTAGCTGAACGATCTTGGCTTTTTAAGAATTCTAGACAACTTTTAATACTAGAAAAAGTTTGGACATTGCTATCATTACCTTCCGCTATTAGTATAATTTGTCTTCCTTCTTTAGATTTTTCTTTTTCAGCTAATCTATCTTCTTCTAACATTATTAAAACTTCGGATTCTGTTAAATTACTTAATTTTATACCTTCTATCAAATAATCTGTAAATACGTACTTACCTAAATAATAAGCATCTTCTGCGAAGCGATTTAGGTTACGTTGAATAATACTATGATGAATACCTAACTTAAAGATAAAATCCTCTTGTTTTTCAGAAGAGAAGATTAACTTAGATAAATCTTTAGTATATAAAAATACAGCTTTTGATCTTGACCCTGATATATTATTTACGACTCTTAACGTATTCAAATCATATTTCTTATGAAATAAGAAATATTGTTCTAAACAAAGTTCTAACCCTTCAAAGTATTCTTCATTTAATATTATGACATCTAGAGTAAAAGCATTTAAACCTTCTTTGCTTAAAAAGGGAATAAATTTACCCACACTATCATGAGTTCCTTTAAAATAACCTAATAATCTCCGAGCTAGAGAACGAGAAGATCCGACATACAAAAAACCAGTTGCGATGTGTGTTCAAATATAAACTCCGGCTTTACTTTTTTCATTTCTGACCGTACCTATTTTTTCTACAAATATTTTTGATAATATGGTATCTTGGCTTAATTTCTTAAAACTTAACCTTGGTTTACTTAAAATTAAATCTAAAGTATTTTGATCAATACTAAACCCTGTTAAAGATAATACTTTATTAATTTCTGTAGCAGTTATAGGTTTATCTGATTTTAGATACTCCAAAGCTAATTCGTAAGCAGTTTTATTTAAACCTTGAATGTTTTCTCGTCTATTATGGATCGTTTCTCAATCTCTAGTTGAACGAAGAAAAGATGAGTAATGGAAGTAAAGTTTTTGATCTAGCGAGAATTGTTTATTTATATCTTTGGTTTTCATTTTTTTTTTTTATTTAATTAAATACTATAACAAGTATTAGCGTTTACTTTAAAACGATAATTTATATGGTGTTAATCGCAAGATAATTTTGAATATGGGAATTGAATTGGAATGGAATTTTCATTCATGCAAAGACTGCATTTAACAGTCAAGGTATTCCGCTACCTTAGGCTTTACTCCTGTAAATTGAAACACACCGTATATAATCATTTGTGTCAATCCAAGAGTAAAGGACCATATCATCAATCTAAAACTTAAGGCCTCTTTTTAAGTAAAAAAACTTTAATTCAAGTATGTATTATTCACTTGAACAGATGAAAAGTTAATTTCTATTTTGCTCTCACTACTATCGTAAGAATTCGCCGCTAAAGACTGAGTTAACATCAGTGGGATTAACAAAATAGTTAGATCGTTTAGCGTATGGCCTCTGAAGATAAAAAATAAGCCCGAGCTATTTACAAAGAAACTAATTTGTAATTAAAATCTTATGAAAATTAGCCCTACAATTAAGAAAGTGCATTTATAAAAAAAAAGAGGTTAGTTACTATAAAATGGCTGAGTTTACAATATCAAGAGTTTCTTGTAAAGTTCTCTTTCTTTGTTTACCTTTACCATCTGGATTAAATCCATAGACTAATTTAATTAATTCAACCATCTCTTCCTTTGATATAGGTTTCTCTTTATTTTCAGCTAATCTATTTAAAACATGAGTAAAATTTTGTAATATATCTGTTTTATATTTACTAGAATAAAGAGCTACGTATTTATTGAAAAAAGGTAAGACGTACTTTATTAAATTTTCAGTACCTTTTATAGAGTATACTCATACTTTATCCGACCCAGACTTTTGATGTACTGAACCCTTATCTTCAAAAAGAGTTTGAAAAGCATAAAGCACTAATATACCATTTTCATGTTGAACAACATTAAATTCAGGCTGCAAAGCAAGTTTAAATTTAAGTTTATCATTTTTTACTATTGAAATAACTAATGATCCTTCTCCTTCTATGAAACCGCCTAATCAAAATTTGTAATTCTCATCTAGAACTAGCTTATTTAGTCTTTCCTGCTGATTGATATTTAAATTCTTGCGTACATTAGAGCGGAGTACAAGTTGGCTATGAAAAAAGCGACAGGATAACCTTGATTTAAAAGGTGTTGTTAGTTTAGAGTATATCATATTGTTCTTTTTTTTAATTAAACTTCCTTAATGATTTAATATATAATCACATACTAAGTATACAAATACAGCATTAAATTGTGCAAAACTAAAAATTGCCGATCATCGCTAAATCTCCTTCTTCAAATGTAAATTATTATTTACTCTTATTCCTTACAGGGCTAACACAAAACGCTAATAAATCGAATTTTTAAATAACGCAAGGTCAGACCCTGAATATACCCACCCCTGTTCCCCCTGTAAAACCCAATGCACCATCTATTGTACGAAGGGCTACGGGAGGCTAGTTCCCTTATTAGTTTTTTTTACACATTAGCAATTATACTGTGTTACTGCGTAATGGGTAACGAATCACTAAAGTCCTAACTATGCAAAAATAAAGTAGTAAATAATAATTTCACTTTGGCTAGCAACTCTATTTTTGTCCTATAGAAGGTATTATGCGGATAAAAAATCATAAACGCCAGCAGGGTGCCCCTACGAAGTCGGGCACCCCTGAGCGCCAAACAAGGCTAGTTAACCAAGTTTATAAAGGAATATCTCAAAACTAGATAAAAAACAAGGTGTAATGCAAACCTGCAAGATATGGGAAGAAACCTATAATTAACAAAATAGCTCCAAGACGATTCTACTAAAGAAAAATTAAACTCTTACTTCCTTAATTCGCTATTCGAAACTTGTTAATGTGCACTTTAAATATTGTCCCAGCAAATAGCTAAATTTTACGAGGGCCTATTATAAGCCAACCCTCACGTTAAGGCCGCCATTGACCGGGGGTTCCTACAGTACCAAACCTTTTAAAGTTAGTTATTTTCGTTAACCAGCCGGGATCGGGCAGAAATCACACTCTATACTTGGACTTTAAGTCTTTATGCAAAGTGCTTTGTTTTAATTAAACAGTCGTACAACATTATTTTATGCTTCTTCCTCCTTACCCGAGATTTTCGGGACGGCCGAGCCCTCCTTCAACTTGTTATCGGTTACTTTTTTTTTAACCTTCCATTACTCTAAAAATGGTTCAGACTATGTCTTCAAACCCCCCCTATTCTGTATATACTGAAACCAAGTATTTCTGTCTAATTTAAAGCTACGAATGCAGTGCTGTCCTTTTTAGCGATGCAAAATCGAACTAATACTTAAATTTCATATCTAAATTTTATTATTCAGGGCCTTATTACTTATTCCTCTTGAGAATCAGGAGTCTCTTTATCTCTACAGTTCATTACCTCAACAGTTAATGTTTTATCTGTAAGTTTATTTGTAGACAGTCTTGCTCCATTCATCCCCTCTGAAAGTTTTAACAATAAATTTTTTACTTCTTCATTATTAATATGAGCTTTATTAAATAATTTCTCACAAATGACGCAAAAGGTTTTAAAATCCTCCTTTTTTCTAGAATAAAATTCTAATTTACTTAAATATAGATTAAAATAATTGTGTAAAAAGTCAATTCCTGTGATCTCTAATCTTACCGTAGGTTTGCTATTACCCTTAGCCTTAATATCACGTATTTTAATCGCATCTTTAGTAGAAGGCTTCAAATCTAACTTGCTCATCAAATAAGTACGAATTTCCATTAAAAGAGGTTTTTGAACATATGTTAACTCTATCTCAAATTTAGGAGTTAACCCCTTCGTTTGTATGTAAAAACTACCATCCCCTTCCATAAAACCTAGTAACTTATAATCAGTAATTACGCGTTTATAACCGTCAGGTAGGGTAGTAGATACACGTTTTGTATTATGGTTAGCTCGTATCTCCTCAATTTTGGTTTTCAGAGATTCAGATACTAAATTTGCTCGATCAAAATATAAAAAGAAAACCTCCCTGAAATTGAGGTAATCTAAATACTTGTCCCCTATTAAAGGGTATTTATCCAAGAAATCAATAAGAATACGTAATTCCTTTTCAGCACCTACTTCAAAAGTGCAAGTATTATATTTAGGTCTTAAAGCGATTCGCCCTATATTTAGAGTACTACAAATAGACCGTAAAATATCTTCATCATCTATATGTAATTTTATTACAAATTCTAAATAATAACGAATTTTTCCATTTGACATTGTTTTTCGTTTTATGTGAAAACACCCTTCAGCATCTATAAACCCTGCAATCCAGTCTAAATTTTGAATTTTCTTTGCTTTAAACATTTATTTAATTAATTTTTCATATAAAATTTTTTCATATACATGGGGGATTTGTTGGGCGTTTCTAGTCGTTGAACGTTTTTATCTTAAAATAAACTTCGCTTCAAATCTACTTACTTCTAGGTGTAAGTAATCTTTGAAATTAACCCAATTTAATACAATGGTTAAAAATAAAATAAACATTGAAGGACAAACATCCCTAAGTTACGGTAGTCAGTTTGCCGAGTTCCTTTCGCTCCATAAATTTTGTCCTAATTACTAAGGACTAGGCTAATATGGTTACCTTTATTTGGATATTTAATAATAATTTGTATAATTAATAACGATTTGAATTCATTCCTTGTTTTATTAATCGAATTTTTTCTAAACCATCTTTCTTAAGATGAAGTTTAGCTTTCATTAATTCTGCTACTTTCACAAAATCTTGGAAATCATTTTTCTTTGCCCCTTCTAAAGAATGTGCTTGGAAAAATGGTATGACATACTTGGTAATATCTGCAAGCCCCGTAATCAAAAAATCCATAACTTTTACAGTTGGAGATTGCGCGTAAACTTTACCTGCTGTAAATACATTTGTAAAACTTTCTAATAACGCCAGATTTTTTCTATCTTGTGTTACTTTAAATACTAATTTTACTCCTTCCCCTAATACAGATTCTTTCTTTTTGTAAATATTTACAAAGAACATACCTTCACCCTCTATATAACCTACTACTCAGTTAGGATTATATATTTTTATATTTGTTACTACAGGTCTTTTAACCGGTTCTATTACTGCAGGTATCAAGGATATAATTGTTTCAGAAATAGTTCCAAAATTCATGGAAGCTTTAATATTAGTAATTTTAACTAATCCCTCCATAGTTAAATGTTCTTTATTAACCATTAACTTTACAGCTTGTTTAAATAACTGAAGGTCTGCTCATTTATCTGTAATTAAAGGATAAGTTTCAAGATGGTTTAAAATAATCTGTATATCATTAAGAGAAGAAACTTCATAAACAACTGCACCGTCACTTCGTATAGCTACTCTACCTACACCAAAGAAATCTTGGAATTTTTTTAGTAAAGCTTCGTCTTTTCTATGAAGAGAAATTTGAAAAATTGCTCTTACACTTGCACCTGTGCTAAGTGTAAGATTTTTTACTACAGAGATATGAAAGCATCCCTCTGCGTCAATAAACCCCGAAACGTAATTAGGATTAAGCTTACTATTACCTGAAACTGCGATTAAATTTGAGTTAATACTATTAATTGTTGTAAACATTTTTGTAGCTTTTTTTCTATATTAAGTCACTAAAGCGGGAGTCACGATAAAGGGTAACTTAATTAGATTCCCCGTTGGTACCTACTGTCCACCAGTGTGGCTACTATTGGTGATTCTCTTCTAGTGCTAGCGCATTGAACCTATGGTAGGGACTAGTCTTTGACAGATGGGATCTTAACCCTATTATCTAGAACTCTTAGAACGTTTTGATGTCTTACTTCTGTCACCTGCAGACATACTACCATAATACCTCTTGATGCAAAGACGAATTTTCTGCGTAATAGGTGGCATACACCATCCACCCCGCGAGCTACCAAATCCTCGTCATTTGGGCCCCGCCCAATACCAACTAATCCTCTAACATCATATTCTTTAAAGTTGAGTTAAACTTTGAGACTCCCGAACTTTATCTTACGCAAATAAACATTAACTAGAGTTGTAGATAGATGGGGTGCTAGCCCATAAACCTAAACTACCAGACTCGACAGGTCGCTAATCTAATAATATTGGCTAGGATAAAGTGGTAGTGTTATTACTAAAAATGCAAACGCGAGTAAGACAGGTAAAGAACTGGAAATAAGAATTCTGCAATTCCTAATATTCTATTATTATATTAATTTATCGTTATTAAATATTTATCCAAATACCAAGTTTCCTTGGGGGCTAGAGTACACCTTACAATTATAATTTTATAATCGAAAAACCATCTACTCGTTGCTCTTTTACAGTATTTATTTCATATAACACTGACTTAGATCCGCGATAACCCATATCTATTACTAAAATCTACTAAGTTGTTACTCTACATCAGTAATTAGCTGATCCACTTTAATACTTTCGTATTAAGTTTAGTATCAGTAGCTTTAGGGTGTCCCCGGAGTTTGATTTTTTATCACAAAATATGGGAGCCTGACCCCAAAAATATGATTGTTAGCTCATTTACGCCTTCGTATTCTACACTAGCTTACTTGTCACAGTTTCTAGGTACGGTTATTTTTAATCCTAATATTACTACTCATCTTTTTAGTTTATTGTAAAATATTTAGGGTAGATACTTATTTTTTCCAGCACACTATTCACTTTTAAAATGTTGTCCTTTAAGTAATAAGATTTTCTCATCGTTTCAACCTTTGGATTGTAAACTTAGAGGCCGTTACTTAAATATGCCATAAGCTTTAGGCGAGAGTTGTCGAGAGTTGTCGAAGGACTTGTCATTTCTCTTAAGAGAAATGACAAGTCCCAACTTCTTTTTTGTTACTCATGTCACCATTATCTCTTGAGTTTGCTGTTAGCTATACTAATTTGTTATAAACTAATATAACTACTCATTTATTATAAAATAATATAATGAAGCAGGTTCACTCAATGTTCTGCTACCCCAGTAAATGACAATAATTTATTATTATTACCAATTATGGACAAGGTTTCGGTACATTGTTTGTAGATCCGTTAAATTTTCGATGCCTCTATAAATTAACAAGCGCTCTGTTACGCACGGCAATCAGATTTATCACAGGGAAACTAGATTTTATTTTTGTGGGTCTATATTTGGCTTGTCATTTTTGTTTGATTTTATCTCCTGAATTTTTTGTAAACCTTCTTCGGTAGCTTCGCGCATTTTTTTTTTTTTTTAAATTAAATGCTTTTTAGATCTCATAATAGATGCAACTAATTTAAAGTCTGAATTATCTTGTGATTTTATACCTAATATGGGATATTTATCGAAAAAAGGTATGATTTTTTCGATTATATCGTTAAATTTCGTAACTTGGAAATCTATTATATCATCACGAGCAGATAAATATCCACACTCTAAATAGTTTACGATGCTTTCCATTAGCAACTTATCTTTACTATGTTGAGTTATCTGAAATCTTAATCCTACCTGATATCCCAACTTATGAGTAGAAGAATTCATTAATCTAATTTGAAAATTTCCTTCTCCACTTACAAATCCTAGTAATCACTCCGGGCTTGGTATTTTATTATCTGCATGTGCACGATAAATAGGTACAATGCCCGGAAATGCTTCTTTTAGATCTAAATTCAGACCTCAATTACTAGATGCTTTTAAAGCTACCAATTTTAATAGGCCATCCTTAGTTAAATGTTGTTTATCCTTCATTAATTCATATGCTTCTCTGAAAAGTATATAATCCCCATACTTTTGAGTAATCAAAGGATATTTATCAAAAAAATCTATTATTAATTTCATATCTTTAAATGAAGATACTTGGTATTCCACAATATCTCTTCGGGATGAATAAATTTTACCTACATTTAGGCCGAAGGGCCGTCCACGGCACGAGGCCGTGGACGGCTATCTTTAAGCGACTCTAGTAAAAGGCTGTCTTTTTTATGTAAAGATAATTGAAAATAAAGTCTGACTATAAAAGGAAGATTATCTTTATCTAATTTATATCTTGGACTTTTCAATATAGAAATTCTAAAGCACCCTTCAGCATCTACAAGTCCAGTTACTGCATAAGGAGATAAATTTATAGTTGTACTTAAATTACTGCAATATCTTAGAAATCTAGTGTTCCCCAAGAAAGGATTCTGATCTGATAGCTTTTTTCAAAGCCCATTAGAGTACACCTCAACATTGAAATTCCCCTGTGTGTAGCTGGGAATTAAAATGCAACTACCGTCTACTCGTTGCTCTTTTACAGCAATATTTTTGGATATTGCTGACTTAGATCCGCGATAACCCACGTTTCTTTCGGAAGCCCTCAAGCTTGTTACCATACATGAGTAATTACTTCATCCACCGGTCCATTTTAAAGGATGGCTTGGTACTTGAGGTTCTAGGGTGTCCCCGGAGTTTGATAGTTCCACCCACATCGATGATCTCCTACATCATCTAGCAGGTCTTTGAATTATGGCTGCTTCTAGGCCCATCTCCTTGTTGGCTTGAATAAAAACTTTCTTAATTTCACTTAACAATAATTTTGGACATAGCAGTTAAATTTATCCTGCAAATACTTACAGTTTTAAATATTTATTCTCTTTTTGTATTCATTCCACTTTTGATTTTTTTTATTTCTTCTACACCACCCAATGTTAAATGTTTTCCCTCTAACATTCAACGAGCTACTGTACATCAATCGTTGAAATCTTCTAACTTAGCCCCTAATATAGGATGTTTTAGTAAAAATGGTATTAAAACAGAAGTTATATCAGATAATTTTCTAATATGAAAATTTACTACTTCTCTTTCAGTTATTTCCAGACTTCCACAACCTAAATAACTTTCAAATGTTTGCATTAATTTTTCATCTCTTTTATGTTGAGTTAAAGTAAAACAAAGTCAAACTTGATAACCGCTATTATTAGATACAGATTTCTTAATATTCACTAAAAAACAAGATTCAGCACTAACAAATCCTGCAAATCATTGAGGATGAGGTACTGTCTTTCCTTCTACATTAGGTCTTGCGATTAAATCTAAATTAGAAAAAGCTGCTTTTAAGTCTTCATTAATTCCCTTATTCAATACAGTTCTAATACTTACTATTTTTCTTAATCCTTCCAGGTTTAAATGTTGTTTAGCTGTAACTAAAGTTAAAACCTGTTTAAATAAAATAAAATCTCCCAATTTTTGAGTGATTAAAGGATACTTTTCAAAATGTTCAACAATAAGATTTAAATCTTTAACTGATTTAACTCGATACTGAAGAGTATTTTTACCATGTTGAGTAATGTAACCAACTCCAAAATAATTTTTTATTTGTTCTAATATATCTTTATCTTTTTCATGTAAAGCTAAAGTAAATATTAATTCCACGTTAAATCCTATTTTTGACTTATTATTTTTTGGTACTCCGACATAAAAACAACTTTCTCCATCACAAAATCCTGTAATGAATCAAGGATCTAAGTTATAAGTTACTTTTTCAGAATTTCCATTACAATTAGTCGAATAACTACGCATATTTCATTCTATACGTATTTGATTGGAAGGGATTTTAATTTGATAATCTCTCTCGAGACCCATTAGACTATACCTTAACACCAGGTGATGAGCTCTTCACCTGGTTCAACCACCATCTAGTCGTTGCTCTTTTACAACTCTGGATATTATATTCTGTAATTTAGCTGTGCCTACGCAGAATAGAATACCAAAAATTGATTTAGATACGCGATATTCTATTGCTCTTTCGATTATTCATTGAATTATTACCGTACCTGGGTAATTCGTCCATCAGCCACTTATATATTTTCATATATAGTTTGGTATCAATGATTTTAAGACGTCCCCGTAGTTTGATGGTTTAATATAGGCACTTACATGTGGATTCCCGCTCCACAAAGCACCTTAACTCTTGTTCTGGGCTGTTTCCCTTTTGACATACACAGAGATTTCACTTCTGTACTAAGCAAAATCTTCTCCCTAAACTATTCAATATTTTGAATTGTCCATTTTGACAACAAGTATATTCCACATTTTGATAAAAGCTGTGTTTATATACTTGACTTCATCTGATTTTCATTTGAAGTTAAAGTAATTTTATATGATTTATTTTATGCTAGTTACCTTGCTAAATATTAGTACATGTTTGTGTATATACTGCCTTACCTATTTTCTGAAACACGATAAAGACCCTTAATAAGACTCTCTTTATTGCGTTTCGTTTAACTTGTCTTTTTACATTCTGAAACACGATAAAGACCTTTAATAAGACTCCCTCTCTTTATTGCGTTTCGTATTGCTTGTCTTTTTACCTCTAAATACTCCCCAGCCTGAGTTAAAGTAGAAAAATATACTACTTCATTCGTCTGAGTATTTAATAATGAAACAGGTACTCCTTCACGTTCTGTTGTTTTAGCTTTTATATTCGCTAAAGCTTCAGCTATAAGAGGATTATTTTTTTTATAGTTAGTTGTCGCTAGAGATAATCTATCTTTAGTTTCTTGACTAACTACTTTACCTGAATGAGCTAAAGATAATATCTCTTTATGCTCTGCTGAAATCTTTTTCAATTTAAACTTAGCGATATTTTCTGAACTATGTTTAAATCCTTCGCTTTCGCGACCCAGCAGAGCTCCGCTCCGCGTGGGGAACAAAGAATAAGCATTTTTCAATATATTATATGAAGGATTTAATAAATCCAAATAGTATTGTTCTCTAATGACTAGCTCATCTGCTCTGCAATACTCTAAAATTTCCAAATTGAAATTTTCTCCGCAGGAAATCCATATTTTAGTAAAGCAGCATGTATTGGTCTAGGGTTTCTTATTAATTCACTTTTATTAAAGTATTCCCCTAGCGAAGCAACCCAGGGCGCGCTGGCGCGCCCGAAGGGTATTCTTTTTTTTAAGTTTAAACCACTTCCCACATAAGTATTATTATTTAGTTTATTAACCCAACGATAAATACCTGATTTGTTACTATTATCAGTAAAAATGAAATTTTTACTTAATAATGCATTTTCATAGTATTTAACCGGAGTTATCTCACCATTTAATTTTTTTTTTCAAAAAAAAAAATGAAAACGGCCAGAACTATAAGAATTATTTTTTAAATTATTATTCATGATTTAATTTTATATTTTAATTTTTTTATTATATATTCAAAAAATGTTGGGTGTTTTTAGTCGTTGAACGTTTTTTTTAATAAACTTCGCTTCAAATCTACTTACTAGGTATAAGTAATCCTTGAAATTAACCCAATTCAATAACAATGGTCTTAAACATTGAAGGACAAACATCCCAGTTAATAAAAATTATTTTTAATATTATCGTAATACGACTTGTTATCATAATAAATATTATTTCCATTTTTCACAAAATGGTCCAGACTATTGTCTTCATTTTTTCTCCTTATATAATTTAAACTCTATGATAAATATAAGCTATAAACAACCACGTTGAAGTATATGATTTGAATACAACAAAAAAAAAAAGATAAAATTACTTTATTGCCATTGCATCCTTTCAGATGAGGCTTGACTATATCTTAAGCTTGCGCTAACCAACATTTAGTCGATGAACTGCACACCTGCTCCCATTAACTAGGCAGCTTAGGTGTTTGGCTGCGGATAACCCATTTTAAACTAATCTATCACGATTTTACCATACCTCGAGTCATTACCTGAGCCATAAGATGTGTTACCACTCTTACTTGGTTGTGATTGCTTTAGGGCTTTCCCGCAATTTGATGGTTATAGCAGAAGGTTCACTTCTACAAAAAGGCTGTATATACAACCTTATCATTCTATGGTAGGGTAGAAATCCAGTTTTGCGCTCCATACTTATTTAGAATGAATTCCTTAAATAAGTTAAGATGGAGCAGTAAATCCCCCTCCGAACCGTACGTGCACCTTTCAATGCATACGGCTCTCCCCTTGATCACCTGCACGAAGAGATATGTATGCCAACGAAGCATAGTTCCCCTTAACGGAGTAACCAGGTTATTTCTAAAGGGGCACTCTCTGACATGCCTCAGCAACCAGCGCCATTATTGATCAGAGAACCCCTTAACGCCTATAGGACTCAGATTACAGTGACTATGAACGGATAGATGAACGAAAAAATCGTTCCATGCTGTGCATAGTTTGTGACTGTTTTTTGATCAAGCTGACCCCCTTTTTATGGTTATACCTTTTCACCATAATACTATGAGGTCTCCGACTTCTCAATAAAGGAAGGAGAATAAGTTATTCTACATTCCTCTTAATTATAATTTAACCAATAACTATTAAAATTACTATACTTTTTGTGATCACTGCAACTTAAAGGAACTAAATGTTTCGTAAAATTATGATATCTTATTAAGTCTAACACCCTTATATTTTCCTGTGTGAATTTTAATGTGACATTCTCTACAAAGCGGTACTTGTTTTCGATTAATCGCCGCTACCATCTTGTCAAAGCTGCTAAGTTTAGCATTTATGGTTTTTATGTGTTTGATGTGATGCATTTCTATATTATCTGAAGAATTACAATTTACACAGTTGCTTTCAAAAAGATTACGTGAAGCTATTTTATATTTTAAAGGCACAAATACATCTTGTGCTTCAGTAGCGAGAAATTTCATGGGTGATCTCGAAATTTTTACTAGATTAAAGTCTATTTGTTTATCTATACCTTTACCAACTTTATAGGTCGTCGTTATGTTCTTACCGTATTTACTTACAATACTCTTTTTACTACAGTTATGTTTATTCATTAGGGTTTTAATTAGACTCTCCTTAAGCATTCAGTGAATCTTTAAGAATTGCATCTTATTATCTGCAAAACTATAGTAGTTAAGGAGACCCTTAAGAATGCTTTTATAACGTAGAATGATATCTTTCACTGGCAGAACAGTAAATTGTGGTATTCTTAGGAACTTGAAGATGCCCTCACCCCTAGTAAGGAAACCTTTATCAATTAATTTATTAGTAATTTCTGTAATAGGTGCAGTCATTCATATATTACCTGTAGGAATTCTAACTTTTCTACCCTTGGTGTCCAATCTTTTTCTTGTAGCATATATGTTAGCTACTCTTGAGATATAGGTACTAAGGAACTTAGCTCTCTTGTTTTTTATTTTTGTGATTTTAGTTTTCTCATAAGAGAGGGTTAACTTTAATCCTTCTAAGAATTCACCAATGAGATGCTTAAGTTGTACTGCAAATTTATGCGTTCCCCATACACCTACCATTCAGTCATCAGCATATCTAACATAGCTGATTTTTGTGTACTCAGGGTTATGTTGAGTTGATTTGATTTTGTTACGCTTCCTAATATTAAGAACATATTCCTTTCGAAGCGCCTTAGTATCTTTTCCTTCTTCCATAAGCTTAGTAATTTTATTTCCTAGGCGTATATTTTTATTGGCAAATTTGGAGTATTCAGGATTAGTTTTATAGGCTACTTTTCCTTTTCTAGCTATTTCCAATTTTTCCATATATTTTTCAATATATAGATCAAGTTCATGTAGTATAAGATTAGAAAGGATAGGTCCTATAATACTACCTTGTGGAACTCCAACATCAGTGGAGACAAATCTAAGATTGTTAGTATCTCATTCCATATAGCCTGCTTTTACAAATTTTCAGAAGAGATTAAAGAATCTGGTTTCACTAAAGTGTTTTTTTAGTAGAGATTCAAGTACGTGGTGATCAATATTGTCAAAGAAACTTTTGATATCACCTTCAATTATTCAGGGAACCCCAGCTCATCTTCTGACTTCTCTAAGAGCTGTATGACAACCCTTATTCGGTCTAAATCCATGAGAGAAGATGCTGAATTTAGGTTCTAAGATATGTTCAAGTATTAATTTGAATGATTGCTGGACAATTTTATCTCTAGGACCAGCAATACCAAGCGGTCTTTGTTTACCGTTCGATTTAGGAATATAAACTCTCCGAGAGGGTTTAGGACGATAAGTCTCGGTATTAAGGGTTTTATTCGTATTTTCAAACCACTTTAAGGATATACCATCAAACGTTACTTTATCAGACCCAAAGACCATATTCCCAGGCTTACTCTTTAATGAGTTATATGATAATCTTAAAGATTCAACTTCAGATAGGACTTTAAAAGCATTAGTACATTTACCATTAGAGTTAAACTCTAATTTTTTGCTAAGTATGTCATTATAATCCACATTCATTGGGGAGATAGACTTAATTTTTTGTAAATTGTTAATAATATTTTTCTTTTTTAGAATTTTTTTTTGGACTTAATTTTAAATTTTACTTACTTATTGTTGGGACGAGGTAACGAGATTGTTACGATTTGCCATCCAGGTAATCCAAGGATTGTATATCAGATCCATATTTATGTCTCATACCGAATGATTATTAGTATTTAATCAGCGTTTCCTTTGGTAGGGTAATTGCCAGAGGATCTTTGCCCCTCTGGGGCATGTATTTCAACCGCTTACAACTATTCCTTTGCCATTAATTACGACTTTAAATAGGATGAGTTTAGTAATAGCTGAATATCTGGAGGGAATGGTTTATCCATTCCTCGTAATTAGAATCCAATCTATTTGGGTTACGTCCCCAGTGGAGGAGGGGAGTCAGCCCTGCTGCACTGTTTAACTTTCGAATGTTGGGTCTACGTACTGGATCCCATTCGATAGGAGGATTTAATCTACCCAACGAGAACATTTTTTGCCAGAGCGGAAATAACTAGTACTAAATTTCTTGTAAATGGAATGTCTGCAGAATAAAGTATAAGGTTGGTTAAATTATAATTAGGAGCTTAAGTGCAGTGATACCATTAGAGATACCTTAATCTGAGCTTCTTTAGCGTTATTCCTCAACAAGGATAATACGTCTCTAAGTTCAAATACAAAGCTCTATAGAGTAATTGTACTCTAGTTCCATTGAGATTATCCAAAGTTCTAATATATACGTCCATGAGTTACTTAGGCTGTGTGAAAGTTTTTGTCCGCTTCTTGCGCGTTGGGGCTTTGACTATTCCTTCTGGCAGCACATCAGACAGATGCCACCAGAGCCAAAGAATGACTTGTGACACGTGACAATAATTATATTATTGTCTATTCATTAAGTGAACCTCATTCCCCACTTTCTCTTCGAACATCCATATAACTCCTAGCTCACATTGTAGTTGTCGATGCTTCGGCCTTTAGTGTCCATAGGTCCCGCTACATTGTTTCTCATTCATGCTACACTCCCCTCTCTGTCGCCAGATTTTCAAGGTCTAAGGTGACGCCTTTTATAACCGAGGATAAGAATGATGCTTTACAGATAAATTAGGAATAATCTGGATCGTAGTAATCGATCAAGCATATATATTATTAAATTGCGCACTCTGATAATTCAGTATTTCATCTTTGCCATTCCGAGTCTACATACTCACCGATAGAATCTTCACGACCCCCCGATCTATACAAAATAAAATGTGGATTTTTTTTTAATAAAGCCGCACCCGCGTAGCGGTAAGGCCTTGGGTAATTTCATAACCCTCGGCTTATAAAGTTTATACTAAAAACAAAATTTTTAAACATCTTGCCTGAGATTAAGTTCTGTACCTGCGAAGATGTTACTTAAATTGCCTCGTCCTTGATTTAATGGAAGAAATTAATATGGAAAAACGATGTATATCAAATTTTCTATCCCTTGCTTATATCTATCATACTAATTTTACTTCCTTTTAAAAAAAGAGTTACAACCATGTGAAATATGGCGTTCATATAGCGCTTATGAACTATCCTTCCTCTTTAACGCTATCACGCTCAAGAATCGACTGTACATTTGGACAGACATTTCAGCCTAACCCTGGTGAACCAGTCTGTAGCGACATTTACAACTGCCGACGGTCTATGATTAGGACATCTTTGACCGTTTTCACCTCTTTCTATATTCTAAAACTATCCCCTTCGGTTGTAACCTTTACGGGGATACTTAATTTTCTGCACTACAGGTACAGACAACACCCGGCTGTCGTCAGCACGAATGAAACACTATTTATAAATCTACCTTCTTACTACTCAGCTATAGATCTGAGCCCCCCCCCCTTCCCCCCCCCCCCCCCCCCCCCCCC
>Ga0153959_1000456_pt1 | contig 17230 bp, 22 predicted proteins | sample TSFL043MetaG_FD_104685 | JGI IMG/M metagenome (GOLD analysis project Ga0153959, IMG submission 104685) | Attine ant fungus gardens microbial communities from Florida, USA - TSFL043 MetaG | ecosystem: Host-associated > Fungi > Mycelium > Unclassified | place: USA: Florida, Wekiwa Springs...
GGTGAATATTCTGTTATTATATTTTATATATGTTTCATTGATGTATCTAGTTGGATTGGTTTCTAGGTACACTTTAATATATTCAGTTCTGTGGATATCAGACTGAGTTGGATTGGTTTCTAGGATATTAGATTGACATCTGATATGGCAATGCAATCCTACTAATTATAAAAGTAACTACCTTAGTTTCATTCTCCCTCAGGAGAACTCCACCTTGTCAACTCACATCTCTCTCTCTTTCTTAATAAATCCCCTTGAGTCCTAGAAGGGGCAAGTGTAGGAGCAGGCACAACTCATTGTTGAGGCCAAGCCCCCATAGAAGAATTCCCTCTCTGGAGTCAAACCTGACAATAGGTATAAGTAGTGTACTCAAATCCAGCAGGGACTCTAACAAGTTCTCTTTGTCTACTCTGATAAAGAGTGCAACTTAGGTTAGGGTTTTACACCTGAAGCTTGAGTTGCTACATTGACATCAAACCTTGTGACTTGATTTGACAGTTGTTTGCCCATAGTATGAGCATGCAAACAGTTTTTTTTGCTCACTGTACCTTTCCTAATAACTTTCTCAGCAGTTAGTGCTCATCATGGCTTATGGCCATATCCCATACAACTCAAGAATTGGGCAACAAAGTACAGATGTGTCTATATGACCAAAAAAGCACAACTAGAAATACAGACATGAAAGCTTTAGTGACAGCACAAAAGAGAGACAAATTGGACTTTCATCTTATTATCCAATACTCCATACCTCAAGACCAACACATTTGAAACCAATTGCACCTCCAGCCAAACATGGTCCAGAAACAGAACACAGGACTTCGTTATCAAACGTTATCGAACGAGCCGACGTCCCGTCATAGAGCGTATCATCAACATAGAGCCCATATGACCCGTCACTGCAAACATGCTATTTAATTACATGAAAGTAGTGAAAAGAAAGAAGGCACATACCCCCCGCCAAAGGAAATAAAATTTGGTTCACACAACGCGATATAACCATTCCTTCCTGTCCACTTAAAGACTCGCAAATTGCCCTCTTCTTCCAGCCACTTCCACAAAAAAGACTCTCCGCTCCCATAATACATCTCGGCTCCCCTACTCATCCGCAATCCATCAGACATCCAAGCACCGAATACTCCCCCCTCTGTGTCTTTCACAACAAGAACCATTCCATTGGGTTTGATTACGGGCTTTGACTTGGCCAATGTCATGGACGCTGCTTCACAGTTTGCGTATAAAGTTTTGAGAGAGATACCATGTTGATCGAGAGAATAGACGAGAGACCAGCTCGGTTGTAGACGGGACAGCGCTGGGAGAAGTGAACGTATCTGTTTCAACGGTGAGAAGGCTGGGGTAGCTGTTGAAGCGCTACAGACCTTGTTTGCGACGGTAGATGTAAGGACAGGTGCTGTAGTCAACCGTCGGCCTATAAGCTCAACAATGCCACTCTTCTTTTCCATATATTGGCCAAGTTTGACTGAGAGAGTTGAACTAGCACTCGTAGACGAAGTTGGCGGTGCGATCGAAGGCTGGATCTTTCCTTTGATGGAGGACAAAGAATGATCAATCATTGCCTCGTGTTCGAGAGCTGCGCTAAACCCCTTGTCCCAGTCATAGTCATCTGGTTTGAACCCTGGGGCACCTGTAATAGGCACAAACACACGTGGCGCAAAGGATGTAGACGGCGACAACACAGAATGTCGGAGCAAAGGGGAAATGCTCCCGGTGATGCCAGTTCGCGTGGCATTCCCATGACTTGCAGAAAAGAATGATTTTGTGGATGGCAACGAATTATGGATCGATGGGAGATTGTCATGAAGAGTTGAGGCCCACGACAATGGACTATCATGTGCAGTTGAACTACACGCGATGGGCAGCGCAGGAGGTGAATGTAAGCGTCTGGACCAAAGAAGGTCGTCTTCATCTAAGATCGCTTTACGGTTGCGGTCCGTATTGGTTTTTGCCTCCGCAAGAAACGAATGTGAATCTGGAAGAGCGGATGATGGGGAGGGTGGAATGTCAAGAGGCCCCTTAACAAAAGGGCCAAAGTCCTCTTCAGCTGTATTCATAGAGATGGTGTCAGGTTAGGATGCTCACTGATCGCGTCTCAATCAAATTCACGATCATGAGAAACATAAGAGGAAACATATACACATTCCGTGTCATTCTTTTCGTTCATACAATTTATTGGGATAGCAAATATGTTTTGGTGTAACGCCATTGGTGTGCACCTGTTACACTGTTTGCAATGTCTCGCCTTTGACGCAGCACAACTAAATATGCACACAGGAGAGTGAGGGAAAGGAAGAAAAACCTTGATTATTCTACATACATTCCCTATTTTATATATCTAGATATCCTAGAAACCACTCCAAGAAACGATGTTTCCATGACATCTCGGTGTCATATGCGGCACTCCACTGCAACACCCTGTAGGAATTTGAAAAACGGGATGAACGAACTTTAGTGACCCTCCAAATGCCATCAAGATATCTCAAGTAGACATTGGTTGTTGGGATGGTATTGAACATTGATAATCGTGTGTTGGACTCTGTCCACAAGCATTCCCAACAACGTCCTCCATAACTTGTTTTTTTAACAATGTGGATATTTTATTTCAGTCTAGGTACATTTTTTCAAAATTGTATCTGACCATCTGCCTGGATTTAAACAACTGGCCTGAAACCCAACGATGACAAGCCTAAGTGTGCAGCTTCACCCTCTTCTAATTCACCACAATCTTACAGTTTCCTAACCATGCCATCATTGTTTTTCGTATCCCGTCTTCCTGGTATGAAGAAACTCAAAAACCGTGCAACGATAATCAATGCCGGAAACTTACTTGAAAATGTGGGTGTAGTGCCGGAAATGAGCACCGGTCTTCGGCCGGGAATGTACGATAAGCATAAAAACGTCAATAACAACTCAGATGAAAGAGATGGTCAATATATGACTACCGGAAGAATGCCGACGTTTGATTCTACCGATAAAGACTGCACCATCCTTCCAGCTCAGACGCGGGTGGCAGTGAGCGAGCTGGCTCCATCTGTGATGTCTTGCTCTATCCAAGATAGTCAACATTTTTCAGTAGAACCTCTCCCTTCTCGAGTTGCTCGCAAGACATCCAAGGTTGGTTCAAACATCGTTTCGGACGTTATAGCGGGAGGTGCTTCGCTCTTGGAAGGGATACGCAGAAGCCGACAAGGTGAGCTAATTGGCTCGGATAAAGAGCAAATGGGAAGGTTAGGGGATATGGGCATTTTAAGGACCAACTCCGCAGCAGCCAATGAGCTTGGAATGGAGTTGGGCGAGAGATGCTGGTTAGGTGGATATGTCGAAGGACAGACTACAAAACTCGGACATCATCCTCATCCTTCTGCTGGAAACACAAAAGGAATCATGAAAAAACCTACGACCTGCCCGGAGATTCAGAAACAATCCTCGAGATCAACCATAAATCCAAAGATGGTCGATCCAAAACCCTCGGTCAGATTTACCCTGGATCTTCCGCCCACACTTGATCTCGATTTGTCTTTAAGTGGATCGGGCCTTGATATAGGGAGGAAAATGATTGAGAAAGGAGTGCATACAAAACCAACTTCGGGAAGCTGGGCAGAGCGAACTGCTACAGCCTTGTTGAATAAATCAAGAGATATTGGGATTGATAAAGCGCACGTTGACAAACACGGTACAGCGGACAAAGAAAAGCATATGATTCCCCCCATAGATATGCATCAAAGTGTTGCGAGAGATGATCCGCCAACTTCGAATACTATAGACTCAGAAAACACGAAATCGATTTTGTGTCCGATCAAGAGTGGAGTCTCGGCAGCAGAGCCTCATGCGCTGAAGGTAGACCAAATTTCGACCCTAGGTACCGAACCTGGATCAACAACATATTTAGAAAATTTGGAGTCATACTCGCCAGATGAATGGTCATCCAGAAGGAAATCCCCAATGTATGGATTTGTCCCAGGTCCCCCTGTCAGCGCAAGAAATTCATGTGACTCATCAGATACTCAGAGAGGGTAAACCGCTAATATACTGGATCTCACTGAACATGCTAAAGCAATGCCTCCTTTCAGCTCCAATTGTGATATCAGACAACAAGCAGGGGCTGAGTTTACATTTTCCAAGGCGAAGATTAAAGGAGGGGTCGAGAAAGTTGTGGAGACAATAAATGAAGCTGGAGACACAAGGCTGAAGGAAACGACGGAAGTGATAGGTCATATGAGTGTGTGAGTGCTCAAATCAAGGATGTGGCGACCTAGAAATTATGTATGTGCCTACACAGTTCATTTGTTATAGAGAGTCTTGCATTCAAACCAGTCGCAAATTATTGCTGAAACACGAGACTGGTATGACGCAAGCGGATCAAGAAGATCATACACAAATGCAAACAAGTGGCTCTTTGTTTCAGTCAGTTGGTCAGGAAAGAAGAAAGATGCTGTCATGTAGAGCCACAAGTCTAGGATTTACGTCACAGCCAAATTTACCTTGACTGGTTTACCATACATTCCGTCCTACGTCGATCTCATCTTTGAAAAGGTGCTATCAGAATAACCTTGTCTTCGTAGAATTCAAAGACCCAAGAGAAGTTCCTCATGAATTCTCGATCTGCTCAGCGCACCTTTCATTCAGAATCGAACGACAGTTCACATGGACGAATTTCACCCGGTCTAGGCCCCATTGCAACAATAGACCAGCACATCCCAGGAGCATTCCCTGCACAGACAACATTAAGGAAGATTGAGCATAATCGAACTCTTTCTCCTCCGTCGACTGTTGATGGAGTCGAACACGCTTTTGAAGTTTTAAGTGATTATGCCAAGCAATATCTACCTGATTCCATCAGCGCTTACATTGGTATGGTTATTGATTATGAATGATCTTCATTACTCTTTATTAATCTACTCCCCTAGGCTCGAAACAGGAAGGAGACAAACCAGAAAGTAAGATGCTGCGAACAGGTAAATCACTCGAAGACTCGAGCTTTTCACAACATTTACTTAATTAATCAGAATTTCCGTCGACGGAAGTGCCTTCTGGCTCTCGCATTGGCGTAGGTTCTCTACCAGGAAATACTTTCGAGCCAGCTGTAGCAGCTCTTCCAGAAGAGAAAGCGGGTAGACGTGAGTATTTATCGCGGAACAGCATAATAGCTCACGTAAATTGTTATATCAAGGTTTCAACGCAATGACGGTTCCCGATAGTGGTCCAATGTCTCGTGTGCACCGTCTTTCATTTTCTCCCTCTGACGAAGTGCCTAGAGGGGGAGTTGGTTCACTCCCTGGAACGCCCAATGAAATTGATGTCGTCAGGCTTCCTGAGGAAAGATTTCACGCTGCAGAGATCTTATCTTGCGATTCTCATGCACCTTCAAATTTGGTATCATCAGACATATCACAAGAATTCCCTTTACGGTCATCGAAATCTACGAACCCGTTCCGAAACGGTCAATTTACTTCCATTGACTCCAGTCCTTCGAGATCAGCCCTCGAACATTGGCATCAATACGACGAAGAGGATGCTGCTTCCATCCCTGGCTATCCTGGAAAGTCCGCTGGAGAAGCTGCAGGTCCAGTAGGGTTGGAAGAACCTGACACCGTTCCGGAGGAAGAGCTTCATGTGCCAACTCATGGTGGTCGCGGGATCAATTCTGAATCAAATTCAGTGCTTATGGGAGTCAGAGGAAAGGAAGACAGGATTACAACAGATAATATGGATCCTATGCCAAAGAACATGCTCATTAGTCCTGGTGCGCTCTGAATGTCCACAACTACCAAATTCTCTATGCTGATGGGTATCATGGTATCTTGTTGCTCAGAACCTTCTGTGTCTGAGAGTTTCAGTGCCCGCATTGCATCTGTTCAGCCTAACATTTCGATATCATGCGCTGCAGAGCATAATAGCGGTTTGTCAACAGCCAACCCGGCGCACTTGAGTTCGAAACTAGTTCCTGAAATATCATGTTCCTCTCTTCAAGAATCTCTCACCCCTGGTCCCTCCCACCTTGTGGCATCAGTAGCAATTAGCGATATTCCAACGTCTGCGACAGAGAGGGTTCATCCTGTGAGGGCTGAATTCCCTCCAGAGCTAAATACGGACCTCAGTGATGCGACGCCATTACAATTCAGTGAAGGTAATTGTGCTTTTTTAGCTGCTGGCACTACTTTTGCTGGCACGGGCGTTGGAGCTGTACATCCGATCATTCCTCCAGTCAACCACTCTGTTCAATTTCAAGGACAGATCTTGCCTCATGCTCCATCTACACACATCCAACATTTGACAACTCCTTCATCAAGCAATATTTCCCTATCCACCCAAGATTCATCTGCATATTCCAGAAATTACGACAATGGAAAGGGGAATTCGACAGTCATATCAGAGAAGATGCAAGAGAATTATGAAGTAAAAGAAGAAGCACCGAAAGGATTTTTACCTAGACTGAGTCATTGGTTTTGTGAGTTCTTTGCGCCTTTTTGGGTTGGCAACGACTCATTTTGCCATCACATAGACCGAACAAAATTCAAGTCGCCTTCTCGACGTGAACGAGAGAGGGAAACATCAGGGACAAGCAAAGAACCAGAGGAATCTCCTGAGCGCAGAAATCCTTTCTCTAGGTCCGAACAGGAACCTGTACCGTCACTTCTTGAAGATGAGCGAAATCATCGATCTCATGTTGTGGGTGGAGTTGCCATGGGCACAGGTATAGACAAGGAGGCAACAGAGCATCAAGCATCGAGCGACATTGATCGTCCACCTATTGCACAAACTCGTACGAACTCAACAATGCCACACAATATGAGAGAACGTCTTTCCACTGCATTTGTTGGCACCGGAACTTTACCGCATCAATCATTACACCAACTTCCAGCAACAACTATCAGAGCTCCTGTCGGTGATAATCCGGGATTGTACCGGCATCATCCTAGCAGCCATTCACCCGTCATATCTAAACACGTGCCAGCGCATTTTGATGAAACTATTAGGCCCTTGCCGGACCGCGTTGAGAAGCGCAGTAGCAAGGAGTTACCCAGTCAAGAGAAATCTAGTGGTTCAAGAGTGGGTATCGGGAGTGTACCAGGCGCTGAGGATGAAAAAATCGTCGCTCTGGGCCCCGACGAAAAATACGGAATCAGTGAGTCCTAGTCTTTGCTCTTCTCTCGAAGGTGCTGATGATTGACAAAAGTAGCAGAAACAGCATCGGTTTCTCACTTGCCTGCGCACGGTGGATTAGGGAGTATGCCTTCTTGTACGTCCTTCCATCCCTGTTATAATTCTACAAACCAGATTGGTTCACCATCATGTAGCACCAGAGCCTTCAATGTCATCCATAGATGCGTTGTTTTTGACCGCTCAAACAATTGGGCCCAATGCAAGATCTGCACTGGGTACAGATCCTTCAAATAAAATCCTTGTGTCCTCGTCGACAGTACCTAAGCAACAATCGGTTCTTTCTTGTGTGGAGCATGATGCCATAGATCCATCAACTCATGAAGGGGATTGTTCCTCGCATCTGGAGTCCTCCGATGTTAATGCTCGTGAGCTGGGGGACCAGGGCACCCAGGGAGGGTTTTTCGCAGGTCTCGCCCATGGAGTTGAAGAGATGACTAAAAGTATCGGACAAATTGCGCGCAGGCGTGTTCCAGAAAGTATTGGAGATTATCTACGTTAGTCTAGTCTTTCGAGTCTTTACTGATGTTCCGGATTTTTGACAAATCAAATTAGCCCATTACGAGCGACTTGACGAATTTTCGAAGATTGGATCATCTTATCAGGGTTCATCCTTCTCACAGATATTATATCCAGGGAGATGGTCTCCGCAATCAATTATGACACTATCGGAATCCATGTGTGGGTCCCCTCAGGAAACTCTAGGGGCCCAAATTCACGCTCAACGATCCGAAATTCAGCAGGAAATTGATGACTTGGAAGCACACCAAGGGCCTCTTCTTGACCCTACAGGACAATCGTCAGCGCCATCTGCAGACTTAAAAAAAAGAGCCTCGAAAGATCCTCCAACACCTTTGGAGATATCATCCCATCCACCGCAATTTTCAGCTGGGGGTTTCAGACACCCAAGAGCTCCATTCAGTACACGTGAGCAAATTTCAGGCAATCCAGCGGATGTTACTCCTGCAGTGAAGGAACAATACATGAGATCTATCGTTGACGAACCTGGGGAAATGCTGGGGACTTGCGGTTCCTTGCCTGGTTATCCAGGACCAGTTGCGCTAAGTGCTTTGATTGGCGAAAGGATTTACGATGAGCATATGCGCGCAGCTGGAGGCAAGTTGTCTATATATCACTTTTACTTGTTTTCTCATTATTTTGTCTCCAGCTCAAGAGCCAATCCAAACAACTAGGAATCATACGCCCCGAAAATCATTTTCGAAATTCATCGCTCCTCGTGCTAGTAGTTTCCTCCCAGGATGCATTGCTGTAGAAACAGAAGACGACCTCAGCCAAGAGTCTCTGGCCTCACAACGTCGCCCTGCTGCTAAATCTCAGACCTGCTATGCATGGGCCTCGCTTGCTCCTCAGGAACATGCTTGTGAAATGCCACAAAGTGCTGTGGTCGCTCCTCAATATCATACTGCCTCCGAGCCTTATTCGACATCGACCAGTGCTCCGGCCCGTCCAGTTGATATCAGTGGTGGAATTGGTATATCTAGCTGGGCTAGACAGCGTGCAACATCATCGAACCATTGATGTTCAAGCAAGACCAGCGACCATAGTGCAGTAGTATGCATACCCGCTTACTCACCTAGTAAATAGTAGATAGTGCTTAGAGTGTTAAAGAGGCAAAGGAGTGATTAGATTCATTGATAAGAAACGAGGCCTTTATATACTGGAGGGAGCATGGAATAATGATTATGCGAACGACGGAGTATGGAGAGGAATATTCTTACTATCGACCCAGCCAACGTAGAAAGAACCAGACCATCAAAGTACTTGATGTAACCCATCAACCATACAACCTTCGGTAGTGAATTCACCACGAGCCCCCATCTCCCAATGAGTACATGAGTTACCCCAAGGACCGGCCTCGCTGTAACCAGTAATGACAATGGTATCCTTGTGATCAATTAAGCCACATAGCTGTGACACGTCAGACAAGGACTCGAAAGATTCCAAGGGTGGAAACTCGAAGCGGATGTTGGCGCAAGGAAGGACGTCTACAGTCCGTAGAAGTCGCTCTGTCTCAACACCGTTGATGACCTTGAAATCAGTGGCACTATCTATGTTGATGGCACAGAAGAGATCAGCCTTCTTGCGAAGACTTGCGTAAATATGAGTGGTGATAACAGCAAGATCAGGAAGGCAATCCACGCCATCATTAAGATCAACCCAGATGGGTTCTACTGAAGAGTAAAGAAAGGGTGCATCAGACCAAGGATGTTAAATGCCATTTCTTTCGCAGAGAATGTTCTGACCCCGTAACCTTCGAGTTCGTGAGCAATGATATTTGTTGACACCATGAGACCGGTGCCATGAGTCCATCTATGAAAATCATCAGTTGCATTTTTGCTTCAGTGAAGTACAGCATACCCGATAACGGCACCAGCCAGGCACAAGTATTCGCCCCGACTCTCTGAAGTCCACCTCTGGAAGAGTGTCTCGAGAGAAATCTTGGACTCCGAGTAGAGACCATCGTTGCCGAACAAACCACGATTGGGTGACAGAGGGAGTATGACTTGAGTAGGGCGAGTGACGATGCGTCTGCTAGCCTTCTTGTTCTTGACGCAACCAAGGATATGGAGAAGGTTGACAAGCATCATACAGTGAGCAAGTTCAGAACGGTCATCAAGACCATTGATCTCGTGACCATTCTCAGAAATTCCAGCGAAAGGCATGATGTAGTCAAGAATTTATTATAAATGAGAGCTTCAACATCCTGTCCAGAGGCTTGAATGAAGGGAACGACAGTCAAAGCAGATCCATGACCACCAAAAGATTGGAAGATAGATTGATAGTATTCGACAGTCTTGCGGGTGTAACTGGAAGTAATGATAACAATGTGAGCACCACTGGAGAGAAATCCCATGACGAGCTCAACTCCAATCAAGCTCTTACCGACACCGGTGCACAGAGCGTTCTTGCCTTCAAGAATGTCAAGGTAGACAGACTCCTACGTGGTTCCGACCTTACCCTTGAGGTGGAGGAGCGGAATTTGCCTGACAGACAGAAGTGGTACGAGCATTCTGGGGACAAAGGAATTGAGAAGAGCGGCGGTTGCGAGGTTGACCACGAGCACGAGGATCAGGACCCTTATGGAGAGACATCCTCATACAAGGCCTTGATACAATTCTTCTGGTCCTGGCCAATCTCAGGAAGAAACTTGACAACAGTCCAGAATTTGAGAACATCGTCTTGCACCTTCTGAGTATTGATACTGATTGGTCCGGTAGCGCCATCGCCACTTGCTATTTCTTCGACGTACGCCCTAAATTTGCGTAGGTTCTCGCGGACGACTTCAGAATAAACAATTTCGCCCTTTTGGGTGACCTCGGTATGGGGAGCAGTGGGGAAAGTAACTGACAAGACATCAATGTTCAGACGAAAAGGATGAGTACATGAAGCTCACCATCTTTGTAAAGAGGGTTTGCCCATGACCTCACGGATGCTATCCACTAGTTGTTGGTCAAATTCTTTGGCTAGTTTGAACGTTTCACTTTCTGAAGGATCACGCTTGTAGATATGGCACTCCATGTATTAGCCTATGGCCTATGTCAGGGTCGATACGATTGAGTAGGGAAATACAACGAGCGGTAATCAACGGTAGTGAGGCGGCTAGATATGATGTCGTAGTACATCAGAAGAGCGTCTTGGCGGACCCAGTTCCAGGACGAATCAAAATGACGAGCTTTCAAGGGGTTGAATGCCTTCAACATAAGGATCGCCGTTTTCACGAATAACGCTATCGAACTTGGCTTGGAGGGCCGTACTGTTAGCCTTCTGGGATCGAAAGAATTCTCGCCAGCACGAGAATCTTTCTTGAGATAGCGCATGTAGAGTTCAATATGTTGTTGGATGAACTTGCTCTGATCACTCTCGAACTTCAAGAACTCTTCACTATTGATGATAACACCACCCACGCTACCTGCACCGCCGGCAGTAGCACCAGGAGAAACGAGAGAGATACCCGAACACCGTGCATAGGTTCGGGCCACGTCGCCGAGCCAGGACTTGGCTTCCGCCTCAGAACCAAGTCATTTAGGTTCCTCAAAAGTAGCAGTGAGGAGGTGAACACCATGAGTTAGAGAGGGGTCAAGTCCCCAAGTCTTACTGGGATATGAACGAATAGAGGATGTGGTGAAACTACCAGGCACTTTTCCACCAATGAGACGAGACTGGTACTGCCAAGAGAACCACTGAAATCTGTGGCTAAGGCAGAGCCGAGTTCCTCATCCCACTTCTTAAGGACCTTTTCAAGGCGAGGAGATTGGGTTTGGTCGTAGGCAATGAGATTGGGGATATACCATCCAATAACCATGTCAGGATTAAGATGGGTAGGATTAATCTTCTTCGAGAGATCTATGAAAAGAGTCAAGTCATGAGACATAATGCTAAGAGACAAATGCTCACATGCATGGGAAGGCAGAACACCTGTCCAGGAATGGAAAGGTACGTCAATATCAGGAAGTGGAATGGTAGCAAAATCACGCTCAAGCACGGTCTGGCCTTGGGTCTCTTGTTCCTCCTTTATTGCGTGGTGGAAGCAGGAAGCGATAACCTGACTCAACATCTCCCTGACCTTCTCCTCGGATAACGTTTTGCACAACTTCGCAGGAATCAGTAAAAACGACTTAAAGACAAAGATCATGCACAAACTTCAGTCACGTCAACATTCTGGACCTTGAGATCATTGAGCACGTTGGTCATGGCCTACAAGGCAAGAAGCTCTCCAGCGCAAACATATTGTCAACATTACATTGCAGTAATCAGTATAAGTTTTCTAGTGACAAACAAGGTTGATGATTTGAAGCAATAAATTGATTTACGTCAAAATCATACGTAAAGCAGCATCGTTGAGAGTTTGGGAAACACAGAAAGGATTCACAGCACACATAGCATAATTTGAACGGTTTTGAAAATCGCGTTCAACAGCACACTGCATAGTAAGACCGCAGTAGAAGACGACATCAACAAGAGCAGATATATGGAGGACATCAGCAATGGAAGCAGGGGCAGAATATTCACCCAAAGAATGGCCGGCGAAAGCAGACCCTTTGGAACGCATGTCCTCGAAAGCGGCCTTCTCGGTGACGACGAGAGCAATTTGAGCGAATTGAGTGGAAAAAAGAAGACCGGTAGGATGGCTAAAAGTACAGCGGGGAGTGCGGTTGCTGATGTCAGCAAAGAGAGGGAGTGTCTTAACATTACCCTCGTCCAGGGTGTCATATGTCATATCCATATACTGTTGACGGATAGCTTGACCTTTCTACCACCAAAATAGATGGTCTTCTATTTTGGGTTACCCTTGACAATACCAGTGACGGAGAAGCCATAAGGGGCAAGCAGGTGAGTATCTACACCTTCTCAAACAGCGCGAAGAATTGTAGAGGTCCATACCCATGCCAGGTTCCTGAGAACCCTGACCTGTGAAGATGTAGACAGTGATAGGTTGCTTGACCTCGGCGGAACCAGTGAGAAATTTGTCACTATGAGAGTTGGTGGTTTCGATGCTGACAACAACGTTACCATCGCGCATGGCAATATGCCTGAGCTCGACGATCAACTCATCACCAGGAAAGACCATGCCAACGCAGGATACATGATAAGTGAGGACACGGTCGGGATGGCCCTGAGTAGCGACATTCCCGACGTAACGACGAATTGCAGCACTGGTCCACATTCCATGAACAATAGTGTTGGGAAGGGAAGCAAAATCAGAGAAATGCTAACGCGGATAGGATAGGATTGAAACCGCCAGAAATCTTTGAGTAAGGCTCATTGGTAAAGGGAGCGCTGAATATAGTTGAACCGTGCTTCAGAGTATGACCCTCGTTGATGAGCGGAGTAGGGAGACCCTGAGGACGCTTATGCTTCAAAGAGCTTTATTAATATGAAAGTTGATACCTGGATGGTCGTTATTATGACAGAGAGCCTGGACCTCTCCGCAAACACCGTCATCCAATTGTCAAATGAAGGTTTCTTGGCGAACATGGCCAGATCTTGCAAGCACGACTTGATGAGATTCGGACAACCGTTCACAAGAAGAGGTCTCTCTGACTTGCTCTTCGTTCGGAGGAAGCTTATCCGAGGTGAACTTGTAGCTGTCCTTTATACAAAGACGTTGGAATCTGACGGGGACCTCATGATCTGATTATTGAGCCTGATAGTCGTCACGAACCTTTGACCTATTTTTCTAGCATATTTTGCGCCACAAGGACCGCGATTCATCCCAACTGGCTATGTTTCACAGCCCCGCCGGATTGCAGCTGACAACCCACACCGCGTATGGATATCTACATCCCAGGAAGTTTCCTGTACTGAGTTAAGATAAAAAAGAAACGAAGGGAGCGAAAGCTTGCTGGAAATGCACAACGAGTCTTCTCTCAACGACTTGTATTCAACTACCATCATAAAGTCATCAGGAAATTTAGTGCAGCGCTCGATATTCCAGCAACCCATATGGAATCTCTTCTTGGCTTGTTCATTGCTTGTATTCATGACAGCTAGATGTGCGAGAGGGAGGAACGATATCGTGGATGGCAAAAGAGGATGATGTCAAATAACCGGGACAGCAGCCAAATCAAAATCTGTCTGCGATGGCTTATCGATCAAAAGACAACAACCGTAAATAACAGACAAAGTGTCAACAATGATGAGCATCGGCAATCAACCACGATTGACCAAGGATCAACTCAAGTACCGACAATGACAGTATTGATTTTCTCCTTAGTGATGCAGGTCAGGTGCCATATGTTGGCACAGGACATATATTTATTATTTAGTAGTTTTTGCATGATGGTGGCTGACTAGGATGTCCCCCGCAAGATATGAACCTCAAATCGAGTATGAAGATCTCTTCCTTTGTCACAATGTGACCGTCACATTGATGCGATCATGCCCAGTCGCCCCCTATAGCCGCAGTGCCTATCGACCATGACGGTAAAGCCAATTCTGAAGCCACTGGCATGCACACTCTGCAGCTAATAAATCTTCTGAGTACAATGTGTTGATCTCATTGCAGTTAGTTACATCGGTCTTTCGTGCCTTCTATCGCTGCTCAATCTCATCTTTATCGACACGAGTCCTATCAACTCTCTCAATGGCAATCATGGCAACCTACACGACGTGAAGATGGTGATGTCCAGCTATTTACCCCTGCTCAATAATTTGACAGTGATCTCAGTGTCTTGTCCCCACCACGTTCAGGATCGCAGGCAAAGAATGGGGAGCAACGGCCACCTCTTGCAAAGCAGCAGAGAGTGCATTCACATGCAGATAAGGCTCAAAATCTGAGTTTCTCTCCTGTTGCTCGCCGTCGTGGTGCGCTAATTTTCTGCCACTCGCCATTCTCAAGTCTGTAGCACCATCTCCAACCTCTGTTCCCCGAGTCCTATGGCTACCCTCGGCGCCACCATTCTACTTCTCTGGAGCTCCTTTATGTTCTCTGGCACTCAGCTGGCCTATGTCTAATCGACTATCCAGAATTTCAAATTCAAGGATTTAACTCCTTTCATATGGCCCGTTGATCCTGTCTCACTTATCATTTCTACTCCAATGTATTCATTGAATACCAGCTTGCAAACTCATATCACCACAATCCCGATACCAGAAAGTTGTTGTCACAATAATGCCAACGAATTTATCTTCGATTTGTGTCTGATCATTGAGAATAGCAAAAAAGTTTCTTTACAAGTATGCAACAACCTGGTAATTTGTGCCTTGCGTAATGACTCGGTACTGTTGCAAGTTTGGCATCGGCAGGATCCCGCCAGTTTCAAATGCACGTATTCTTAATAATTGAAGGATATTACCTGCACTCACTCCTGGCATTCGATGGCTTGACCATGGCCATCGTGCCTCAGTCTTCCTCTGCCAAATGTTATTCATAGAATCACGACACTGTCCAATTTTATCCTGTCGGGTTTGACAATCACATGTGTTTTGACTGGCCTTGGTACTCACCTGATGGGAGACCGTTTGTATATTGGTCTGACGCAGGCTTTCTCGTTCGAGTCTGTAACACGCGGACTGGCCAACTTGTTGGCTAGTTTCCAACATTCTCAGTAAATGAAATGGCCTTCTCACTTTAACTGATGTAACACAGGAGGGGACATTGATGGGCTTCTTGCAGATGAGAACCTGAGCAGTCGTAGTACGGCTTATTCCACATGCAAGATGTAAGCAAGCAGCAAAGATACAACCGAGTATATAAAGTGACAAATGTGGTGTTTGAAACACTGCTAGATGGTTTATGTTGGCAGAGGCATGATGTCGCAGTGGATGACCTTTTCTATTTTTACATATCACCCATCATTTCCTTTCATTAACTAATTATGATCACTTGATTGTAGCCTGAAAACAGGCTAATGGACTGCCAGGGGATGTTTGGACCAGAACTATACAGTTCATGATATTTTTCATATTTTCTTCATATATAAAGGACATTAGATAAAAATAAAAACAGTGGTTGTTCACATAACTTTGTGTCAGACTGAGTACATATTCTTAAGAGGTTATGGGCCCCAGCTGAACAAACTGACTTTACAACCGACATAACATCTTAACTTTGACATTCTGACATTACAAACATACATACAACAACTAATAAACAACATCACAAAAAGACACATACAACATGTTAGGCACAGCTTATGGACCACCTACATTCACAGAGAACAATAAGTTTGAAAACCTAATTATCACAAAAGGTTACTTACTTAGTTTGTGATTGAAGAGTTATTGATTCTCAAGAGTTTGGAAGCAAGGTAGAATAAGCAACAAAAGATGTTGTTAAGTCTGAGGTCTAATCCTCAGACTATGAAGCCTTATATACAGGAAATGATGGTCTGTGCACCTGGACAAAGCATCACATGTTCTACTGCCTATTGTTCTACATATAGCAGTCCTTTTGTGTCCAGAATAGCAATAACTTAACCATAAAAGGGGCTGTTCTTGTTTGTGTTCAAGGATTGATGTGCATCTATGGGTAATAGATCAGTGTCATGCCAAACCTTGAGGTCTTTGTATCTCCACAGGATCTTATTGCCCTAAGGTCTATTTATAGTCGTCAGAAGCATATTAAAGAGAGCTTCCATGTGCACATGAAAGCAAATGTCCACATTTGGTGGTTCCCAGGATATCTGCCAATCAGTGTCCAGCACTGATTAACTGATATCTCAGTGAGTACTGATCACTTTGACATGTTTTGGGCATTGTTTGAAATGTCTTTTTGAGGGCTTTCAGACGCATATTAGACCGTGGGAATATTGCAAGTATTCGTGGAGTTATGGCTGAATGAAGTTTGTGACATTACCTCCCCTCTTAGTTTAAGCTCTGTTGAGAAGTTATCTTGTTTTTGGGATACTCCTGCAGCTTTTTGCCTGCATTTTGTAAGTTTTCTTCAGGTTTATCACAAAGTAAACTCAGATGTTCGACTAGAGTATGAATGGCTACTACCTATCACAAAGTAAACTATACAAATATGATGACAACACATGAGTAATAGAGTTATAGGGTCTTACCTCAGATGTTTGACTAGAGTGCAAATAGCTGAGGTGCATTACATCCAAATTTGAATATATATGTATCTGTCTGTTTCCATCACTATCCTCTCCATTCCTCTGCATTCTCCATTTCCCGTCTTCTCCATACTTGGTGAGTTATTCTATTTCAACAGAATGAAAGTGGTGCTGTCTGCTATCTGTCTTGTCTAGTTTCATTCTGACAAGGTTCCCATGTGTTGTCTCCTTGAGTGTATCCTTTCTATCTGACAAGATATTTGTTTTTTCCATGTTTTTGTTGTGAATCAAGAACCCATTCTACTTCCCATTTCTCCTGGCCCTGTATCAAGGTCGGTGGTGGGTGTAACAATTGGTGCTAGGATTGTGTAACCCTAACCTCACTCGCACTCTAAGTCAGAGTAGACAAAGAAAACTCGTTAGAGTCCTTGCTGGTTTGTTGTACACTACTTATACATGTTCGACTATTTGTCCTTATTTACTGATCCAATGTTATTACATAATTAAAAGAAAAGAAAAAGAAAAAGAAA
>Ga0153959_1000457_pt1 | contig 17183 bp, 9 predicted proteins | sample TSFL043MetaG_FD_104685 | JGI IMG/M metagenome (GOLD analysis project Ga0153959, IMG submission 104685) | Attine ant fungus gardens microbial communities from Florida, USA - TSFL043 MetaG | ecosystem: Host-associated > Fungi > Mycelium > Unclassified | place: USA: Florida, Wekiwa Springs...
GAGAGATAACGTATTTCATGGATCGTAATCGTTAGGCATGCATGTATAATCAACTTTGTGGAAGATTGGACTAGTTCACAATGAAAATTATAGTAAATGACATGTGTTAGACACTATTATTTTAATTTTATTAATTTATAAATGAAAATTCTTAGTACATTTAAAATGATGATAATTTCTTTGTTATCAATTAAAAATCACAAATTTAAATCTAGTTTAACTAGTATAATTATTAATAATAAATATATTTTATTAATTTTTATTCTTTCTGTAATTTTTCAATATTTTAATATTTCTACAAAATATCTATACTTAGTAGTATTATTTAATATATTAAGTACAGGTTGCTTTATTGGTGAAGGTAAATTTCCTAATTTAAAATTTAGTATCTTACTAAAAAAAGTAGTTTACTCAGTATTAGTATTATTAACAACGATTGGTTTATTTTATTATTTTGAAATTCCTATAATTAGTACAATATATTGTGAAGGTGAAGGATCTGATTTTGAAGGTAGTGATGAATCTAATAAAGAGAAGAATAGTATAAAGATAGATAATAACCAAAATTTCCGAGATGCATCTATAGCTGCCGGGGCTCTTAAAGGAGCAGAAATGGTTGTTAAAGCAAGTCATCCTAAAACTATTTTACATGCAGCAGGGGCAGTTATTTTCGGTGGTATAGCTGGAGGAAGTGCAGTTGCTATTGCTCAAAATGTTTCAAGAGCTACTAGTACAAATAAAAATTTAGATGATTTAATTGATAATAAAAAGAATGAAGCTATATCAAATGAAGGTGGATCAACTAATTCTATTAATTCTACTAATTCTACTAATCCTAATATTTCTAATAATCTGGTTGAAAGTACAGATCTGTCTTCTGTTTCAGGAGATATTATTAAAGGATCTTCGTTTGAAGTAGAAATACCTTTATTGACTGTACTTAACGGTATATTATCATTAAATGGTATAGAATTTATTTTAATTACTAGTATATTCTTTATAATATTAAGACTATATTTTAATTCTATGATAAAAACCTATATTTTAAAATTTATTAGTTATATTTACAAAAATAATGAACTTATTGAAAAGGAAGTACAATTAACAAATATGTTGGATAAGTATAATAAACAGATTCCATATATATTAGTAGTATTAATTATAATTTTATTATTAATAAAAACAATGAATATTTACTATATAAATAGTTTACTATTAAATATAGATAGTTTTGTTAATGTGTATAATTTTCTTAAAAATAATAGTTTATATTTATTATTAATCATAAAGAAAAAAAAGGTTAAATAAAATAAAAGATTAAAATTAAGTCCTCATGGAGCATAGCTAGATTTTTTTAGGATACAGCTTTAAATACCAAAAAATGGTCTGTCAAAAGGTTATTAAAAAAAAGTATTGAATCGGAAGGAATAGCATTGTATCATAAAACAAAACAAGGTAAGAGATATCTTTAGACGTTGCAAAGAAAAATTTAAGAATAAGCCAAAACTTGTAGGCAGCCTAATTTTACCAATTTAAACCCCCTTTATCGGTTAATGAGACAATATTTTAACATGTAAAACTCTTCTAAAGATAGAAATAGTATCTGTACAAAACGTCTTATATTTTTTATGTTGGAGATGGATAACTAAAAACATCTTAAAGGAAACAAAACTAGTTTGGCTAGAATGTATTTCTTAAAGAGCTCTTTTAAAATAAATCCAACCATATGGAGGCCATACCCCCACTAGTTGAGGTTAATTAACTTTAAAACCGAACCTGGCTCTACCGAGGTGAAAAATATCACTAAAAACAGAATTAGAAGTGATGTTAAATATAGAACAATTTAATGAAAAAAATCCTACAATTTTAAATTATCATCTCCAATAGAAACTATCAACTACATATAAACCTAAGATCTACCCATGGTTTTCATATAGATATCGTAAAGATAAAAGAACATAAACTAAAACTAACTTTTATAGAAACAACCCTCGCTAAAAGCCAAACACTAAAAACTACTTACCATCCAAAAAGGATTATATTCTATTTGTGAACAACCCATAAATTTTGATATGCTACACGAAAATTACTGCCATATTCATCATATCAATTCTATATTTATAGGAGGAAGCAAAATAAAGATAAATATTCTAACTATTACACACGGTCACATAAAACACGCGCAGGATCGATAACCTTTGTAAACTCGCCCGTTTAAACTTCAAATCGAGTATAACTGCTATGAATATAAAAAGATTTGAACATGAAATTGATCTATAGCTTACCCGTTTGCGAGACACACTAGGTTATTTGAGGAGTATTTCCGTAAGATCTCTCCTATCTCTATTTATTATACCATAGACTTACAAACAGCTAGAGATAATAAATATCAAATAATTCCTAAAGTAGGAGTCCATTTTTACAAAGCAAACCTTTTTAATCATTTGTTATTTAAATTTAATCTAAAGAGATTAGAAGGTATAGAACAAAATGATAGCGTTAAATCTATGAGGTATTAACTAGTATTAAATACTCTATACTCTATGGGAGAATAGCTATTATAACAGAATTCTTAACAGCTAAATTAGTTAAAAAGGAAGATGTTTATAAAAATATTAAATATAATATTTGGAAATCTTTGTTTCTGGACGATACTGCTAATGATAGTTGAATTAAAACCGGAAAAAATATTCTAATTTAATTGAAATAATAAAAGACAATGATAATGATCTTCCTTATTTTAATTTAGACCAAAGAGATTTATCTTTTAAAAAGAGGTACATTTTATAGCTAACTGTAAACTGTGAAAATAATTGCTAGACCCAATTACCCCTATTTAATTTATAAACACATACCTAATAATCCAATAATCTACAGTGATACTGATTCAGTATTTATACCTCATGATTTTATAATAAACATATTGGTAACTAATTATGTATAATTAAATTATTAAAATAATATAAAACAAGGTATCTTTATATAAAAATTATATTCCTATAGTAAACGATAAAGATAATATCATATAGCATCAGCTGATATAAATAATAATTATTAGATTGGTGTGATTTCAATAATATAAACTAATTAAAGAAAATAGTATAATTAAAACTATAACTAAATTTAAATTAGAACCATCAGAAGTAACAATAGATAATAATAGTAAAATGAATATTAAGAAAATATATAATTCTACAACTATCCCTTTCATATAAAAAACCTGGTACTTAACTTTATATTTATTTAATTTAGGTGCTCTGGGTTCCTTTAATTTACTTTTATTTTAATTAAGGAGACGCCTTTCGCGCATAATCTATTTTAAAAGTTTATTAATTTATTTAATTTGAATAGCGGAATTACTTTATTAATTTTTAGTTATTAAATTTATTTTAATTTTATTATTTAATGAAAGGCAAAAAGATTAAACTTTAAATGAAAAGAAAAATAAGCTACTAACACGGACTATACAACAAACATACAGATCATGTGATACGATAATTAACATGTGCTTCTTAACATATTATTGATTTTATCATTATGTGTTTTTTCTTTTGGTGCGTTATTTTGGATATACACTAAATTTTAATGTCTAAGTATAAACAATCATTAGATAACAATTTAGAAGAAAAAGATGATATGAGAAAATAAATTTTATAATTTAGAATAATACCAGCATAATGCTAATAATCTATTTAGTTTAATAAATGGTATTCTTAGTTTAGTTTTCATTGATAAAAGGTGCAGCTATGACAGAGTAAGAGAAATTAAAAGCTTTAGTAAAAGTACTGAAATCGGTCAAACTATTTGAAATATGGCTAGCTTATAATAATACTATGATCTGTTAAAAAATAACACAATAAACTATGTAAAATTACATAATGGTAAGGTAAAAGAAGTTAACACTACCATAAATTTGAAAAATGAATTACTAGTAAGGGTAGTCAATTTAATAATTACAATCCAGATCCAGTATTAAGAAGAAATATACCTAAAACATGAATTAATAAAACCAGAGTGTTAGGATTATCAACTATTTAAGGGTAAATATCAAGAGAAAAACCTTTATACAGTGAAGAATGGCACATTACTTGGAACCTTGAGGTGGAGATTAATATTTTTATAAATAAAACTCAGCTAAAGCCGTGGGACTACATTTAAATTGCGTATGTTTTTAATTCATATAATAACAATAAATATAAAAATGTTTATAGAGATGCACTCAAAGTATCATTAACTATCAAAGAAACAAAAAAGCTGAAATGCAATTACAAGATGTAAAGCTAACACTTTTAAAAATGAAAGAAAGAATCAACTATACTAATTTAATACCTAAAGTTAATAAAAACTTTTAGTTCACTCAACATCTAATAGATGCAGTTAATAAGGGTTGTTTTGATAATCAACTATATCACACGACTGGTTATTAAATAAGGTACCGTTACAAGAACAAAATTAAATATAGAAATGATAATTTTCTTTGTTTGCTAAAAGAAATAAAAAATTAGTTTTTATCTTTTTTTTATTTTTTATTTAATTAAATAGTAAGAGTTACTATTGAAAATATTATCTCCAACAATGAATAATCAAAAGCTTTTTTTGTTTAACGTTTAACCTCATATTGTTCATCTGTTAAAGGATTTATTTTGCTAAATTTATACAGATTCGGTATTGGTATTTTAAAAAAATACTTCGTTTTCAAATTCTTTGATATCTAAACTTTTTTTTTTGTTTTTTTCTAAATCCAATTCATATTCTAATATAGATCTATACACTGATAATAGAATTATATTATACATCCATTTATATTCAAATAACCACTGTCTAATATTACATTTAATTCATCAAATAATCTTTTTAGGATATCAAGGTATTTTTCAATCCTTATTTTTTAAACTTCTTTCTAAGGTTTAATTGGCGATAGTTTTAAAAATCAGTTTTTAATTCTTTAAAAAGTAAATACAAATAGTCTCTCTATTACTTTGTACATCTATTACCTCGATGTTCTTATTTTGATTGTCCTTAACCAAACTATTGAGAAAGTTAATTTGTTTTGTATATTTAATAATAAATAAATTGGGTTTAATATATTTAAACTTTAATAACATATTTTATTAACTTCTTTTCAGTCTATATAACAATACTACTAACGAGAAGCGAATTAAAATAATTAAGCTTATTACTATCAATTTAAAAAATATTGTTGTGTTACTAAATCCTTTTTCACTTTTTGGTTTTTAAGTTTTCTTTGATTTAAAATTTGGTTTTGGTATTGGAGATGAATCTAATAAAATCTTCCAACCTTCGATTTTCTTTTTATTTCTTCTAAATCAATTGTAACTCCTTCCTTCCTTCCTTTTATCGAAAAACGGCAATATGCATTGGTATATCTACTATATGTTTCACCTACATTCTCAATTAATAAAATTCTTTTAAGGATTACATTAAATCATCAAATAAATAACCTAAATTCTTAAATATATTCAATCTAATTTTATAAAAAGTTTTATTCATTTACTTCAGTAACATATAATAATTTCATTATCCCCTCATATCCACCATCCTCACAAATCTTTTTTGTTTTTTGTTTTTTTGTTTTTTTGTTTTTTTGTTTTTTTGATATACTACACACTATAAAATATAAATTATAAATTGTAACAAAAAAAATGTATCTAGTGTTCACTTTTTACTTTTGTATTCACTGTTCACAATTCACTGTACACTTTAAAGTGTAACAAATTTTTTATATTTTTTTATCGTTACAGCAAAATGTGTACACCTAGTCGTTTTTTACCTTCTATAATTATTATTCATTTATTGAAATTGTTCAATGTTGTTCCCAACTAATTAGAAAAGACATAGCGGATTTCAATTACACATCTAATAGATTTAATGAATGATTTTGATACTAAAATAGAAAACTTTTTCCAATCCTTTGTTAGTGGATTTTACCAATCCCTTTTTAATTGTAGTGGATTTGTTGAATCGATCTATCCAACCCCTTTTTTAATTTATAAGAAAATTTTTCTACAAGGAACGATAAATTACCTAGCGTTGAGGAGCGCGTTAGACGTATGTTTAATAAGACATATGAAAGACTCCCTAGCTGAAGCCACTAGGAAATCGGACTGTCCTATAAGAGTCTAAATTCAAGTATCCATTGATAAGCGTAGCTTAGAGCATTTACTATCTCTCCGCTTATGTTTATTCTTAGTTCCGGATTAGAAAATAAAAATTAAATAAAAATAAAACTTATAAACCATTAAAAATTAATAAATTTTAGAAGGACATATAGTTTTAAAAAAAAAAGAATAAAAAGTTTTTTGGCTTTATTAACTATGGATAATTTATTATCTTTAGATTTTCTAATTTGAAAGGGGTTTTTTATTTTTACTGTTTCATTCAAATTTTGTTACATTTTTATGTAGTTATTTATAAAACCATTTTATTGGTAAACTTGTGATTTTTAAAAGACTATTATTGAGTTATAGTTAGATGTAGATTTAGAGAAATCTGTATGTAGCATAGAAATAAATAGTAGCAAAAGAAACGAAAATCGTATCAATCTTAAATATATCTAATCCTAAGCAAAAGATAATATCCGATAAATTATGCTCAGATAAATCTTAGTTTTAATATAAGTAGTAATACGAATTTATTTTTAACTGGTTTTTAATAAGTAAGTCTTAGTATATGATTAATTAGCTAAGTACATAATGAATAATTTTTGCTAATACACTCTGTTAAAACACTTATCAAACTAAATAAGAGTCATTAAAAATTTACTTAAAATTTGCTCAAATATTTGCTCACAGAAGACTATTTACCGCTAGGACTCTGATTCCATCCGCTAGGGTTTTTTAAAAAGAAAATAAAGTATTAAAAATAATTTACAAAAAAGTAATTAAGTTTGATTCATAGTTAAAGTATAAAAATTATACTTAATAATTAATATCAATAAGTTTATCTAGTTATATTATGTTTACTTCTATATTATAGAATAATAAGTATCAATCCACAAAATAGAATATATTTATATATAAACAATTTAAACTACCAGTTATTAATAGATAATATCTTGTCATATTCATTTTTACAACTTTGTATAAACTTAAATTTATTATCAGAAATATTAAAATCATAATTGTCAGGTTCATTCTTTGCGAATAATAGCTAATAACCAAAAAGACATAGATAAAATCTATCTTCTATTATCAAATAACAGGCTAAATCTCTTTTCGTTATACTTTCTTGTAACGTGACCACCTTGTTTAACTATCGAAATATATTATTTAATCGAGGTTATTAGTAATTCCATGGTATTATTATATATATTAAGCTTATCACTTAATAATTTTATTATCTCTATTTGAGATTAACTCTTAACTCTTATTTTGAAAAATCATAATTAAATTAAAATTAAGTAAACAAATATTAAAAATAAATCTTAAATAAATTAAAAACTAATTAAACTAAATAAATTATTGAGATAGTAACCTAATAAATAAAATAAAGTAACTAATAAAGATAAAATTTATAATGATTATTTATATAATAAAAATTATGGAAGATTAGCAGTAATTTAAGGAGTTAGATCTAATGTTGAATATAGATTATAAGATTTATTTAAAAATACTTTAACTATAATAAATAGCGTTTTAAATGTTGTTAAGATTTAATTTGTAGCTAGGAGTATGCTTTACATTTGATACTACTTTATTTTATAATTTTAAATTGTTTTGAAAGTAAATGTTTAATAGGTTTTGTTATATCATTTTATCGAAGAACTTTATGCAATTTTAATTACTTTAATTTTAAATTATTATTTAATAAAATATATTTATTTGGTATTAAATAATATAAACTTGCGTCTATTATGATTTCCAAGTTAAAATTTAACTATATATATAATATTTAATTAGAATAATATAACCCGCGTCACCTTAACTACCAACTAATTTAATAATATGAACTTGTATACCTATAGTTACCATCTACTAATTAATAAATAATTAAAAAATTATAGATAATATTAACTTGCATCTACTATAATATCCAGATAAAAAATAATTTATATAAAAATAGTAAATAATGTTATAAACCTGTGTCAACTATAATTTTCAAGTAATAATTATATAAATTTAATAATAAATTAGTATTAACTTGCATCTCCTTTAATACCGATTTTATTAAATAATAAATATATTATGATCCTACATCTCCTATTATACCAAGTAATAATTATTAAAAATTTAAAATAAATATAGTTTTATCCTTCACATCTAAAGTAAATCCAAATACTAATTATAATTATTTAAATAAATAGATAGTATTAACTTGTATACCTATAGTTAACGAGTAATAGCATTATTTATATTAAATAATAATAAGATACTATTAAATAATATCTACAAGACTACCCAAGTAAAATTAAATTAATAATTAAATATTTTTATTCTTAAGTTAAATTTTCCTGTTGCTATAAGGACAACTAAATTAGTTTAGTTTATTTTAATTTTTATATCAGATTAATTATTTCTTAGTGATAGTGGTAGCGAAGCGGGTACTCTATTTATTTTATTATTTATTTTTTTATTATCAAATTATTTAGTAGCTGGTGTTTATTGTATGCGGAGCGTTTATTTTATTTAGTTACTAATTTTATTTAATTATTTATTTATAATCTATTTTATTAGAAGAGAGTTGCGAAAATTACTTTCTTTATTAAATTTATTTTATTAAGTTAGTATGTACTTGGTTACTAAAGGGTGCGTCCTACTATCTTACTTTATTTAGTATATTTTATTCTTTAACTTGTAATTTTTTATATTACATTCTATAGCAGTTTATATCTAACTTGTAATCTTTTATACTCTTTTTTTATTTTTAATTTAAACAAACTGAAATACTTTTTTTTATCTAATATAATTGAGCAACTGAAATACTTTTTTTAATTAAATTTTTATTCTAAATTTACTAACTAAAATACTTTTTTTTACTAATTATTTCTTTTAGTTTTTATCTTTAAATAATTAAATATTAGTTTTATACAGTTTTAATGCGAGCTATTCCACACTTTATGTTAAATTTTAATTAATCATGGATAATTTATTTTATTTACGATATTTGGAATACTAGTCAATAATTAGTTTTTTTAGTTTGTATTTGAGTGTTAAATTTGTATTGTACTTATTTTATTAAAAGGATTGCGTTCCATTTAGTACTTAATTATGTAGAAAGAGAGCAAGATTTTTTGTTTGTTTTTATTCTTGTCGTATCGTATGCCTTAGTTTAATCTCCTTTTGCTAGTTGACCTCGACTCGAAAAATTGGAACTGTTGAAGATTTTTAATTCTATGTCTTAAAGGTTATCAATTAGTAGAGGGTAAAATATGGGTAAAACTACTCAACTACGATATTTATTACAACTCCAGCTTTAGGTATCATAAGTATAACTTAAATCTTGTTTAATTTCTTTTATGCCGTTATAGTTTCTGCTCATGCTAAATCCATATTATTTTCTTTTTAACCATGTTTAGAAACGAAAGACTCACCCTTAGTTATCTATCTTTTGGTGGCAATTTACTGGTTTAAGATTGTTCTGATCCTAGGATTCGAGTTAAACTTTTCGCCTTGTTTCAATATAGCCATTTTCATATAAAACTCAATTTTTTAGATTTAGTCGTAGATACGAATTACATCTTATTATTACATAGTCATCATAACGCTGCCACCCTGGATTTACTTATTGCTTTAGTAGTACTAAATCCGTTGTGGATCGAGTTAGGATTGTTTGTTTTATGGAATATTTCCCCTGCTACCTACTCCATTACAGTAACTGACAATTTGGATTGGAAAAATATATTATAGGACGAAGTATAAGTATAAAACCCTACCGTAATTCCAAGGTTATAAACTAACGTAAACCTATGGTGGATAGGTAGCTCGCTCGATTCGATTTAACTTAGTGGTTTGGTATCAAAACCATTTAAACATCCCAGATCCTCCGTTAAGAACTTCCTTGTCCAAGTAGCAGAAAACAGCAATTAATAATTAAGTGTAAACTTATAAACCTTATAGTAGAATACCCGATTATATAATACGAGATTGAGAGCTTGATTCACTATCAATATAAACCTGTCTTCCTTAAACACGGAATAACCCAACGATAATATAATCCTTTTATTTGTTTGGTTAGACCTAATGCGAACTAATCTCAACATTAATAGATATGAGTAAAATCCGTTCCGATACCACTAAAATAAAAATATTAAAAATTTAAAAACAACGTGCCGCCACGAGACAACACCCCAGTAAAATAATAATAAAATTATAGCCTAACTTATTAATTAAGACTAAAAGATGCTGAAATACCTTTAACTTATATTTATATATTTAGTTATACAGGGGGAGCAGTAGATGTGTTTAAACCAATAGGTTATAATATACACCTTGTTTACCGCTATTATTTGGGTCACTGTTATTATCCACTGTTAAATCATCATTACATTTATCAATCGGATATGTTTCTAAATCAATAACACCAATTTTATTATCAAAACTTTGATCGTGTGCTATTTCTTCCATACACTCTAAATTAAAATTTGTAACAAAAATATTAAATATTGAAATACTTTCCATAGGTCTAATAACCTTAAATAAATCATCTATAGTATTAACTCGATCAAATTTACTACTATAAGTAGGTTTAAATACACTATCCCAACTAAAAGATATTTTATCTATTAATCTTTCTACAATTCTAAAACTATTATAATAAATTAAGCTACTATCACTATAATCTTTGCATATATCCTCATCTAAACATATAAAATCTACCCATTTTAATAGGCTTTTATTAACATAATCGTTAAGCACAGAAAGTTCAGCTTGTCTAATAAATCTATTATTACAATTACTATTATTATATTTGCACCAATCATTAGACATATAATTTATATCACTAACATTCACATTACTAAAGACTATTTTAAGTTGATAATTATCAACAACCCCCTTTTCTAACCATAACATATTCACTAGTATTTTTTAAAGTTACTAAGAATTTTTTATATAAATCTATAATATCACCATAACCTAAATCAATTTGACTCATCTGACTACTTATATTTTTATAAAATAGTTCTTTTTCAAACCAATAATTAAATGGTAAGTTAAAATCATAAAACTTCATATTTTTGAAACCTTTTACAATATTAACATCATCACTTACTATATCATTAACATCGGTTAATTTTCTTAAATCTCTTAACCCAGATTTACTTATCTCTTTTTTAATCTCCATAAATTTATCTTTACCAAATTGTTTATCACTTACCCAAACTCTATCTCTATATTGTGCTGATATTTTAAAATCTACAATAGACTCATATTTATTACTTAAATATTTACTTATATATTTATATATATCAGATTCAATTATTTCAGATAAAACCTCCGGTGAAAACTCTCTATGAACTAAAATACTATGTTCAGATAAAGTCCCCACAATTCTAAATTCTAAATTCTAAATTCTAAATTCTAAATTCTATTTTTAGAGCAAGAGTTAGCTACAAATAATACATAATAAGTTTTATTAACCTCAAGACTATTTAAGAAATCAACAATATTTCTGTATAAACAATCTTTATTTATAGATACCATATCTCTAGCAGCATTATAAGTAAAGACAACATCCTTAAAGATAGAATTCATCTGATAACTTTTAAACCACCAGTATACTCTTTTTCAAATTTACTTTTAAACAATTTATTGTGAGTCTTAACCATATTATCTAAACTACTTAACTTTATACCTGTACTTATAGAAAGATAATTATCAGACTCTAATTTATTAATAAAATTATTATTCATCATCTTCATCCTATTATTAAAATTACCCCTTTAGGTAGGAATGAAAGATTTTTATAAAGAATAGTAAGTACCAATAGAGTGTAAAGAGAGTATGTTTCTTGTTATTTTTTATTATATTTTTTAATTTTTATTTTTTAATTTTTGTGTTTGTGGTTTTTTTATTTTATTTATTTTTATTAAACTAAATTTAGTGTTGATTCATACCTTTACTTAAACTTAATAAATAACTTAAATTTTATACTTTTTGGCTTTATTGGTGCTTTAAATTTGAAGTCTATTCTATTATATTTTACAAAACCATAGGTACTTTCCTGGCTGTCCGGAGTTTTAACTTATCTTTAAGTTACTCTTATTAAACTCTCTAAGCTTAAAAATAAATGAAGAGATTAAATAAATAAGTTCAATAATTATTTCTTTTTGTTTTATGTACTAAATCCTACTATAAAAAATAAAGATAAGATTTGATTTATAAAAAAATGATTGATTATTTAAAAATTAATATTTAAAGTAATAAAAGATTAAATAGAATCCCTTCCAGGTTTTATGTAATTAATATTTAAATATATTTAAAATAAAGTTTTATTAGTACCAATGCACTACCAACTTTTATTCCAATAATATTTAAATTAAAACTAAATAAAAAGATTTAAAATAAAAATCAATTACACGCTCCGCGTCCATTTTACCAAGTAAATTTAATTTTAAATAAAATAATAAAAAAGTTTATTAGTACCCCTTCTAAATTTATGTAGTTAATAATTAAAATAAATTAAAAAAGTGTCACAATTTTATCAAACTATTTTAGTTAAAGATTATAAAGTAATTCAAGGAAAAAACTTTCATGTAAGTATATCTTATATAGAAATATCATTACAATTGCTAGTCTAAAAAATAATTTTATTTAACTGTATTTGTCGAATTTATTGGTAGACTGTACCTTTAAATAAAGATACTAAATATCAAGGAGGGAGTTATTAAGTTAATTACAATTAATCGCTTAAAGTTAAGCTGAAAAGTTAAATAATTTAGGTAAATAATGATTAAATATTTATTTCGCTAATTTGGCTAGATTTGTAAAGTTACCCTGGAGTGAAAGATTAGGTAAAGTAGATGTATAATAAAAAGATTATATCGAATCATCAAGTATTTCTCCTGTTAAATATATAGAAGATAATATACAAAGAATAACAGAACCATTCCAGTTTATAACTGTTAATTTAGCTAAATTATCCGTATTAAATAACCCTGATAAAGCTATATCGAATCCTATATTATTATATGCTAGTTGTAGTGGGATTCAGCACATTTCATCATTAACTTAGAAAAAGAATTAGCTAGCAATGTTACTGTATACACTAATAGCTCTAACCCTAATTCTGATTATCCACAACTGAAGAACTGAAGAACTGAAGAACTGAAGAACTGAAGAACTGAAGAACTGAAGAACTGAAGAACTGAAGAACTGAAGAAGATTTTTATACATAGCCATTAACTAAAATTAGAATGAAACTATCGAGTTATTAAGTTGAGCTATCTGATATTAAATTAACCAGAAAATTGATAAAAAAATCAGTAATGACAATACCTTATAACATTTCATTATCCGGTTTGGATAACATCTTATGGAACACTTTGAAGGGGTTAAATTTGTTAAATTACCCGGTGAAGCTACTTATTCAGCTCATTAATTAAATCTAACCGCATCAGTATTTGGTCATATAACAAAATAGTTTTGTATTAACGAAAGAATTACCTTAATTAAGATTACTATCTGATTATTTGTATAAAATTATAAGTATTTTTATTAATTTAATTTAAGCTTTAACAAGGGGTTTAAGCGGCAGGTATAAAAATTATAAGTACAAATATTAAATTTAAATCCATTAAAGTTATAGCAAATTTATTACAGACACTTTATACAATTAAATTACCTACAGGGATATAAAAAGTATGAAAATATCAATCATGCCAAACTTCAAATTCAAAAACAGCATTAAATGCTGCTAATGTTCACTTGTTATTAATTGCTATGTAAATATAAATTTAACGGTTTATACCGTTCATGACTGCTTTGCTGCTAGCCTAATATTAGGTTGAAAATTGAAAAACTAGTTAAAATGCTTTCATTAACATTTACTTTGAGGCTTCTAAAACTTCATAAACAATTTGTAGATACAATCATAAGTGCTACTGATTCTTAAATACCTATTGAAATAAATGATAATGAAAATGTTACATCACCTTTAAATAACGATATGGATACTAATTTAAATTTTTAAGATAATTCAATTACTACTGTAGACAAGATTATTGATAGAAATACTAAAGATGTCATTAATATACCTTCATTACCTTTAGGTTATATGGAAAAAATACTTTATAGTTTAATTCAAATAGTTTATATATTAAAACTAGAAAATTAATTTAATAAAGTAAGAAAAAAAAAAATAGCAAATCTAGGTAGATTAAAAATGCCAATTTAGGTTTTTAACTCTTAAGAGAGGTTGTTTTGAAGAATTTTAATTTAGATATTATTTAATAGAATTAAGCCATTCTAATAACCCTTAATTTTAGTTCCCCTAGCCACTAATAGAGCAAGAAGAAAGATATATAAATTATAGATCTAGTTCTTCCCGAGCCCGACTTACTGAGTTCTACCCTTAGAGTTATATTTTATTATAAGCCAAGCTCCATATATCTGCCCAAAAGAAATGCCAATACTACACATAGCCAGCTAGCCCATTAATTATATTTTTGTCTTTTAAATTCTGCTATTTGCTTATTGATTAAATTATTATTATAGTTTGTCTTCTTTAGATATCAGATATATCTCTGATTAGTCATACTAAGATAAAATTTCTTTATAAAATATCATATATTAATATTTAATTTATGACTTATTTCTAAAGACAATTCACTTAAACCTAGTATATTAAAGTTTGCCTTTGGTTTATCTTTATTAATTAACTTAAAATTTAGCATATTTGAATGGTGTGTATTTGCCTAAACAAACTGCCACTGATCTATAAAAATAGAATAAAATAAACAAAAATAAACTTTGTCAGATAAAATTTTGTTAGGTTTTCTATGAGCTATGAGCATTTTTTTTAGTCTTCTTTTTGGTCTATTATTTATGGTTAAGAAAAGGTTTACATATTAGTATAAATATTTCTTAATTAATAGTATTTTATTAGTGTATTAAATAGTATTGCTTAAATTTTGATTATATCAAGGTCTTATTCTTATTCTTATTATTATTATTATTATTTTTATTCAAAGACTTATTCGTGCTAGCCAAGTAGTATATTGTCTGGTATTTTGAGTATATCTGAACATATACATATTGTCTGGTATTAAAAACTTAGCATACTATGAAATAGTTTATGTATTTTAGTCAGGTATATTTAACATAAGAAAATACTAGTATGTATACAAAAAAAATAAAAATAGTAAAAAATAGCAAAAAATAGAATAATAAATTAAGAAGAGCTAAAAAAATAAGTCACATTTGATTTAAGTTTGGATAAAACTAGTTCTTTGTACAATCTATTTTTATTAAAAGATCTCACATTTTGTTTTTTCAGAAAAATGATAGAGAGTTAAGGAGTTAGAGATAGTTACCGAAAAATGTTAAAGAATAATTAAAGATTAGTAATTGAAATTAATTAATTTATTAGGCTTAAATTACAAAAATTTTCATACATTTCGTATGAGTCTTAAATATTATCTGAAGCGTAGGCTGAATACCATTGTTTGTTTGTAATTAGTTATTATTTTTTGTAAATTGTTTATAAAAACTATATTTCATCTTAAGTATTAGTATCAGTCTCAGTATCAGTTTCAGTTTAAGTTTCATTTCTAAAAGTCGTTGCAGTATCAGTATCAGTATCAATATCAGTTTCAGTTTCAGTATCATGAGGACTTGTAGCTTTTAAAGAAAATATTAAGTATTAAAAGGCTAGTTTGTTTATTTTTTAATTGTTTTCGTTATTTAAATTTGGACTTAGACTTCTAGCCGAATTATAGAGTTCTACCCGCTATACATCTTTACTTATTTAAACCATATAAAAAAGAAGACTTACGAATAACAACATAATAAAATTATTTCTAATTCATATGTAACTGCGAAAAGGGGATAATTAAAATTTAATAAAAAAATTAAGTCTTAGTATTAGTATTAAGTCTTGGTATTATCTATATAACGCCTAGTATTAAGTCTTGTATTATCTAAGGCTAGTTTTTAGTATTTATAAATAAGTCAGCTAGTCTTGGTATTAGTATTCTATCTATAAGGCTAGGTTAGTATTAATTATTCTCTAAGGCTAGTATTAATAATTTAGTTTTAAGTATTTTAATTTTAGTTATATAAATAAGATATATAACGAATTTTTTTAAAAAAAAAAAGGTAAAAAGGTAAAAAGGTAAAAAGTTAAAAAGGTAAAAAGGTAAACAGTATTTATCTATGAATTAGATATTTTATTATAGTTTTCTAAATACGGATTTATTATAATAAGATTATAATATTATAAATAATAGGGTTTTATAAGCTTAATCTGGATAAATAATAACATAAATATACTGACTAGATATAAATAATAGATCTAATAAAGACCCTAACAATCCCCCCAAATTTTTAATTTTGACCTCATAATTTAATGGTAAAATAATTTCTTGTTGAGGAATATGTATAAGTTAAAATCTTCTTTTGATTGGGCTTAATATCTGACTAGTTTTTATATTTTAATAATTGGCAGGCTTTTATTTGGTTTTGGTTTAATCTATATTGATTTTATACCTTATATTAGGTATTTATTAATATAACAATATCGCCAAACCTAGCTTTGCCTAGTGGAGTTTGCACCTTAGAGATACTTAGGAATTATTAAATAAAGGGCTATTTCTAGATTAGTATTACGTTAGGGAGTATTAGTTTAATATTAAGAAAATCTATCATAATAGGTAATGTTCTAATTTGTCAGTTTAGCTTATACTCGTTCGAATCGAGTTAATTTCGCATTAAAAATAAAAAACTAAAAATGAAAAGGTGTTTTTTTAATATTAGCATTATTTATGCTCAAATATTATAATATCCAAGTCGGCTAGTGCTCAGATATTTATCTAGTATGATTTAGATATTAATATTCTTTATGCTAAACTATTAGTATATTTAAGTAGGCTTGTTTGTTTATTTTATATTAGTATTATAATCTAGTAGAAAAAGTAGATTTAGTCTATAAGTAGATCGTAGTGTTGATATTTATATCTCAAAAGAAAAAAAAAAGAAAAAAAAAAGAAAAAAAAAAGAAAAAAAAAA
>Ga0153959_1000459_pt1 | contig 17111 bp, 22 predicted proteins | sample TSFL043MetaG_FD_104685 | JGI IMG/M metagenome (GOLD analysis project Ga0153959, IMG submission 104685) | Attine ant fungus gardens microbial communities from Florida, USA - TSFL043 MetaG | ecosystem: Host-associated > Fungi > Mycelium > Unclassified | place: USA: Florida, Wekiwa Springs...
TCAAACAATGGGGACTTTACTGCCTCCCCTTGGATTTGTCCCCTAGACAGGAGCTGCTCAATTGCCATTGTATGTTGGGTGAAGTATTAAAGAATCTGGTCTATTGTCAGACCTGTTTCTTGTTGTTGTTGTTGGGGTTGTTGGCCCTAGGATGATTGTTGATGGAACATATTGTTATCCCAGGTGCTTTCTTTGTCAGTTGTTTCCTCATACGAGGATCAGTTGTCTTCTTCTGAACTAATTTTTACACCTACTGGGGAGTGCATTTTCTCCCAGCTAGGCACCTACTTCCCTACTGACTACTGCCCTAGTAATAGGGTTACACTACTGCCGCAAAGATATGAACCCCTAAACTAGACAGCTCCTTAAGGGACAACTGTCACTCCTCTGTATGTAGGAACTACAATGAGCTCCCAGCACAAGGTTTATAAGGCAAAGAAAAACAAGTATATGAACAAGTCTGCTCAATATAGAGGTCAGGTCTCAGACATAGTACCTGAGCTTGGTACTGTGCTTCTACCATTAGTCCCTAACTGACTAACAAGTTCCCTTAAGCCTAGGGCCTAGCTATGTTGTAGTGGTCATTGGTCGCAATGACCAGTGTACCGAGGGCGATATTAGAGTAAGAGAAATAGATGTGTAGGGTTCAAGACAAACAGTATAGAGTGCAGGGTATTGAGTTCTATTGTAATAACAAGTTAGTCAAGACAACTGACTTATCACACTCAACATTATGAGAGAACAAAGAGAACTCGATAGAGTCTCTCTGTGGATTGCTCTACCTACTTATACACAATTTCTATTTGTCTATGTGTATGCTTAAGTAACTTCCCACAATCCTTCCAGAAGGTTCCATCATGTGATCTGTCATATGATCCCATCTTATCTTATCTTATCTCTCATTCTATTTTTAGAATCATTTGTCTAATCCATCTGAAAATAAGTCCCATTCTTCCCACCTCTCTAGTTATACAATTTTAGGTTTGGGCAGATTTATGACAGCACTTCTTGCTCATGAAGAGCCCTGTGGCTCCACTATCTAACAATGCCTTTACAGAGATTCCTTCATGGATGTTGATCCTCTCTACTCCTATTTACATTCACACTTCCCGCAGACCTTTTAAGGTCCTCCTGACTTCTCTCCACCTCTTCTCCAGATCAGTGATTCCAGCCCTCTCCCTCTGGGCCCTAGGCACTGACCATTCTATCTTTCCTCCCCAGTTCTACCATGGCACTTTCTTCCCTGTCCTACAGGGCAGACAGAACACCTCTCCCATCTCATTCCTTTCCACCTTTCTTTCTGTTACTGCATCTTTGCCTCTACATGTACCACACTTTACTCTTTCTACTCTCCCTCTTACTGCTTCCTCTTCTCTTCAGTTCCATGCTTCTTTGCACCTTCCACACCACATATTACACAACTGCTCTTTATCCAGGAACCCTTGCCCCTAGTTCTCCTGAGTCTTTGTCCCCTTGTAGTCATATCCTCTACATTCTACAAGAGTGACCACCTCCCATCTCGTTGTCCATCCCTCCATTCTCATCACTGCTCCCCTAGGAGGCAGTCTCTTTGCCCCACAATGTTTCTTTATCTTTTCCCATGCTTCTTGTGGGGGTGCCACCTCTTCTCCCCTCTTCTCGTTTCCTTTTGGGCACTTCCACTTCTTGTGCCCTTCCTCCCCACACTTGAAGCATTGCCTCCTTTCTTCTACTACCTCCTGGTATCTCACCTCCCTCACCCACATTGCATTACTCTGCTTGTTAATGCTTCAAATCTATTGCTTGTCTTCTTCATCTTCTCTTCTTCCTTTCCTTCCTTGTTTCTACAGTTTTTAGCCAAGTGGCCAAACAATCTGCAGTTCCAACATCTGTGTCCCTCTCTTCCTTCTAACTCCCATCTCAGTTTGGCGAGTGCTTGCCTTTGTTTGAGCAGGCTGCTCATGGTTTGGTTGTACACTTCCAGAGACATGGTGTTGTGTCTAAGGAAGGGCAAAATTTTGTTATGTAGGAAAAGTATACTTTGTTGCGGGTTTTACTGACCAATGTTTCTTTGGCTAACTATCTTACTGACTACTTATATCTGCTGGGACACAAAATCTTCACCCAGCCAGGTGCCTACTGCCCTACTAACTACTGCCCTAATGATATGGTTAAACAATCACCTCTAAGAAGAGGATCCCTGCTCTAGAGTGCTTTCTTAAGGACTGAGCACTATTCCTCTGCATGTACCAAGTGACAATACATCTGCAGCACAAGGTTGCTAAGAGTGAAAAGGGTACAAGTAATCTACTGAGCACCACCTGGTTGTAAGGTTTGGTCTACACTGGGGCCCAGATATGGTCCCAGTCATCCACCTCCAGGATCTAAACTTTCCGGTCAGTCCACTTAAGCCTGTGGCCTGGCTATGTATGGAGATGACTAGTGATCAAAGTTGATCACTGGTCGAGGGTCAAATGTATGAGAGTAAGATTGAGTAGAGATTGAGGTAATCAGTGCTTTAGAGGTGTAAAACAAGTTCTAGTGTAACAATTGAAGCTTAGGTAGTATAACCTTAACCTCACTCGCACTCTAAGTCAGAGTTGACAAAGAGAACTTATTAGAGTCCTTACTAATTGGCCTAGCTACTTATACACAAATATGTGTTTACTAGTATTTGTTTACTCAAATTATCTCATAGACTTCTTTTGAGTCACAGTGTCTCATGCACTTCAAACTATTACATAATAAAAGAAAATAAAAATAAAATAAAATATTCCACTACCATGAATTCTCTAGTTCACCTGCCATTTTATTACAACTATCAGAAGATGTGGAAGCCATAGCTGGTCTCATCCCTATCACTCTCCATCTTAGAAAACTCAATGACTGTCACCACCTTTGATATGCCTTTATACCCCTGTTGCACACTATAAATTCCCTCCTTGACCCTTAACATGCCAAGAACCAAAGACCATACAAATATTCAATGGCCAACCTCACAAATAAGCAACAGTCAAGACTGAAAAGCCCTATCAAAGATGTCAATGAAAGACTTTCAAAAATAAAGGATAAGTTTGACCCCTTTTATTTTATATTTTCTCCTGGTTTGAGATTAGTCAACCATTTCTCTAATAGAATCACTTTCCATTTTCCTGAATCATTGAATGATGAAGGCCTATTTACTCATATGTCAAATCTAAACAATGCCTTCAGAAGGTCACAAACAGGTCCTACAGATATTGCTGTCATTACAGATGGAAGTGTCAAAGCAAATGGTTCAGCAACATCAGCTGCACACATTTAGAAGGATAATACAATCATAAACCATCTCAAAATCCATGCCACCAACATCATTCTCTTGGAAGCCGAACTCATGGCTATATGCTTAGGCCTCACACCAGTACTTGACAATAATGATGTCCAACATGTCACTATTGTCATAGACTCACTAGCAGCAGGACAAAAGATCCTCAATTTTAGCAATTAACCTCTCCAGAAATCCATCATTCCAATGGCTTTGAGAATCAAAACATTCCTAGAAAAAGACAGATGTAATACAATACAGTTTTGGTACTGCCCCAGCAAGCTAAAGTGGCCTAGACATGCCTTAGTAGATGAAGAAGTCAAAGTGTCCCATGCACCCCCAATTCTCCCCAACAAAAACTCATTTCTGTTTAGCAAAAAGAAAGAATGCGACCACCTATTAGAAACATGGAAAACATCTTTTAAAAACAGCAGAAGGAAGGGGCAGCTCTTCCTAGAGTTTGAAGATAACAAAGAACATGTCATCAAACCAACATACACAAAAGGAGGATCATGGCTTCCATATATTGGGGTTTCCAATTCTGTGTGCACAAGATTCACTCACATGATGCTTGGACATGCACCTATAGGAGAGTATCAACAAAGATTCTTTCCCAATATGCCTCTTCACTGCCCATGTGGAAAAGCAGACATCAAAACACACAAACACATCTTCATGCAGTGTGAGCAATACAACTCCTCATTCCGTCGAAGGGATATATGTATCACCAGCTTTGTGGAATTCATTGTTGGAAACCTGATGTCGTTCTGCTTTGACAACAGATGAGGAAAGGCAAAGGTATCTGTGGAGTTACCACCATGTCATCCATATGTGCCTGGAGTTTCTCTTTTATAATTTCTTTTCTTGTTTCTAGCCATATTTAAGTAGATACAGTGTGTCTGCCATGGCCTGCCTGCATGCTCCGTGTAATAAATTGTTGATTTAAAAAAAAAAAAAGTTGTTCTTCTGCTCGGGTGTATGCGAACCAAATAATCTGATCAAGGTCAAACATCTGATATCATCAGTGCAGTTCCATGGATCGCTGGATTGGTGTCGTGATGAACCTTGATCTCAGTTGAAACTGACGAGCTGTTCCAGTATCTTAACTTTCACAATGGGTGGTGGAACTAGAGGAACTCAGCTGTGGTGCACATCATTCTCCGGGCTTTGCTGTTCAATTAACAGTCAAAGCAAAGTCCTCAATCTACGTAAAAATGCTATTTGAGATATCAGTCCTTATGTCAATCTGTGGGTAACCTGGTGGTGTCATGTTCATCACCACTGTCTTCGAGAAGCAGGATGTCCGATAAATCTCCTTGAAGCGTCTGCGCCTTTGATTTGCATGACACAGCCACGCGATATGAGGGCACTTTTTCGGTGATTTTTTTCTCACCACATCTCTGGGCCTCAGACGCCTCAGACATAAATCATGTATCAGCAGCCAGAGCACTGTCCTTGATCGGACGCTGATGGTGTTTTGCCTTGTCAGCACAAAGCTGTACTTCCAGCCTTCAATTGAAGTCTATGTCTGGCCAGAGATCAATGGCCTCAGCAGTCTCGACCAACACAACGTTGTCACCGCCATTTGCTCTGTTCTTGATGCCGTTGACCACCTGACAGTGACATTGCCAAAGTCGACGATGGCAAACCTATAGTGTTGGGCTTCTATTCCTTCCTGTGTTTGGTCAGCAGCCTGGAAGCGGCGCAAGAACACAAGTCTATACATCATAGCTATTTTTTAGCTTTTGACATGCCTAAGACCTTCAAGTGCGATATAACAATAACTATATAGTCTACTGTACACGAAGAAGCGTCAGAAATTCATTCCGACTACTCCAGTCCAAGGGAGCGACGGTTCTCGATGAACCGGTACAAAAGACCCAGGCATCGTGTCGCCTTGCTCCTCCTTCAGAGGCGCTGGAGTGACGCCTGGACTCGAATCCTGATCACCCCATCCACCACTACTTTGCGTGCTCGTCGCAGCAGTAGCAGCAAGGTAGCTAAACCTGTTTGTAGTCCTGGTGTCAGTCAAAGTACTATGCCATTTTGCCCTAGGATTCCAATTTTGTCTGAGTGTGGGAGAGAGATGAGAGAGATGTGGGTGGTGGTGGTGGTGGTAGTGGGAGGGGCAAGTGAAGGATCGCATAAAGCCTCCTGAGCGGTGGGACGATGGCGTGGATCGAGGGCAATGATGTTGGATAAAGGATTTAGCTTGATCGGGAACCGGGTTCCAGGAAGGACTCTGAAATTAGATTTTAAGGTCCGCGTTTTGCTGGGCGAGAGCGGTGGCGTTGTCGACGCGAAAAGGGGGTAGCCGCAGAGGAGAACATAGGTAATGATGGCTGTGTAGAGGGAGATGAGCTTGTGTTTTACATGTGTGTGGCAGAGAAGCAATACCTGCGGACCAGATATCGACGGGTTTTCCGTGGGTAGTGTTTTTTATGACTTCAGGTGCGACGTAGCCAAAAGAGCCGGCGAGAGAGGTGAGCTGCTCGTCGAGGGAGTGAAGGAATTTTGTTCTGTGAAAAGATAAGCAAAAGGAAGTGGGGAAATGGAGGGGGACATGCATGCCAAAGTCAGCGATGACAATGTCGCTGTCAGAGTGCTTGGAGCGGTAGAGAATGTTGCAGGATCTGAAGAGTGGGTAAAGGGAGAGGGGTGAGAGAGAGAAAAGCGTACTTGAGGTCTCGGTGGACGATGCCGTGACAGTGACCGCGTCGTGCTCGGTAAACTTGCCCTTTGCGAGGACGCGGTCAAAGAGCTCTCCGCAGGTGGTGAGTTTGAAGGAGAGGTAATATTTTGTGCGCAACTCGAAGCCCTCGTAAAACTCGACCTGGACTAGGTTAGGACGCGCTGTGGGGAGACAATATTGGGGTGGTCAAGGCCAGTGAGGAGGGCGATCTCTGTGCAGACGCTAGCTTTGTTGCCCTTGATGTTTTTTTTTCTTGAGGGCGTCGTGACGGGGTTGGCGTCCTAGCGGAGCGTGAGAGAGACTCGGCGGAGTGGATTGGCTGTGAATGCAAACGACGTGGACTCGTATCCCATGGACGACTTGCTGAAAAACAGATTGCAAGAAAGCTCTTCGGTGATGAAGCTGAAGAACAGGTGATTCCTGCACAGAAGCAAATTTAGGAGTCTCAAAGAATCTCGTAACTCAAATTCTTCCTGTTTGTGATAGAATTTCAAACAACTCCAAATGCTATATCTCGTTCGATCCCTATTAATGGCTTTTCTACCCATCACTGCCGCTCCATAAAGACCACGATGTATACGACACAATATGCATGAATCGTCGATGGTGTAGATTTCCATTCTTGCTGTATTCTTAACTACATTGATATGAGTAGTTCATTGTCTCATTTTACCGTTGACTCAAGCAGATTCCTGTCATCCAGGGTTATGCCATGATCTACCCGTTTTGTTGTTATCAGCTGTCCGATCCATTCATCACAACTCCCTAATAGATGGATAAACAAAACAACGGCTAGTACGCAATATATCCAACATTATCTACTAGGATGAACAACACCAAACACTCTATCCATCATCTTGCCTCTTCATGTATTTCTTCGCCCAGGGAGATAGTCCCTCTATCACCTCGCGAGATATCTGTTTCAGTGTCCCTATTGGACTCTGTATGACGGAACCTGAGGGATTCTATTGTCATGGAGTCTATACTTTCATCCAAAGGGCAATTTGCTTCGAGTAAATTGAGTATCAACCGTGATACCTGAGCAACACATGAATCAGGAGTGATGATATAGATTTCAAGAACACCTTTACTTACAATGAAGGGATAAAGGAAGTCTTCAATGCTAATAATTAAGGTCAGTAAGGGGAAGACTGGCAAGAATAACAACATACTAGCCTAGGAATTCAAAAATAACATTAGGTAAATATACGAAGAAAGCAATGGCTTCCAAGCTTGAGTGGACTTCGACAAGGATGAGTTGTAGCCCAGTAGTTTTATAGTCTGTGCTTACCCAAGAGACTGAATAGGTAGGTTATCAGTTAGATCAATAATATCTAATTTTCAACTCACGGCATGAATAACAACGTTCCATCACGATAAAACACGTACAATAAACGAGTCGAGTTTTTCATGTGAGAAATACGGCCGGGTATTCCATCACTGAAAACCCTTTGAGTTTTGTATGTCATGATAAACCTGATAAATGTCAAGAGGACTTCGATTGCGGTTGTTACCGTCCTGGTGATTCTTTTTGTGTGAAATTAAATGTGTAAGTCGGCAAAGCGAAATATGTTAGAATACATACCGAAAGGCAATAGCAAAACCGTTGTATATATCAACAAGATATATTTCATCCATCCAGCAACCATGCAGAGGAACCGGCACAACTGATTTGCGATATAAATTTACCTCAACTATCATCCCAGACATCGCAGTCTGGAAAATATGATCAGTTTATGAATTAAGTATTGTACTGTCTTCAAAGCCTACCAGGACTTCGGCTAATTTCAACCGTCAGTCGGCTCTGTCAATCAGAAATCAAATTGTACAAGACATACCTGCTGTCATTAAATACAGACTTAGTGTGACTAGATTCCAAAAAAAATAATAAGTCCATTGTCACCTCTTTCTAGTTCTCTCACCAAGAAAATTCTTGTTCCAAATTGCTCGAAGACGCAGGACCAGGAGAATCTTCACTACCAATGTATCCAGTAATTTGAAGAAGCTGTTGGCATCAGATAGTCTAGTCATTAAAAGTCATGACAAAACTCACTCGATTAGTGTAAAGCCGAATGTACACCTAGCAAAGGGGTAGGTCAGAGCGAGCAGCAAACGTGTTTGACTTATACCACTAAGGCATCCCAGTCAATGAAGACATCGAAAATGGATCAAGATTAATGTCTTACTGATATCGATGCCCAGACTTTATTGTCAACTGGTGAAAATATCGATATGAATTAAATTGATGTCAGATAATTTACTCGTACTGTATGAACTCATTCTGGAAATTTTGATCAGTTGTTTCATTGAATAAAGTAAGGGTGTCGCACTTACATGATGCCTGCCCAGTTAATTACCGGGATAGAAAAATAAATGGCATGCAGTTTTGACCACTTCCTCCTGAGATTTGAGACATCAGTGACAATAGTCGGTCATAGAATGGGAAACATACTTGTGGAGATACTGGGCCTAGGAGAGAAGAGATGTGAAATCATTATTCACAAATGGAAAGTCTTACCTGTTGAGGAATATGATAGATAAGATCATATAGCATCAAAGTAGCAACAATGACTTGAAAGGCTTCAGCTGTTGCATCGAGAGCAACAGAATAAGGAACACCATACCTTCGCTGTAACGTCTATTTGACAGGAGCTTCCTGTCGTTAACGTAATCTTCTGGTGCGACTCCATACTGATCAGCCATATGCCTGGGATATGCAGGAGGGAGGTGCTTTATACAAAAATCGATGAAGATAGTTCTATTATATATCAACTGGTGTTGTTAGGCAGATATTCTGTTCAGTTGCGCGCAGACCAAATAATCTGATCAAGGCCAAACATCTGATATGATCAGGTTCCATGCAGCCGTGATGGAACTTGATCTAAGTTGAAACTGACGAGCCGTTCTAGCATCTCAGCATTCACGATGAGTGGTGGGAAATTATGATAACTGAAGGAACTTGGCTGTGGCTCCCGTTATTCTCCAGGCTTTTCCATTCAATTGGTAGCTGGAAACAGACAGGTTTTACAAAGTCTCAGGCTTCAGAAAATGTTCTTCAAAACTTCTATGTCAATCTGATACTTGGCAAAGTGATGTTCATCACTATTGTCTTTGATAAATCACATCTTTGATATTGAGTGAAGCCTCCACTGATTTTCTCACATCCGGAGACTTCTTTTCTCACCTCTTGAAATGTCTGCACAAAGCTCCTACCCTCGATTCAGACCACAACATAGCCACCGCAACATGAGGCATTTTTTTTCTTCATCACTTCTATGGACGTCAGACTTCAATCAATTTTTCAGCAGCCAGACCACCTAAAGCTCAAACTTGACGAGGAGCTGCCCTTTACCTTGTCAACACTAAACTGTGCTTCCAGTCTTAAAAGTCTGGACAGAGATCAACGTCCTCACCAGTGGAAACCTGGTTGACTGTGTCCTCACAAAGGGAAATTTTACCGATCATTGCGCCACCACCGTCATCCGCTCCGTCCTCGATCAACCACCTTCACCACCTGCCATTTTCCACAGAGGCCTCAAGTATACTCTCCTCTCTATCTCACCGCCCTTCCTTCACCAATTTTAGAGATCTACCTTCCAATAATTGCTCTCTTTGATTTTTTTTGTAACTGAGTTTTTCAAAAGTTCAAGTATGATTTGACAAAAATTGCATTTTTTCTTTTTTGAATGAAGAGGCATCAGACATCATCTGGATTTTTCCAACTACCTCTGTCCAAGGAAGCGACGATTCTCTGCGAACAGGTTCAAAAGAACAAGGCATAGTGTCACCTTGACTAAGGTCGTCCTTCTTCTCCTCCTTCCACAGCCCTTGTGTGATGATGCCTGGATTCGAATCATAATCGCGCCGTCCATTACTGCCTTGCATGCTCGACTGACTCGCAGTAGCAGAAAAAGAGCTGAACCTGTCGGCAGCCCTGATGTTAGTCAAGGCACTATGCCACTTTATTATTTTGTCTGAGTGTGGGGAGAGATCGGTGTGAAATGGCGTGTTGGTGGTGGCGGTGGTGATAAGCCAAGGGTAGCGTAAAGCATCGAGGGTGCTGGGACGATGGAGTGGACCAAGAGCGGTAAGGATGTCATTTCAAGGATTTGGCTTGACTAGAAGCAGGGTTCTAGTACAGACTCTGAAGTTCAATTTTAGGGTCAGCATTTTGCTGGGCAAAGGTGGTGGAGTTTGATGAAGAATTTTTTTTTCATTTCATCATCATTCCTCTAATGCTCTCTGCTCTGCTTTTTCTTTCTAACTTACATGCTCACTTGTTGCTCATTTGCTACTGTTACTTAGCAAAGCATCTCACTACCCCAAGTTTGTCTTTAAGGAACTCATATGTAAAATAATCAAGTTAGTCATTTCTATCTGAACTATCCAGTTTCATCTCTCTCTCCTTAGCATCTGAGTGTTATGAACCACCTTGGTCATACAGTAATATTCATTCTTTTAGTTAGTTTATTTAGTTTACATTTGTATAATGGGAAAGGTCATGTGACCTTAAGATCACATGACTTGTAGATTAGATGAGTAGGTCACATGACTTGGTTACATGACAAGTCACATGTAGTTACATGATTCCTTAATCATTAGCAGAATAGCTATGGTACGTAAGTAGGTAGCTCAATACATAAGGACTCTGCTGAGTTTTTGTTATTTATTTCACATTCAGAAGTAGGAGCTTCCCTCTGAGCCTAATCCTGGCTTTAGAAGCATGGTTGCTTAATACTGAGAACTTACCTGTGTATCTTTACTATTAGAGTTATTAACATTATTGAAGAGGAGTGCTATATTAGTCATTTTATTACCAACCACCCTCACAACTATGTAGGTACTTAGTAGTTGGTTCCAGTTATTCAAACTGTCAGGGTCCAGTAGTTCAACACAGGATTCCCTTGTAGGCTTGGTCTTAATTTTGATTGTGCCTCCTTGTACTCTGCCCAGTAGGAAAACAAATGGTTTATTGGACAGTAGAGATAAATTCTATAGAGAAGAGGAGGGGCACTAGTATTGCCTGAAAATCCTAGTTGAGAACAAAACTAAGCTATTTAATTAATAGTAAGCTGTTATAAGATGGCAAGCGAGCTAGACGATCCGTGGCGGCAGATTATTTTATTTCTTTTTCTTTTCTAATAATTATGTAATAGTAAGTGTGTGCGGGACATCATGACTCAAAAGAGATGCGCGGGATAAAATAGTTAGACAAATACTTGTAAACATATATTCGTGTATAAGTAGCCAAGCCAATTAGCAGGAACTCTAACGAGTTCTCTTTGTCAACTCTGACTTAGAGTGGGATTAAGGTTAAGGTTACTCAACTGCAACTAAGATCCTTACATAAGCCTTTTATAGTTCCTAAGGAATTTCCTGGACAGAGGAGCTATGTGTAGTGATCATTAGCTGAGTTAGCTTGAGACCACACTCTAAGTCAGAGTTGACAAAGAGAACTCGTTAGAGTCCTCACTAATTGGCCTAGCTACTTATACACAAATCAGTGTTTACTAGTATTTGTCTACTCAAATTATCTCATGGACTCCTTTTGAGTCATAGTGTCCCGTGCACTTCAGATTATTACATAATAAAAGAAAATGAAAGAGAAATAAAATATTCTGCCACCGCAGATACTCTAGCTTGTCTACCATTTTATTACACTATGATAAGTGTATATGAGGGGAGCAGTTGGGATGTGCATCAAGTTTCCTGATGACATAAGCACACATATGGGAACCCAAGGATGGTCTAGTATACATATACCATGATCAATATTGCATACACATCACCTTGTGTCTGAGATGTCATGGGGGTATGATACAAACCTTTTTTATAGGTACACCTCAGTTGTCAATCTCTTAGTAATGCCTGAGATGAGTACAATAAATCTCTATATTTAACATCCATAACTTAAACATATATATTGTAACAATTGAAGTCTTGGTTGAGTAACCTTAACCTCACTCACACTCTAAGTCAGAGTTTGACAAAGAGAACTTGTTAGAGTCCTTGCTAGATTGTGTACACTACTTATACAAGTCCAATTATTTGTCCTTATTTACTGATCTGATGATATTACATAATTAAATGAAAAAGAAAAGAAAAGAAAAATAAACATTGACTTAGAGGGAAAAGGTGATTTATGACACCATCCCCCTTTCAAGGGTCCTCGTCCCAAGGACTTCTTTATAGTTCATTGTATGGATCCCTTAGGTTGCCCATATCTTGATTTTCATTCTCCAACCCCTCCAAATATTTTCTATCTTCTTCTACCCTCTGTCGATCTTCCTCATCCTCTTCTTTGTTCAATTCTTTGTTCCTTTCTGTCACAGTTGTGCTATGGACCAGTAGTCACATACTGTATGGTTTACCATTCCACCAAAAGGGCAACGTTAGCAAGGCTACTTGCTAACGAGGGTCCAGCTATTTATGCAGTTCATTGAACAAGTATTTTGTTATACTTCTATGGCACTATTTAGTAGTCACTTTTTTGTGACACTTTCTCCCTTGTACTCATCTTTTTTTTCTTCCATTCTTTTCAAGCACATGTTCCTGCTATATCTAGAGAATGGATTCTTCTTCCATCATTTCCAATTTTCTTCCATTTTCTTCTAATATTCCTGATTGTATTTTTTATTGCTCTATCCATAGAGCAATTTGGTAGTATACCTTCCAGGTAATTCTCTGCTAAACATCCTTTTGTCTTCTTCTGCTTCTTGTCACCTTACTTCTTATTATTTCTTCACACGATACCTCTTCTTGAAGTCCTCTACCAATTCCATAGCATTCTTCAAGTTCTCTTTACTCTCCTAAGTATCTTCTTCTGCTATGTATCCTTTCCATTACACTAAGTACTTATCCCTTCCTCATACCTTCCTTTTATTTATGATCTTTTCCACTTCCCATTCTTCTTCCCCCTCAATTATCACTGGTGGTGGCACTTCTTTCTTCTGCCCTTCCACTTGTGACTTATACCTTTGTACTCTACTAACATTAACTACCAGGTGTATTCTAACCATACTTGGCAATTCTAATTCTATTGCGTTACTAGAAATAATTGCCTTCACTTTGTAAGGTCCTACAAAGTGTTCAGTGAATTTTTTTGTACGTCTCCCGGTCATTTGGTACTTCAGGTCCTTAGTACTGAGTAGCACTAAGTTGCCTACTCTATACTCCTCTATTTCCCCTCTCTCTCTGTCTGCATACCACTTCATGTCTTTCTGCACCTTCTGCAGCGCTGCCTTAGCCTCCTCTTGCACATTCTTCATTCTTTCTGCAAATTTCTCTGCTCCTTTGTACTTCCCCTTCCTTCTCAGCTCAAATCCCATCCTGGGGTTTAGTCTATGATTTGCTTAGAAAGGTGACACCTTAGTTCCTGTGTATACCTTATTATTATATGTGAATTCTGCCGTTCCCAACCATTCTGGCTACTGTTCTTGCCTATGGTCGATAAACATCCTGAGGTATTGTTCTAACTCCTGATTCATCCTCTCAGTTTGTCCATCTGTTTGTGGGTGGAATGTAGTCGACAGTTTGGTGTTGATCCCCAGCATCTGATTCAACTCCTTCATGATCCCTGCTGCAAACTGTGGTCCTCTGTCAGAGATTATACTATCTGGTAGTCTGTGTAACTTCCAGATGTTATCCCTAAATAATCGTGCTAACCCCTCTGCACTCGTTCTCTCTGTAGTAGGTATGAAATGTGCCATTTTTGTAAATCTGTCCACTACTACTAAGATTGAGTCATATCCTTGTACTAAGGGTAACTTTGTAATAAAGTCAGCACTAATGTGGGTCCACACCTTTTCTGGAATTAAATTTGGCATTAACTTTCCTGCTGGTGGTTGTGTTCAATTTTTATTTTGCTGATAGGCATCACACCCTTTCACATATCATTTTACTTCTCTAGTGACCTCTGGCCACCAGAAGTTCCTCGTCACCAATTCTGTCATCTTCCACTGTTCTCTATGTCCTCTTACAGGCATATCATGATGTAGCCTGATTACTTCTGCCCTCAGTTTCTCATCTCTGGGAATGTACACTTTCCCTTCCTTCAACATCAAACTGTCCTCTTGTCACCACTCTTCATCTCTCAACATTTTCACTCCTGCCCATTTCATCTCCTCTACTGCTTTTATTACTTCATCATCTCTTGTCTCATATTTTCTCACTTTGTCTTTTAAGTCTACTCCCTCTATTATAACTTCTGCCACTCTAATCCTCTTTACTTCTAACCACTTTTTCTTCACCAACATCTGTTCCTCATTATCCTTGTCCACCCCAACCTCCCAATCCGGTCTCCTACTCAACCTATCTGCTTTTCCTATCTTACTTCCCGAAATGTGTTTTAACATGAAGTCGAACCTAGACAAATACAAAGCCCATCACACTTGTTGACAATTTACCTTTTAATTGCTTATAAAATATTCCAGATTCTTATGATCTGTCCACACTTCGAATTTACTTCTCGTTCTAGGAAGTATCTCCATGCTTTCAAGCATCATATCACTGCCAGCATCTCCTTGTCATGTATTTTGTAATTTTGTTCTGTTTTATTCAACGACTTAGAGATATAGGCCACTGGTCTCCATTTATTATCTTCACACTTAATCAATAATACTCCTCCTGTTGCAAAGTTAGAAGCATCCACTTCCACTCTGAATTTCTTGTCTATATCTGATACAACTAGTAAGGGTCTGCTTGTGAAGACCTGCTTAAGCAGTTCAAATACTTCCTGCTGCTCACTTCCCTATCTCCACTTCTCCTCCTTCCTCATCAGATTATTGAGAGGTCAGTCTATTTTGGCAAAGTTTTTTACAAATCGCCTATAGTAGTTGACAAGACCCAAGAATTTTCTAATATCTCTGACTGTCTTAGGCACAGGCCAGTTCAGCACTCCCACCACTTTATCTTCCTCCATTTCAATCTTTCCCTGACCCATCATGTAAGGAACAGTCACCCAAGTAACTCAGGTAGGTGGATCCCAACTCTAAGTCAGAGTAGACAAAGAGAACTTGTTAGAGTCCCCGCTGGATTTGAGTACACTACTTATATCTATTCTACTTGGTCTGTGCACTACTTTCCCATGATGATCATGTGACATCAATGTGACCTGTCATGTGACCTCCCATGTGACTTCCCTGATTATGTAAGCTCATTCTAAGAATAGAAAGTAAAAATAGAAAAGAAAAGTCCTTGTGTCATGATTTATGACACATCACTACTCCCAGGAAGTTTACTTTCTGCACTTTCCAAGCACACTTCTCTGGTTTCACATAGAGGTCATTCTTTTCTAACTACCTCAGTACTTCTTCTATGAGCTCGCTGTGTCCTTTCTCTATCTCCATTCCTATCAACACATCATCTATAAATGCTGCCACCTTTCCCTTGTTAATCATATCTCTTAGAATCTCATTCATCATGCCTTGGAACATGGCAGGTGAATTTGTCATTCTGAAAAACATCACTATTGGCTCATACAACCCTACATAAGTAGTAAAGGCCGCCTTCCATTCATCCCCTTCCTTTATCCTTACATTGTTATAACCCCATTGGAGATCCATCTTAGTAAATTGTCAGGGCCCACAGGACAATTCTGGATTCCCCTCAGAAGGTATGAGGTTAAAGACAAGGAGAACTCAACAGAGTCCCTCTATGAATTGACTAGCTATTTATATAATTACATGTGGCTGTGGCTAATCTATTCTAAGAGTGATCATAGTATCTATGTGCTACCATCTACCAAGTCCTAAGTAATTCCCTATGTCAGATGGCTTCTGCTCACATGTTTTCCCACACATGGCAGCTGTCTGATTGTTATATGATCTGCCTCAGATCATCATTTGATCCTTTCCATGTTTGTCCTTTTATAGTTCATGATGTTTCTGTATTGTAGTTGTTATGTCATAATGTTGTTAATTAATTGAATAATAAAGAAAAAGAATAAGTACCAGAGCAAATCATGACATAAATACTCTTTTGTTTCCCATAGAATCTACTAAGTCTGTAATTAATGGCAGAGGATAATTGTTCTTAATTGCCTGCTTATTGAGTCTCCTATAGTCCATAACCATGCACTTTTCTCCATCTTTCTTATCCACAAAGAATACTGGCGACATCTGAGGTGATTTAGAAGGTCTAATGTATCCCTTCATCAAATGCTCATTGACAAACTTCTGTACTTCCTTCTTTTCATTTCTTGAAAGGGGGTATACTCTTGCTTTACTTGCTCTGAAGTTGTTTTGGAGATCAATTGCATGATCCCACACCTTTCTAACCAGCATCCTTTCAGACTCCACCTTCCCAAACATTTTCAACCACTTATGGAACCTTTTAGGCACCATTTCTTCCACCTTCCTGTGGTCTGCCTCTATTTCTTCCTCTCGTTTCCAATCTTCCTTTTCATCTACTGCCCATCTAACAATTTTCTCTTCGTCCTTCCTTATTTCTTTCCTCCCCTTTACTTTCACTGCCTTGCCATACAGTGGTGGGCATCTCGTCATCATCACTTCCCCTTTTTCCCAATCTATCTCTGGATTATGGGCTACCAACCATGGCATGCCCAAAATCATGTCTGTCTTTCCTAATTCACAGATGTCCATTTGCACTCTATCACAAATGGTCACTTACTGAGTTTGTGATTGAAGAGTTCTTGGTTCTCAAGGCAAGGTAGAATAAGCAACAAAAGATATTGTTAAGTCTAAGGTCTAATCCTCAGACTAAGAAGCCTTATATACATGAATAGATGGTCTGTGCATCTGGACAGAGCATCACATGTTCTACTGCCTATTGTTCTACATATGGCAGTCCTTTTGTGTCTAGAATAGCGATAACTTAACCATATAAGGGGCTGTCCTTGTTTGTGTTCAAGGATTGATGTGCATCTATGGGTAATAGATTAGTGTCATGCCAAACTTTGAGGTCCTTGTATCTCCACAGGATCTTATTGTCCTAAGGTCTATTTATGATCGTCAGAAGCATATTGAAGAGAGCTTTTATGTGCACATGGAAGCAAATGTCTGCGTTTGGCAGTTCCCAAGATATCTGCTGATCAGTGACCAGCATTGATTAACTGATATCTCAATGAGTACTGATCACTTTGACACATTTTGGGCATTGTTTGAAAGGTCTTTATGA
>Ga0153959_1000460_pt1 | contig 17040 bp, 12 predicted proteins | sample TSFL043MetaG_FD_104685 | JGI IMG/M metagenome (GOLD analysis project Ga0153959, IMG submission 104685) | Attine ant fungus gardens microbial communities from Florida, USA - TSFL043 MetaG | ecosystem: Host-associated > Fungi > Mycelium > Unclassified | place: USA: Florida, Wekiwa Springs...
ATATAAAGAATCATAATTTTGTATAGTATACATCTCGCTTTTATAAATAGTATTTAATAAAGGCAAGTATTTTTGTAAATAATAATTTTCTCTTTCTTTTTGAATGTCTAAACTACAAATTTGAATAATTGAAAAATGGAATTTATCTCAACCTACAGCATTAGCAAAAACATGGAATTTATCTTGTAAATTGATATTAAGATGAGCTTTAAATCTATTTCTAAAATTTTTAGCTCTACCTAGATAAAAAATATCAGGATTTTCTTTGTAAGTAAATATATAAATACCTCCTTTACTTCTAATACTTCTGAAAAAAGTGTTAAGATCTGAAGGAGACAATAAATCTTTACAAGTTTTAATTACATTGTCTTTAAAAGGCTTAATAGGTGCTTTTCTGTTTAAATATAAACCATTTATTAATTTATCAGTTGCAGAAGTATGATAATAATTTTTAAAACTTTCCTTTTCTCGATAAGGAAAGGACATCGGATTAGAGATATTGGGTAAATAACCTGTATGATTGGGACCGAATCTTCTTTGCATACTAGCCATCGTTTTTCTTTCTGCTACCGTTACATATGCTACACTAAGTAAGGCAGGAACAATAGCTAATAGGACTTCCAGAATAGATATTAAAGTTGGAGGAAGATAATACATTTTTGTCGAAGAGAGTTTATAATTGAATTAACTCATTAGACATAAATAATATAAAAACTAAATTAAAAATTAAGAGTAACAATAATTTGAGTTAATTACTCATTCTACCTATTTTTATTTATATATGAAATAAATTAAGAATTATCAGATATATATTACTTAAATTAATGAAAATACGAGATACAAATAAAATATCTAGATATAACAAGTTATGAATAATCTTAATTCACCGCACCCTGTAATTATAAGCTGAAAGCCTAAAAATTAAAGCATGAAAAAAGGGAGGGGTAAACTTACGAAATATCTGTTAGTCGCTTACTATTTTTTTTAATATTATGAGATTATTTTTAGAAAAATAATTTTTTTTTTCTTAGCAGTACGCAGTACGCAGTACGCAGTAACGCTGTAACGCTGTAACGCAGTTTGGTGGCAACACAATTAGTCGATAAGATTTTAGGCCTCCTATGGAGGGTAGTCGATTTTTCCGGGCTACCTCCACATTGTGTTGTAAGGGGGTTACGTCTTTAGCGTGATAATAAAAAAAAATACTACTAATATACTCAACTGGAATTAGATTTATAATATTAAAGTAGTCTGTTTAACTGACATTTATAAAGTACGTTGTAAAGTTACGTTTTAATCTATCAATCGGAAAAAAAAAATAAAAAAAAAATAAAAAAAACCTAAATAATAGTTTTAAATGTAGTTATTTAAGTAGTAATTTATTACATTGATATTAGGATTGTTGTTGTATGTAGAATCGTATAGTAGTTTATAATTTTCTTTAATTTAAATTATAGAGTTTGAATAAGCTTTGTATATATCTTTTATTATTAGATTATATTATACCATAGTTTTATCTATTTAAATCATTGTGTCTCAAAATGAGTACATATACATCCTTTTATATTATTTACTTTCTAAACTAGCACTTTGAGCTATAATCATTAAATTGATTGTGGTATTGTAATAATCAATTGTTTGTTTCAACGATTGAGAGTTATTGAGCAAACAAGGAGTTTTCATCATTATATTATACCGTATTATACTACGACGTTCTAAGTTAAGAGAATAAATAATACATAAATAAAACTTGACTTGTGTAAGAAAGTATTTTATAAGTTGATATACTAATAACCACAAGTTAGACACTATGATGTGGTTAGAGGCAGAAATTTAGTGCTAAATGGTTCGGTTGCCTGATTCTAAAAGAACAATGGTAATACAACTATCTAAAAGTTGTTTGCGACAGTATTAAAGTTAGTGGTGGTAGTTCAATATTCAACACATGTTATATTCGTCGTAGAATGTGATAGTAACTAAAATATACTGGTTTCTATGTTAGGATTATAAGTACAAATAAGAACGTTTATTATATAAAAAGAAAATGAAAAAAAAACATATTTTATTATTTTGATACGCTAGCTATGCGTCTAAACTTAGCATATTATTTATTTTTTAGCTTGTATGATTTTTTACTAACCAAGTTAAGTCTAGCTTTTCTTCATTATTTTGGAACAAAATCCTTTTTAGGTTTTAGAACGAAGGTCGGTTTTATAGGTTTTAGTACGAAGGGTAGATATTCTCAAAGTTTTAGTAGGTTAGGACATAAAGTTTTATTTAATTTTTACTGAATGCCTGCTCTAAATAAATTCAGGTTTTTTTCTACTTCATTCTCTCGTTCTTCTAAATATTGTTTTTCTTTCTTTTCTTTTACTTCTTCCCCTATTTTTTATAAATATTACGAGGATAAAGATTATACTTGTTTTGATCCTGAATATTATGAAAGATTAGAGGATAGTCTTTTAGATGATCATATGGAGAGAAGAGGTTCTTGTTATGGGGATTCTAAATCTAATTCTCTGTATTACATTACTCCGTTGGAAATACCTAATAAATATCCTTTTAATCCTATAAATTTAATAAGTAAAAATTCTAAATATAAAAGACGTATTAATTCAAAAACAGGTTTATTAGTTGTACAACGTATAGATTATTGAATTAAGTTTCATTTGGGTTCAAGTAGGTTTTATATTAATAATTTTGATGTTGATCGTTTATTTAATAAATATTTAGTCTTTTCTAAATATTATTTTGGATTAAACCGAATATATAATACTTTAGAAATTTTAAATGAATTCTACCCTTATTTTTATTCTGAATTGTATTATTTTAAATATAATCTATTAGTAAATAAAAAGTCTTATTCCTGATATCTATCGAGTACTCCAGACAATTTAATTTTAAATACTTGTTTAGATATTATTAAAGAATTTTATAGTTTAAAGGAAAATGATAAGTTTAATTCTAAAGTTAAAAAAAAGTTTAAATATGGACTTCTATCATTATATCTACTTTTAGGAAAAAAATTGACCGAAATTTGTTTTAAATATTTATATACTAACTATTTAGATAATGAAAATATTAAAGTTTATTTTAAAGGTTGTCAGAGAACTTTTTTTATCTATAGTGGTAAAGATTTTTTAAGTTTCACTAGTTTTAAAATCAAGCTTATGAAAGATAATCCAACTCTTAATTTAGATACACCTGATTTTATTGAATTTGGTCGTGATTTATATTTATTTATAATTTTTAAACTTTGTTAAAATTAACTACCTCTAACTTTAGTTATCCGACAGATGATCAAGTAGATATATTTGATGAGAGACTTGGTATGAAGTGTTCAATTGAGAATAATAGTACTAAATTTATGGTTCTATTATTCGAAGGTTGAATAGGTCATTATAGAAATTACACTCCTTCCGATAATGCAATAGATTATGCAAAATCTAATGCTTCTTTTCATAAATGTTCTCGTGATATTAAAAAGTTAAATAAGTTAGGTGTTAGAGGTTTTTCTACTAATTGTTCTTACGGTTTTTATGAGTCTAAATCTTTAAATAAACGATTGGCTCAAAAGACTAAAAATAAATCTTTGAAATTAGATAGTCCTATTTATAATAATTTAAATATTCTAATAAAAAATAATCCAATTAACGAAGAAACTCAAATCAAAATTGAGAAGTTTTTATTTGATTATTCTTATGTGTCTCTAGGACAAGCTAATACAAATTTAGATTTTTGTATAGATTATTCAATAATCAATCCCAAGTTGACTTAAATTTTAGTTGAAAATGAAATATCTATAATTAAATTAATAAATCATTTTATACTCAATAGAAAATGACAGTGACAATTCAAATAATAGCTCATTACATAAAGAACTTGTAGATATTTTAAAGGTTTTACCTAAAAAAATGTCTTGCTTCGCACAAGTATTATGTATGGAAATTTATTAAAAATTCTTTCAATTTACGAAAAGGCTAGTGATAATTCCAATACTATAGTTAATTTTGTAATTTAGGAGAAGATTTAATTAAAAATTACTATTACTATCTGTATTCAAAAGTTAAATCTACTCATCTTGAGAAGAAAAAAATATTATTTATCTACTTGAAAAAGAGAGAATAATACTATATTGAATAAGTTTGATGATAATACAAAAATTTTTAGTATAGGTAGTTTATTATTAAGTTGAATGATTCAGTGTCAACTTTTAGAAAAAAAAAAATTCTTACTATTAGTAAGACCGACAAAGTTAATGTAATTATTCCATCACAAGTATTAAGAGATATTGTTGGTAATAGAAAAGTTTATAATATACCAAAACATTTACCAATGATAGTTCCACCTAAATTATATACTAAAGATCAGTTAGGAGGTTATTTATTAAATAATGAGCTAACTACTAACACATTAATTAAAAAAAAAATGATCTAATAAATATCGTAGTGAGCTAATGACTGATAATATTATTTATAATATAGTTAATAGAGTTAGTTCAATTGGTTATAAAATTAATAAAGATGTTTTAGATTTTATATTAAGTTATAGCGACTATTTAGAAGACGAAATAATCGATCTTAATTATACACATCCTTTATTAGAAAAAACCAAGTTAACTAAACGAGAAAATACCGAATTAGAAAGTTTTTTAAGTAAGAAAGAACTTCAAGAGAATATATTAGGTTTATCTATGGTATATTCCAATGTACCTAGTTTTTACATCTCTGTACAATTAGATTTTAGAGGTAGATTAAATTGTGTGAGTGAATTTCTAAACTATCAGTCGAATTCTTTAGCTAAAGCTTTATTGTTATTTAGTAAGGGGGAAATGATTAACAAAAATAATAGACAAGCATTAGATTACTTAAAATTGTACGGTGCAAATTGTTTTGGGTTAGATAAAAAATCAGTAAAAGAAAGATTAGAATGAGTAGATGACAATCTTTCTAATATTATAAATTTTGAAAATGGGGTATTAATAAAATAAGCGAAAGATAAATTTTTATTTATAGCTTTTTGTAAACCTTTCGAGTACAATAGATGAATTACCTGTTTTAATGACCCCCCCCCTTATACTTCGTAAAGGAGAAGTTTATGAATTTGAAACGTTTTTACCAATTCAATTAGATGCGACTTGTAATGGTTTTCAACATTTATCTTTATTAAGTTTGGATCCTTCCTTAGGATTGGAATTAAATTTAATTGAATCTAATAGAGAAGATACACCTAGAGATTTCTATAGTTTTATTATTACTAATTTAATAGATTTTCTTAGAGTTGAAATGGACACTCTGCAAGTTAAGTTAAAGAATGAAGAATTAAGTAAAGATCAAAGCGAAGAAATTGAACTAAAAATAGAAGCTTATAAAAGAATAATTAATGCTAAACTTAAAAGATCTACTATAAAAAAAGCTATCATGACAATACCTTATAATGTAAGTTTTTATCAACTTTTAAGATATATCCAAGAAAATTTTATTAGATTAGATTCAGAATGGTTTACACTTAAAGATGACGATAGTATTAGACTACATTATTCAGATTTTACTTTAATATCTAAAGGTATATCTGAAGTTTTAAATTATAAATTTCCTAAATTAAAGCGGAGGGGCGAAGGAGCGGAGACCCTGAGGGCCTAAAAAAAAATCAAAAACTAAAATCTTTAATAATATAAAAAAAAGACTTTCTCTTTTATGATTTTATTTTTGATTTTTTTTTTTAAAGCCCCTTCGCTTTTACTGGATTATTTAACTAAGATAGGAGAAATATGTACTAAGTTAAATATACCTATAGTATGAGTTCTACCTTCGGGTTTAATAGTTAAACAAGGATACTTAGCAGAAGATGAGGTTAGAATAAAACCTTTTTACTACGATAAATCTAGATTTGTTTTAAAAGTAACTAACCCTAATGTTTATAATAAAAATAAACAAATAAGAGCTTTTATGCCTAACTTAGTGCACTCTTTAGATGGTGCAAGTCTAGCTTTATTATTAGATACTTTTTTTAAGGAAGGTCTTAAAAATATATTTACTGTTCATGATTGCTTTGCGGTTACAGCTAATAATATACACAGTTTACTTGAATTTTTAAAACTTGCATATATTAAAATTTACTCAGATAAAACTTATTTACAAGAACTAGATAAGGGAATTAAACAGAATATAAAATATGTATATGGTAATAATAGTTATGATGAGGATACACGAATCATAAAAACTGAGAATATCGAGTTAGAGTTACCCGATATAAATGTTGTTTTAGGTCATGAACCTAAACTTGATTTTGAAAGGCTTAAAAAAAGTATCTACATATTAAACTAATATTAACTATCCTACAATGTGTAAATTTGTTAGTGGACTACTATGGACATGTGTAGTAGTAGTTATATATTAATATCTTATAGGTGATTTAGCAAAAAAAAAAAAGGAAGTGACAATAATATTATTTATTACTTACTCTGATAGTAGATATGCTATTCGACTTGAGGAGATAGTAAGAATAATCATTGAAATAAATACAATACTAATTTAAAATTAATTTAACTAACCTAACTAATTATTAATAGATAAAATAAGATGAAATGAGTCCTACGTCTGAATTACAGCTGGAAATTATTTTTACTTTCCTTTTCATTTAGTATCGATATAAGTGATACTGTATTTCTTTTATTTACTTATTCCTTTTTATGAATGTATTATTTAATTGGTTACTCTACCGCGGTAGCTTCGCACTAAAAAGGGGGTCTGCTCTCAAAGTAATGAGGATAAATCTTTAATATGGATGATTTCGGTAATGGAGTAAGGGATGATATATTTGAATACGCTGCTTTGTCCTGCCTTATTCTAGCTTTGCTTTTTTTTTTTATATATAAAAAAAATTGCAAAGAAAAAGAAGGTGTTTGCCATACATCTTTTCAAGAATTAGCAGTTTTTAGTATTTTTATTTTGTACATGAACCATAAATTGCATAAGATGCTTATTAGAGTGTTTTAATTATAATTAACTCTAAACTAATATTTATCCAGAAAATATTAAGTTAGGAACCCTTAATTTATGGATAAATATAAGGGGTCGTAATCCATATATCCTAGGACTTAAATGAACATATTAGAATTTTTTAAATACTTCTAATATGTTGAAGAGGTGCGAATAAAAAAAAATCTTAGCTATCCTTAGTTCTTGCTATTCTTAGGTTCTTGTTATTATTAGTTGGATTGATTGGTTATTCGTTATTATAGCTCCTATCGTATGCGTGTAAGTATAAGTTGAAAAGACTTATTCTTACTGACAGTCTACGAAAATATTGAATAATGTAATTTATAAAGTAAAATCGTTTATTCTAATAAATTAAATTCATTACGTATTGAAATTATATATTGTATACTACTTGAAATAAAACTATTTAACTTAATCATTGACCTAACAATGAGTACATATTCATTTTATTATTATGTAATGTAGATTTTACTTTTAGATTACTAAAGCTATAATCATTTAGATGATTATGGTTATGTATAATTAATGACTTAATTTTAAAGCGTGATAGTTTTATTATAAGTCAGGATTATTATTCTTATCATTTATCTATTACACTATAACGTTCTAAGTAAAGAGAATAAATAAGACATAAATAAAACTTTACTCGTGTAAGAAAGTATATGAGAAGTTTAATTAATATACCACTCAGTAAGACACCAGGAAGTGGCTAGGGATTTAGGTGCGAAGGTTGAGGTGAAAGATTATAAGTATTCAACTTGGGATCTTCGCTTCGTTGCTTCCTTTATCAATATAGCAATAGCGATTATTATATTTATGGATCGCTGTCAGTGTTAATAGTTAATACTGATTAGTTTAAGGGTGTTGATTATGACAACTTAAACTAAAATATTATTACAATAGGAACGTAAAGAAATAAAAAAAAAAATAAAAAAAAAAATCCATGACAAAATTACATATTTTTTATAATAACACGCTAGCTTGGCGTCTAAACTTAGCAATTAATTTCCTTTGCAATTTGTACTTTGTTAGTTGCCATGTTGGCTTTATTTATTACCAAGGTTTAAATCCATTTTCTAAGAAGGATTACATGATGAAAAAAATTACGAAGGGAGGTTTATTTTATCCAATATTAAATAAACCCAGGTTTTTTTCAACGAGCGGAAGGGAAAAGGTACCATTTTTACGATGTTATTATTCTACATCAAAATCACCTAGTAAAAAAATTTGGATATCTTCGGATGTTTTTTTTAAAAGATCTTTGGATAAATTTGTAGAGAGTATATATTACAATACTGGAATTCGCAGAAATACTAATTATAATATTTTATTAAAATTGAAACAAAAGGATACCTATTATATGCTTGGAAAAAAGCAATTGAATTTTAATTTTGTTGATTTAGATGATATTACTTTTCATACATTATTTGAAAGAATAATTGATTTAATTCTTAGTACTTTATCTGAATATGAAAGTTTAGAACATAGTTTTGAGGCTGTATTATTGGATTTTTGACTTACTACAATAGATGAAAATTTAAAAGTTAATAATTTAGAAAGTTTACAAACTGAAAGTAGTTTAAGTAAGGTTGATATACTTAAAGTTAAACGAGAATTTGATGTATTCGGTAAAAAATTAGATTTATATGGAGTTTCATTGGATATAGTTTTAAATAAAGACGGTCTGTTAGAGGATGTCTGAGATCTATTTAAAGAAGATAAGGTGGTAATAGATTTTATAGAAGCGTTTAATAAAGAGGTTATTGCTAAAAATAAAGATTTTCTAGGATTTGGGAATATAAGAAATATCTTAAAATTGAATTTAAATAATAGATCATATATAATTATTTGTGGTGAAATCGTCGATAACGTACAAGTTAAAGCTTGTTATAATATATATGGAAGTTTTATTAATAAAGTAAAAGATAGTTATTCTTTTATTAATTCGAATGATAATGAGCAGTCTAAATTTGTTTATAAACGTGAAAGTAAAAATAAAATCACGTATTTTAATGAGAAAAATGAAGTTATACAACTTGAAAAAAAAATAGAATTTAAATCTATCAAAAATGATTTAAATATAGATTTTAAAAAAGGTAAAACTTTAAATAATTGAATACCAAATACTAATATTGGTGTGTTAGATATAGAAGCTTATAATGATGATTTAAGTAGTATAGCTAGAGCATATGCTATTGGATTTTTTTCTAATAAAGATTTGAGTTGTAAAACGTTTTATATTGATAAGAACTTAAATAGTGTAGATTTAATACATAGATGTATTGATGAAATGTTAAATGATAAATATAAAAATATTAACTTATCTATTAAAGATATTATTAAAAAAAATAAACCTGGATTTTCACAAAGAAGATCATACTCTAGTTCTAGTACAGATAAAAGTTTAATTAAACTTTCAAAATTAACCTTAGACGATCTAGTCCTAAAGATAACTAAAAATGAAAAGAAACAAATAAATGAAATTATAGATAGTGTTAAAGATACTAAATTATTTCAAATAGCGTTTACACATAAATCTTGTTGTAGTAATAAGAGTGAATTAAAATCATATGAAACTTTAGAATTTTTCGGTGATAGTTTATTAAATTATTTTTCGGCTAAATTTTTATATACTGTATTTCCTGATTATAATGAAGGTGATCTGACTAAAATAAGATCATTATTAGTTGGTACTAAAAATCTTGAGAGATTATCAAAAGAGATAGGATTAAATAGATATTTAATTTTAAATAAAACTTTATCTGAAAAAGATCAAAAAAATATTCTTAAAGGTGATAAGATCTTTGCTGATATTTTTGAATCTTTTATTGCTATGTTATATTCAGAAAAGGGTGAAGATACTTTACTTAATTTTTTATTATTAACTATTTTTAATTCTTCTTTCACAAAAGGTAAAAAAGAAGAATTTGTCCATCGGATGAAATTAATTCAAAGTAAAAGTACTATTTTATCAAATCAGGTACCTTTAGTATCAAACGTGGGACAACTACAAAGTGATGATTACTATTCATTATTAGAAGAATCAAAAAAAGTAAAACCTGGTGTAGCGTCTACTAATAATAAGGAGTTATTAAGATCAGAAAATTCTAATGGTATGGTTATACCTTTGGATATTAAATCTATGAATCAAATAACTTTTAAATTTTCTGATTTAAACACACCTTTGATTGATAACTATCGTACTCAGGTTGTTTTGATAGAATCACTTTTAAATAAAAACAATCAAATTATTAAAGAACTTATAAAACTACAAACTACTCATGATCGTATTTTAGATCTAAATAGTATTATAAAAAGTGAATTAAAAAGTAATCTACTTTCGAATGAATATGTATTTAAAAATTTAAATTTAAACCAAAAATTTAATTTAAACCAAACAGAAAATATTAATAAATCCCTAGAAAATATTAATAAATCTCTAGAAAATATTAATAAATCTGTTGAAAATATTAATAAATCTGTAGAAAAATTAGAAATTTTTGACCAAAAGATATTAAAACATCAAACCTTGTCAAATAATAGACAATTTAAATTAAGTATACTGCGAGTTATAATAGGTATTAGCATAGCTTTATCTATTTACTTCTTAAAGACATACTTATAAGGAAGGAACTTTAAAATAATTATGTTTAAATATATTTAGATATTATTTTAACTTTAAGAAGAACAAAGAAGTTATTTTGTTCTTCGTTAAGTAAATAGTCATATTAACCTGTAATAAGTATAATGTAAGATTATTATACTTAAGATATGTGGTGTTTACTAATATATTTATATAAACTAAAATTTTCTCTGTAAACATCATACCGAGTCCTCAGCTACAGCAGTATTGCATTATATTATTTATTTTATCAATTTACTAGTTACTTTCTGATTTGGATTATTAATAAATAAGATAAATAAATTAACAAAAAGAAGATCTTAAGTTAAAAAAGCTAGAAATACGTTAATTTATTTATCTTATTTAAAATAAAAAAAAAATGAGTTATAGTTTATTGGTAAAACACTATTATCTATCTTAGATCGCTCCTACCTTCGATGAGCGAAGTAAAATATTACGCATACACCAATTTATCAATTTGGTCTTTTACATATAATAGAAATTCAGATTCAAATTCTGATGACTCAGATTACATAAAGAGAGTATTTATACTTTTCCATAGCTTCACTCTAACCAAATTTAAAATTAGTATATAACTTTACTCACTTTGTTAGGAATAGATATAGCGTCATGAATACCTTACTCTACTAGTTTATTAAATTTCTTTACTACTAGTGATAAGAATGTTAAGAAAATAAAAATTTCTGGAATCGAACCAAATTTACACCTTCCATAAGGAATCTTTTTTTTACCAATACATACCGATGTATCTATAATAAATAAATAAATTAAATAAGTAAACCCAGATCTCTATTATCTTCTAAGCTACATTAAAGAAACCTACATGACCGAAGCAAGACTAAAGATGGGTTTCCAATAATCTTTTTACTTTCTTGGAAATCTAGACCAGAATAATAACTATTAATATTATTAAAATTTTTTTTTTTTTCATGATATTTAGAGCATGTTGTCATCCTTTTGATAGATCTGATCTACCATGATGAGAAATTTCTACACTATTATTAGCATCATGAGTTTTACTATTCAATATATTTTCCACCGAAGGAAGTTTTGGACCATATTTAGTAAACATACTATTTTATTTAATTGGTACTTTATCTTCATTTAATTCGCTCCTCCTTTATAATTTTCGTAACACTTCTTAAGGTATCATTATTAAATTCAGGTATTACAAAACCTACAAAGATTTTTAAATTCTAGGGCACCACACAGCCATACTTCGTAAAGCAAGGATCCGCAAGGAGGGAGCTAAAATTATTGAATAGCGTAAGAGAAAATATTGAAAGTGAAATTCCCAAAGTTAATATCATAAAATTATTTCAAATGAAATTACCAAACTATAACTATAGGAAAAATTGGCAATATTTCTCCACCTGCCTTACCTTTGGCAGAAATATGGATGGTAGGGATTAAAATTTTTCTCCTCCTGCCTTTCTTGGGCAGAAGTATGGATGGCAGGAATTCTAAAAATCTTCAAGTAAATAAAGTACTATAAATGAATTAAATAAGCAAACCAGATCTCAATTATTAAGCTACTTAAGACCTACAAGACGAGACATGATTTATTCATAAAATAAATTGTTAATTTTGAATTTTTATAGGAAAATGTTTTTTTTTATGCATATTTCACGCACTTTCGTATATAGTACTAATTTTTGGTCTTATATCACTTAAAGTTGTTTTAAGTTTACCTTTTCAAGTAAAAGAATTATCATTTTTAAATCCTTTTATGTGTAAATTTAGTATCTCTTTATTTGTATCTATTAAAAGATTTTTAGCTTTTATGTATACTTCACTTGAATAAAATTCATCAGTATGATGAAAATTTTCACTATATTCTTTTGAAGATAACACTTGATTACTAGCCACTATATTACGATCAACTAATGCCCTTTTATTACCATTTCTAGCTACTAGACATAAATTATCGTCCAATGTTTTGCTTATAACTTGAAAACGTTTCAATTTATCTTTTGGTGATATATTATTATCATTCATAGTTATAGATTTGTCTTGCTCTGCCTTTTCGTAAATGTTATTTATGAATTCTGTATATATATTAGCATTTAAAGGATCTGGTAATAATGAAGGATTTTTAAACATTTCTGGAGTTCTTCTATAAAAACCCGCCTCATATGTTGGTTGTCTATTAGAATCATACGTGATACTTTGAGGATATTGACGTTTATTTGATAAAGGTAATTCTTCACTAGGAATATATACTGAAGTTGAATTTCTTATTGATACATTGTTTGGAAATTCTTGAGGTTGATTTGATTGACTCAGTTGAAATCCTTGAGATGGTTTAGGTGCTATAGGACGTTGACAAGATGGAAAAAAAGGTCCACGGCGTGGATTAGCACCTCTTAAACCGATGGATCTACCAGGATTGTACTGAGAACTTTGAATATCTTCTGCAATGGCTTGAGTAAATAAAGCTCCAATTCTATCTCAATCCTCAGATAGTATAGAATTTTGAGATTGATTTGATGGACTGTGTTGAGATCCTTGAGATTGACCAGCTATAGGAGATTGACTCGATGAAAAAGGAGATTCAGGGCGTGGACTAGTACCTCTTAAACCGATGGATCTACCAAGATTGTACTGAGGTTCTTGAGGTTGACCTCCTTGACAGGGTTGAGACCCTTGAGGTTGACCTGATTGAGTGGGTTGAGTATTAGCTGGAGCAGGTTGAATATTAGCTGGAACAGGTTGAGTATTAGCTGCAGGAGCAGGATTAGTATTAACTGGAGCAGGTTGAATATTAGCAGGAGCAGGTTGAATAGTAAGTAGTCTAGGATCTATACATTCAGGTTGAGAAGGACCAGCTATAGGAGGTTGAGGCCCTGGAGGGGAATGACTAGGACCTTCTAGATCTGACTCAGCAGGCCGTTTCATAGGGGCACTAGAATATTTATTAACAGGTGTAATATCATGATCGGTTTGATTCATAGGCATAAGATTACGATGAATTTGATTCATAGGTATAAGATTACGATCAATTTGATTCATAGGCTTAAAAGCTCGTCATCATTCAATAGACTCTTCAATAATTCCTTTTATAAGAAATCTATTAAGTATAGAAAAAATTCCTGTTATAAAATTTACTTGAATAGGATAAACTGTTTCTACCAAATATTGTAAAATTAATTCAGGTAAACCGGAATATCTGAAACATAAACTTATAACCAAAGAAAGAAATGCGGAGATTAAATTAATTACCGTGAAATGCTTTAAAATCTTAAGCAAAAATTTATTTTTAATTTTCATTTTATAAACATAATATTTAGAATTATTTTTAGAGTTAATTATTATTCAAACACTCTAATAAGCATCTTATGCAATTTTTTAGTGTACGTATAAAAAAAAAAATAAAAAAAGAAAATGATGTAAATTTAAAGAAACTGGTGAAACTAAATGCCTTTTTGAAGTATCTCCTCCTGTAATGAGAATGTTGGTTTAGAAAATAATTCAGCAACAATTCTTTCTCAACGACCAAAATTTATAAAAACACAATAAACATTATTCATTCGTCTATATGGAACCTCACGTCTTACCAAATCTAAACAAAAAGTTTAAAAATTTACAGCCTTAACTAAAACATTATTATTAGAATAATTTAAATAAGTTTTTTCAGGTAAATCAGTAGGTAAACTACGATGAATTAAATAAATTATATAATTATTTTTTAAAACAATGTTTATTTTACATCCATTTTCACAATAGTTGTCAATAGTACTGAAACAAGTATCTAAACTTTCACAAGATACTTTTAAAGGTTCAGAAAACAGCGCTGTGCAAGCCACTAGAGAAGGATTTTCTTCTCTATTCATGAAAAAGTTACTGAAACAAGTAATAAAAGAATGTTTTGGGAATCAAATATAATGAAAGTAAATCATGGTTTTTTTTATTTTTAGTTTTCTTTTTAGTTTTTTTTGTTTTTAGTTTTCTTATTAGCAAAAAACTAAAAAGAAAACCAAAAAAAAGAAAGCAAAAACTAAAAAGAAAACAACATTGAAAGGAAGGAAATATTAAAGAGCACCTTCAGAAGCTCTAAAGAAAGAATATGAATACAAGAAAATCGTTATTTTCTCGTTTTGGTACTTATGTAATGTTTTTTTTGAAGAAAATTTTTATTTTCTGTCCGTTGTTCTAAATCTGTAATTTCTAAATCTGTAATTTCTTGTTCTATTTCTTCAGGTATTATAGGTTCTTCTCTTTCAATAGGTTCTTCTTTTATAACTGGATCTATTTGCCCAGCTTCAAAATTATCATCTCTTTCAATAGGTTCATGTATTATAATTACAGAAGAACTATCTATTGAATCTTTTGGTTCTTCTGAAGAGTTTTCTTTATTCGGAGACATAAAAAGAATAGTAATAATTAATAATATAAGGGAAAATATTATAAATGCAACTCCAGGGACCAAATTATGATAATTTAAAAATTTATTTAATATTTCAAGATTAATTAAAATTGGAAAATTAAATGTAGGGTGTAAAAGCAATCTATCCGGTAGCATGTTAAGTGTGTATTGAATAAAGTTTTCCATTTTGTGTGTATAAATATTTCTTTGAGAAAAGAGGAAATATTATAGAGCTCCTCAGAAGCTCTCCTTGTTGTGTGGTGGATGTTCTCTTGGAAAAAATGTGAAAAGGGAGTACTAAGAGGTATAATTGATTTTAACTAATTATACTCTCTGCCTACGAAGTTGGCCAAGGAGTCCTCCTTTGGCTAAAAAATTTGGAAAAATCAAATGATGACTAGTATTAGATATTTTTCTGGAGGTTTTTTTTTGGATATTAAAAAAAAATTTTTTTTTTTATTTTAAAACAAATAGAAGATATTAATAAAAGTATAGTTAATTTAGAAAATCTAAAAAAAAAATTATTAAATCAAACTAAAGAATTAGCTAATAGACAATTTAAATTAAATGTATTTTTATATATATTTGGTATGTTATTTACTTTATTTGAAGTTTATCAATCAATTTTTCTTATTTAATTTAGTAAAATAGTTTATGTTTTGAAAATAATTATTTGATTTTGTTTCCGTTTCAATTTATCGACTCCAGTAAATCATCTCTTGTTCACTTAATCTCGATCGTTAGCTACTTTCTCATTCGCAATCTCTCCTGCGAAGCTAAGAACTGCCTTTACAAAGTTATGGATGGACTCATCTAAAACAGACGGTATTTTATTAATAAAAAACCAGCACAGCTCGGTTCTACCGATGCTGTGATGGTTTTTTGTTGGTTTGGATATTTAGAAAAATTTTCTAAATATTCTCCTCTTAGTCAGGATATTTAAAGGAGGATATTTAAGGGTCTTCAGAGGAAAAGTTTATTGTTAGCTACGCAGGAAATTATGAAAAGATCCATTAATTCAATAAATGAGTTATAGTTTATTTGGTAAAACACTATTATCGTTTGTAAAAGAATATTACCTGACTTCGTAGGATATTTATTTTAATTAAAAAAAAAATGCCTACTTCGTAAAGGCGCGGAAATCGCATCTTCTGGTAAATTGAGAGATAGGCCTCCTTTACGAAGTATGGTGGGACCGCAGGGCTTATAAAAAAAATATATTTTTTTTTATTACGGCCCCGGAGGTCCCACCTTCGGAGCCCTGCGGTCTTTTACATACATATTAGAGAATCAGATTCGAGTTCTGATGACTCAGACTACATAAAGAGAGTATTTTATACTCTTTTAAGAAAATTACATTTATTCAAAAGAGAGTATTTTCTCCGCAGGGAATCCTTTTTTGTTTTAAGCAAATTACATTTCTTCATAAAGAATTTCTAACGTCATGAATACCTTACTATGCAGGATCTTCATTTAGCAAATTTTCTCTAGGATGCTCGCTAGTAATAAAGAATGTTAAGAGAATAAAAGATTTATGGAATCGAACCAAACTTTTACCTTCCATAGGAATCTTTTTTTTTATTAATTATGTCGTTTGGAAGTATTTTCTTTAGTTGCACAATTTTGTAGATAAATAATATTTATCCTAGCGAGTAGATTTAACTTGAATACATATAATAATAAGAATTTAATTAAATTCACCTAATTATAACCAAATTAACTATAGTATTGGATTAGGGCGTGAGTAAATAAATATATTTATAACAAAGTGTCTTGATCATCACAAGTTAGGCCTTTACGTAAACTCTTGAATTTAATAGCAAAAACTTCATAAATGTCAACCTTACCTGCTTTAAGTCAGCAGTTAGAATATATTATAACAACTTAACTAAGACTTTTGAAGACTGTTATAAATGTTAAAAAGGTGAACTCATACTTCATAAGAAAGTGATTTAGGTCAAAGAAATTGAACAGGAAATGACATTAAGTAATAAATTAACCCTCATTGAATATAGTGAAATATAAACCAT
>Ga0153959_1000465_pt1:2500-5000 | contig 16785 bp, 7 predicted proteins | sample TSFL043MetaG_FD_104685 | JGI IMG/M metagenome (GOLD analysis project Ga0153959, IMG submission 104685) | Attine ant fungus gardens microbial communities from Florida, USA - TSFL043 MetaG | ecosystem: Host-associated > Fungi > Mycelium > Unclassified | place: USA: Florida, Wekiwa Springs...
AAATAAAAAAAAACTGATGTAAGGGAAGATTTAAGTCCTTATTCTTTCGATTCTTATTTTATCAATTAGAGGAAAGAATAGGATTTTTCCTATTTTATTTACCAGATAGACTGAACAATTGTCACTCTTATAAATATTCTATGTTAAATATTTGTTAAATATTTTAATTTGAAAATTTCAGAGATCACACATTTTTTTCACAAAGAAAAACTACTGTCACTGAAATAGAACGATAACAATATATACATATAGGCTATGCATTTCCTCCTTTTATATACGTATTTTCGTATTTTGTTTGACTTGAGATTCGGTAATCTTTCTATAATCTTGTTATAAAATATAAAGTCAAGTGAATAAAATGGATGAATCATCCTGTCTCAATTCTTACATAGATTTACAATTCTTCATTAAATCCAAACATAAAATACCTAAAACTGAAATTTAAATAAAATACATTGATTCCATATGTAACTTGATTGTTTATTAATAAGATTCGGACACACACAGATATTGAACTTAATAGCTTCGGTTACTGATTAACTTCTACCTACTCCCCAAATTCGATGGGAATGATAAATCATAACTAAAAAAGGGAGTCCTTTGTTTTTTTCGGATGCCGACTATCTTGTCTAGGTACAAAGCCAAACAAGTATGGATTAAGTCTTGCTCTTTTTTATTTTACCCTAACACCCAGCTTAAGAAGAGACTGAATTCCCTTAATTATTCAATTATAGTACCAAAAAGTCCCTCTTGTTTAGGAATTCAGAAATCCCCAGAGAATGAAAAATTGGACTACTTTCATTTAAAGAATAGGGAATAAGAGATAGGAAATATAGGTTCTTTCGCATTTCGATTCAAAATACATCGTTGAAAATTCAATATGGGACGTAAGGTTTTTCTAAGTAACTACCTTCCATATTCTTCAATATGAAGAGAATAAGCGTCCGCCTGATTGTTTTGAATGCAAATCCTTGTGATCTACGTTCCTATCTTACCTGGATTACAAATAGATTCAGTTCCATCTGTGTATCATTTGAACTCGATTCGGTTCAAGTTTGTGAAAAGAAAAAAGATAGGATTCAGAGAAGAATCATTATTTTTAAAAATAAAAAAGAAGAATGAAGAATCCCATTCTATCCAATAGTAGACCTTTAAACAGAAAGTTGTTCAAAAAACAATCTCTATTTTAATAAAATGGAATACGTTCTGGGACGGAAGGATTCGAACCTCCGAATAACGGGACCAAAACCCGGTGCCTTACCACTTGGCCACGCCCCATTTTAATTTCTATTCGACACTAATAAAGAATAATGTTGGTATTGGTTGGTCGTCAATTCCAGTCCGAATATCTAATCTATAGATTAAATTGTTGCTAGGATTTTGACACGGATAGATATAGAATTAAATTGAATTTATTGATCATTACATATAATTTAATTAAGATATTGTATGAAAGTATACTTTCTTCTATTCTCCTTTAAGAATGGGAGAATTTTTGATTGGATGAATTCAAAGAAAAAGAAGGATTTTTCGTCTACCTTATTTTCTTTGTTTTTACTTATATCAATAACTCAATCAAAATGCAATTATCTCCAAGAATAAAATGTCTGTTATGCTTAATGTCTTAAGTTTGATCTGTATCTGTATTAATTCTGCCCTTGATTCGAGTAGTTTTTTCTTCGCCAAATTGCCCGAGGCCTATGCTTTTCTGAATCCAATTGTAGATTTTATGCCAGTGATACCTCTTCTTTTTTTCCTCTTAGCCTTTGTTTGGCAAGCCGCTGTAAGTTTTCGATGAGATCTTTAATACTATCCTAGAAAATTCATGATTTTTCCAGAAATTCTAACAATTGATAAGATCAGATAAGTCTTACAATAGGAAACCTCAATTCAAACATTGAAACTCTTGGATAGACGCAATAAATCTGAATCACCCCATTTTCCCATTCTGACTCTTTTTCTTTTCCAGTGAAAGACACTAAGCCTATTAGGGTCCTGCAGAATATCTACTTCTGGGTATGAAAGAAAATTTTAGTAATGAAAGACTCTTAGAAAAAAAGAATTTCTGAAAATTCTTTTCTCGAAAGCACTTCATTTCTTGGTGTCAAAATAGGATATGTGGTATAAAAATGGATGATCTATTCTCTTTTTTTTTTTTCAAAAAATGATCTTGGAGATTGTGTAATGCTTACTCTCAAACTTTTCGTTTACACAGTAGTGATATTTTTTGTTTCTCTCTTCATCTTCGGGTTCCTATCTAATGATCCAGGACGTAATCCTGGACGTGAAGAATAAAAAAGGTTTTTCGTTTTCCTTGCTTGATTTTTAAATTTTCTTAGGGTTTTCTCTATTTCACACGTTTAACTACGAAAAAAGAAAAAAGAAGAAAAGGGATTTGTAAGATTTGAAAGATAAATCAGATATCAAGTTATCAAGGAAAACGGAAAGAGAGGGATTCGAACCCTCGGTACAAATAACTCGTACAACGGATTAGCAATCC
>Ga0153959_1000470_pt1 | contig 16610 bp, 15 predicted proteins | sample TSFL043MetaG_FD_104685 | JGI IMG/M metagenome (GOLD analysis project Ga0153959, IMG submission 104685) | Attine ant fungus gardens microbial communities from Florida, USA - TSFL043 MetaG | ecosystem: Host-associated > Fungi > Mycelium > Unclassified | place: USA: Florida, Wekiwa Springs...
TACTATCTTTGGTTCTGGTGGACGATTTATGACAACGTTGCTAGACAGAGGGGTGAAGGAAGTTGAAAAACCACAGAAGTTAGTCCAGTCCAGCTATGTGGGTATTGATGTACAGTGCATAAAATTATGATGGGTTTTTATGTGTTGTGTACTAAGAAGTTGATAAGTGTTCAGTCGGCAAGATGGCTGAGTTGTTGGAGCATGAGACTTGAACGCAGAAAGTCACAAAGTGACAGATGTGGTTAGGTTGGACGTTTGAACCTCATCTTGACCACTAAAATTCAAAAACATTAAAGATACTAATTCCACACAAAATGTGTGATAAAAAAAAACAAAAAAAACAAAAATGATTTGGCAGCTGTGGAAATAAATTCCACGGCTCTGAATTGTTTTGTTCATGTTGAAACTCTCACAATAACCACAAATTCCATTTTCAAAGTTCATCGTCCTTCTAGCTCCTCTCTTGGAAACTCTCCTGCCCATGTGTAACTTCAAACCTCCTTCAAGCTCACCACCTTCTGTCCTTGTGCATGCTGTGCCCATGGCCCAGTCAGCAGCCGCCTATTGCTGCACCTTACCATAACTCTGTTGACCGTACCGTACCGCCTTTGGTGTCGTTGAAATTACCTCATCAGAGAGGTCATATATTTTAATAGAGGGTCACAAATGGGTATGTGTGTCTAATCCACCAAAAGTAATCTCCAGAATTTTTTTTTCAATCCAATCCATCTGAATCCATCACTCCACCCTTCCCCTCAACCACGCAAGTAAGCCCTTTGTCCCTTCTCTCTCCCAAACTCGATGCTGTGGCACTCTGAACCTGGAAGAAGCCAGCAAAACACACATCCAAAAGTCATTTGACCATTCTAACAAAAAAAGGGGGGAAAAGTCTCTTACGTATTTCCGTCAACCAGCAACACATCCAAAGGCAACAAACCCATCTCAGGAGGTAACCGTCCAATCTCGTTATCTCTCAAATCCAATTCCTCCAACTTCCATTCTGCAACAAGCCTGTCTCCCTTGAACATATGAGCAATAGCTGCAAATCCATCGAGGTGCGTTATCTGATTGCCCCTCAATCGTAGGTGCCGTAGACCTTTCCTCGCTCCGTCACCACCCGTAGGCGATGGGAGAATGAGCGCAGATAGTGATTCCTGTGTGAAAGCGGAGCTCGAGAGTGCATTATACGATAGATTGAGTGTGCGAAGGCTTGGGAAAAGGGTCGTAATGAGTGAAAGAAGAGGTTGAGTTGAACAAGTGTTTGAATGCGATGGGGATGAAGAGGCAGTCGACAAAGACACATCTGCATAAAGAACAGAGATAGACTCCGAAAAACCACATCCTTCCAAATCCAATTCTTCAAGGCAGGGTAAGAAACCTTGCGGATTCGTCGTAGCTGATAGAGGGAGTACAAATGAACGGTCGGCACGTCGATTGATGAGGATGAGGGACCGCAAGGAATGTGCGAATGGCTCGGTGACAATGATGTTCAGTGGCAAAGATGGTAGCAGAACTGTGATATCTGGCAACGAAGAGGATGATGGGGCAATTTTGGTTGCGAATGCACGACTATGATTAACTTGCGGCAGTTGTGAGGGTGGAAGGGTCAATGTTTGAGTTGATGGCTCATAATATTGTGTATTCGCCAGAGTGGGACCCACACCAATCCTGTCTGAGTGGTCCTCAGCTTGAGCAACGGCAGTTTTCGGTCTGCTGCAACCTGTCGTCGGACCGTCGTCCCAAAATTCTTTAGTTATCTCCTGTGCGTTTCTTGTTGGGCGAGACGAGATGGAACGCATAGAATGTACCTTAGATAACGTAGAAGACGAGGGAGAAGTGCTTGTAGGCCGGGACGGCTCATCCCAATCACTACCGAAATCGAAACTTTTGTCAATCCGACGCTGGGCACGCTTCTCAAGCTCAATTTCCCAAGCCTCCTTGATGATCTTCTTCCCAACAATCACACGCAAAACTCCCTCTGGGGGTTCTTCGTAGGTAAAATCATGATCAAGATGCTGCTTCGTCTCTTTCAACGCATCACGAATGATGTCCAGAGTGACTCGGGTCTCCGAGAGATCCAAAACTTTGAGGCTGGGAAATGATGAAGAGGAAAAAAGATCGGATGGGAAAGAATCATTTCCAACATCTGCCTTCGCCATCAGAAGCTCCTTGAGACGGGGAAGAGAGGACAGGACTTGAAGAAGTGTTTGCGAAGACCCAAGAGGGTTCTCCGAGAGATCCACATGAGATAAAGTTTTTGGGAAAGTTACATCGATGGCTTCAGAAGTGAGTTGGTTGTGAGATACATTAAGAACGACAAGCTTTGGTAAAGGAGAGCTGGATCGGATGACTTGGGGTCCAAAGAAAGCAGTACTTGTGCTGTGCTTATTCTGAAGACGAGGACCAGACTGGACAAAGTATGCGTTGAAGGGTAAACTGGTAAGAGCATTATGAGAAAGATTAAGGTTCGTCAATTCTGGGAGGGCGAAGAGTACGTTCGGAAGTGTAGACAGACGGTTATGGGAAAGATCAAGAGTTGTGAGGACAGAGAGGTCGGCAAGGGTGTCAGGTATGGATTTGAGTTGATTTTGGTGGAACTATAAGCCATGTGAGGTAAGGAACGTGAGAAGAAGTAGATGACTGCATACGTCTATCACTTTCAAAGACCCAAACAACGAGATCTCTGGCTGTATCTCTTGTAGTTCATTTCCCCAGGCTTTGATGACATACAAGTCCTGAGCCTCGAACCATGCAGGCATCTCTTTCGAGGTTCTAAATCCATCGGACTCCGACGGCAGCGATGCCTCATCGGGAACAGATTTCAATGGCTCCGGCGTAACATTCAGGTGAACCTCATACAAGACTGATGGTAGACACTTCAATGAACGCGTAGACAAGTTGAGTGAACCTTGCAGCAAGTCCCTGGGTGTTGGAATCAGCTATTACATGGAAACGAAAACATGTCATCACCTGTACTACGCGCTTTATCTATGGTTTTCCTCAGCGTCGCCCGGCCGAGAAGGTCCTCTTCCTGTTGAGCTGGATTGACGTGGGGAGGAAGCGCATCTTGCAGGCTCGACATGGCGCCAAAGCCATCGCTTTCGCCTGACCTTGCCTGAGTTTTCTTTACCTCCGCCCGCTTGCGAGCAATCGCTTCTCGCACGCTCGTTGAGGGTGTACTGGGGGTTTTCTCCGACACTGCACGCGAGTTTACGTTGGTGTTAGTGGGAGGCTTAGCCTTGGCAGGAGAGCCCGGCTGTGGTCTGGGAGTTGTCGGTGCTTTCAGCTTGAGAGACACTGCAGACCCTGTCCTTCGTACTGTTGAAACTGCGGGTTTCAACGTGGCAGAGCTGGCATGAACGTGGGTCCGTGCACTCGGAGTGCTCGTAATCGAGTTGAGCACCCGTGGTCGTGTTGGAGCGGTGGGAGGAGGGATGCTCGTCGAGGACGGTCTCCGCGAGGACGAGGGCTGAGGAATGCGGGACATAGTGGTAGAGGAATATATTAATAAAATCGTGACATCACATCGATAATGTGACAGTCAGGCGTCACAGACTGTTTTGGCACTGGACATGAGCAGTAACGAGACGCTGGCCGAAGTCGCCCCTGCTGAACAACAGCCAGAAATCCGCGCAAAACAGGCTCCAAGACCTCTCAAAAAGCTCAGGCCTGCTCGTAAGCAGGTTAAGCCGGGAGATGTAGTCAAGACCGAGACCGTGCAGACCGGCAAGGAGTACAGTATGTGTTTGCAAGTCGTCATGAATAGACTCAACAACAACCACTGTAGATATTTGGTACAACAAATGGGCAGGCGGAGACCGCGAAGACAACTATTCAAAGTGCGTCTGCTTGATTCTATCTAGAATCCCCGTCTCACCCTCCCAGTAAAACAAAATCTCAAACCCGCTGTCAGATTAAACCCGACTCGGGCCTTACTCGCGCCAACACCACCGGCAACAAATACATCTGTCTCTTCTTCTCCCGGGGATGCTGTCCTTATGGCTGGGAGTGTGAATATTTGCACTGTCTCCCTGGCCCGAACACGGCTCCTCCGGACACTTCCAAAGACTGCTTCGCCCGCGAAAAGTTTGCCGACTATCGCGATGACATGGGTGGTGTTGGCAGCTTCAACAGACAGAACCGAACCCTCTATGTTGGTCGTATCAAGGAGACAGGCACTGGACCAGAAACCGAGGAAGTCGTCATCAGACATTTTCGAGAATGGGGTGACATCGAACGGAGTGAGTCTTAAAATTCCACACGCAACCTCTACATTGCCGATTGACAAAATGGACCTAGTTCGTGTCCTACAATACCGGAGTGTCGCTTTCGTAACCTACGTCTCCGAACTCAGTGCTCAGTTCGCAAAAGAGGCCATGGCCTGTCAATCTCTTGACAACGACGAGATCCTGAACGTACGTTGGGCGACAGAAGATCCCAATCCAACTCAAAAAGTAGCAGAGAAGCGAAGATTGGAAGAACTCGGGCAGGAAGCGATTCGAACTCGCATGGACCCTCGCATCGTGAAGGCTATGCGCGCAGTCCGTGCTTTAGAGGAAGGCGTTTTGGTCGATGACGAGGGCGAGTTCATAGATGACCCAAATGGAAATAAGCGGAGGCGACTGGAAATTGAGGACGGTGATTCGAGCTCGGAAGACAACGAAAGATCATCACCACCCCCACCTCCTCCTCCAGTATCGGAGAAATCCCCTGAACAAGTGCCATCCCAAGCGCAGCCGCAAGGTCTGCTCAGTGCCGACGTCATAGAAGGCCTCCAGTATTTCGCGCAAATTCGCAAGAAAAATGGGAGCTTTCCTCAGGCTAAAGCACCACCACTACCTCAACCACCACCCCTTCTCTCGGGCGGACTCGGTCTGGGTGACTACGGTAGTGATGAGGATGATTAAGGAGAAATGCCATGTTTTAGATTTTCCCCGTTTGTCATGTAAATATGTGTATTCGGCATGCTTCATACACGAACTGGAAAAAAAGAAAACAAAAAAAGCCTCTCTGGCAATAAAGTTTGCCTTGAAGAAGAAAAAGTTCTGCTACCCAATCCTATAGTATTGAGTCAGATCTTTCCTCGGGATTGTATTAGAAACTGATGGATGTCACCGCCCATAGTTCACTCACACAGATCCCTGAATCCTTGACCCACCGCGCTGAGTTTTGACAAAAGCACCTGCTTCTATCATGAGCCTGCCACCTAGGCTGTGCTACACTTTTCTGACACGCGTGAACGCAGAACACAAATATAGGTTACATGTATTAAGATAGCAAAGAATAGCAACAATAAATAAATAGCACACTAAGAAAACGAACAAATTGTCCTGTCCGCCCAGGCGTAAAAAAAAAACGAAGCAAAAGTTCGAACAGAGATAACAATAACCGAATCACTATAGAGTAATAGCTGCAGATCTCCTCGTCGTCGTACCACCACCAATCATCATTTCGCTCTTCACAATCCCATTCCCTTCATCGCCAATGTCCCGCATCAACCTGCATGACGCACCACCCTCTGATCGCACTACAAGAAAAATTCAACATCGACTTAAGAATCCACACGCTTGTAGGGAAAAAAACGTATAAACTCACAGTGTCTATTGAGAGCGTCCATCCGAGCAAACTGTTTCCCACATCCACTACATTCGTGCGGTCGAGTGTCGGAATGTAATTGCTGGTGTCGCTTGCAATCATGCTGTCGTGCAAAACCTTTCCCACACTCTGGCCAGGGACACATGAACGGTTTTTCATCCCTGTGCGACCGCATATGACCTAGCAAAAACGTGTCAACGGTCCGTGTCAACCGTTGAATGAAAAAAGGTATCTATCACCTTTGAGATTGAAACTGCGAGTAAAAGTACTTCCACACCCTGGAACAGGACAAGAAAAGGTGGCATCCTGTTTTCGGCGTTTCAGACTGGCATCAGCAGTTCTCCCTGTGGTGACGGTGGGTCTTGGGACGGGCGACTCTATCGTAAGCTGTGGAGTCGGTGAGGGTGATTGTCCAGGGGTATGATATGTACTGCCGCCCGTGCTGCTGGGCGTATATGTACCAGGATATCCGTTATGATAACTGGCTTGTGACTGGGGAAATCCGACATCGAGAAGGCTAGATCTGATCGCAAAATCATCATAGGGGAGATCATTAATACGGAGGCGTGGACTGGCATGAGGACTGGGATAAGGGCTAACTCGATGCTGAGCCAATGGGGAACCTCCTGGCCAGGCTTCGGATCCTCGTTCACTACGGGTCCCACTAGACGCACGACGTATGTGTCTAGAACTAGCATCGGGGGGATGCACCGGAGATGTTGAACGACCGCCGGATGGTAATGTGCCAAAAGTGGGCAGGCTCGGACTGAGGTATCCCCTTTGGTCAGCAGGGGAAAGAAATTGACTAGAGGAAGATTGGGAATGATGGTGGCCAGAGTGAGAAGGCGGGAGACCAATGCCACGAATGTCTTCTGAACGAGACTGGCGGTGTATGGGTTTAGACACAGTCTCTGACTTGACGCGGCGAATGGAGGATGGATTATTGGGTGAGAGGAAGTTGTTGGCCGGTTTACCTCCAAAAGTGAAATTTGGATTGAGTTGAGATTGTTGAGATGGGATATCATTTACGGTCTGATCGCTTACACCAGCGGATGAGAGGTAAGGCTGAGCCCAAGGGAGCTGCTCGGGGGAGGTCTCGGACTTGCTCCTAGTCCTGGCAGGGATCAGAAAGGAATTAGAGGCAGGAACGGCGGCATCATCGCCGGATCGAGAGTTTGAAGGGGCACTTGAAGGATAGTCATCAAAGAGGGAGCTTTGAGAGGGAAAGGTATATTCCTGTTTCGGGAGAATGTTAGAGGATTGAGTGGAAGCAGGGTGATTGACAGTGGACCATGGTTGTTGCAATTGAAGACCTAGAGATGAATCTGGCTGATTTTGAGCTAGTTGGAATGGAGATTGCTGATTAGAGTGTAAAAAGGGAGCCGGGTTGGCAGCGGAGGCGCCACTGCCGATGGGGGTTGCGGGGACGATATTCAACATGAGGCCTCCTCCAAGACCATTGTCGGGATCGGGGGCATTAATCTTTGGAAGAGGTTGTGGATCTGGGAGGTGATCGTCGGGCATGAAGAAGCGAGGGGGAGAGAGAGGTTGGGGGGAGTGGGGGAGAGACTCATTGGGGAAGGCAGGAGAGCGAAAAGACATGGCCTCGAAAGACTGGGCTACGTCAAATCGGGGAGAGGCAGAGTAGGAGACGGAGGAAGCACGTGAAGGTCTATCGTCGTCATTGTCGCTGGAGGGAGAGGCATAATTGTAGGGGGCCATGTAGTCGTTGTCCTGGTAGACGAGGAGAGAAGAAGCAGTGGGATTGTCGTAGTCTGCGGGGTCGTAGTCTGTGAGGAGAGAGCGGGCAGGATCGTCGAAGACGGCGAGGTCAAGGTCGTGTTCGCCGATGAAGCTGAGCTCTGAGTGGTTTGAAAATGGAGAATAATAGGAGGGATCGTTGAAGGGGGGGAGGTCGTGGTAGGAATCAAGCTGGGGGGAAGGAGGAACAACGTCGACTTCGTTTATGTAGGGAGAGTCCATCGCCAACAAATACAACAACAAGAAATTGGGAATGTCTGCAGACTTGAACTCCGCCCGGCTATCCCCGCCATCGTGATGAGGAGTCTGCACAGCTTCAAATAGCTCACAATGTGTACAGCTTGACCCTGTTTGAACAGCCGCGACTCGGGGTAGATGCGGTGATTCAGGGAGCTGACATGCCTGATTCCCGTATAAAGCAGGGCAAGGAGTTTGAACGACGGCATGAAGCTTGCTACTCTCCTGCTCTTTGCGCTGTTTTCGCTCTCAAGGGGGACAGCAGTGCCTCCTGAATTTCAGTGTACTCGAGAATGCTGGCTGGAGGAGACTGGATGCAACAGTATCTCGCATGCTGTTAATGACCATGGGTGTTGGAGATGTTGTCTGAACTGGTGAGCATGATTGTGGAATATCGAAGCCATAGATAGTCATGTACTCCCACGGATAGATACGACAGTCACATGGGTGTTGATATATTCACACGGATAGATGTTGATAGATATGACAGTCACACGAGTGTTGATATATTTCCACGAGTATATTATTCGGAATATAGTTTATTTCCACGGATATGTTCTTCCCACGAACATATTTCTGCAACTTGGCATGGGCCATCGGGATGGAAAACTGGCACACAAACACGCACATCGGCTGCATTCGATTCCGCCTCGCCACATTTCCACTCGCTCCCTCATCCTCGACCATCTGCTCTGGCTTCATCTCCGCACCCGCTTTGCCCAGCTCCGTGCTGAGCTCGGCATGTCCTCCATCCATCCCGACGACGACGACAACGACGACGACGACGGCGAGCTCCATCCCTCTCGCCAGGACCTTGTCAGAGCTCGCAGCCTCCGCCTCAGAGCCGACAACCTCGAAAGCGTGATCAGCGCAATGCTCGACCAGCCACCCTCCTCGGGTTCTCATCCCCATACTCTCCCCAACGGTGTCCGCCTTCGACTTGCCCTTGCCACCGTCATCAACGACATCTTCACTCGCTCTGTCCCTGATTACATCTACAGCTCTCGCTGTCCCCGTCATCTCCACACCGCTTGTCAGATCTGCCTACAACCCATGTCTCTCTACGACGGCTCTACTGTAGGCTCCGGACTTCTACGCCCTGCCTCCAAGGGCAGTCATCTTCGACACTCCCTCTACCACACAAAGCTCACCGCCCTCATTCCCCGCTTCTTGCGTTTCTCCGCCCTCATCGCTGCAGAGTTTGCCCACGAGGCTCGCCCAACCAGAGAGTGGTATTTCTTGCTCCAAGGCTTGCTAACAAGAGCCGTCTTGGAGGGCTATCTTATCTCGGGCTGGCATGACTTCCAACCAGCACAGTGTCTCCTCCTCGTTGGCATTGCCACAAACAACAATCCCCCTCTCTCAGACCCCCATCCAGACTACTCTCAACACCAATTTGACCCAGATGGTTTCCCCGACCTCGATCAAGCCATCCGTCTCCTGTTCCCCAGTCTTGACAACAACCTCCACTCCCCACAATCCAGAAAACTCCAGGAAGAGTCTGAATACAAGACAGAGATGCTTGAGCGCCTCAGACGTGTCAGTTACCTCGTTCTATCTACCTTGCTCTTCTCTCAACCCATTATCCAGTTTTGTGATATCCCCGAATCCACTCAGGACCTCTTGACCCACATGCAAGAGTTGGCCTGGTCTTATCCTGCAGAGCCACTCGAATGCGCTGTCGTCAGATTCTGTGAAGCTGTCGCAAGATGGAGAGGAAAACCAGAACTTGAATCAGTCAGTCGTCCCTCTTTTCATCCCTCTGCCTGTTTTATCTGTCCACGCAGTACAAGAAAAAACCTCCCCCATCTTCCGGAGTGTCGATCGACTCCCTTGTACACCCGACTGCATCAATTTCTAGCTTTCCTACCCTGGCCCCGACCCCTTATAACTTTGCTTCTTTCAGTTCCGTCTTGATTCCCCCTCCGTCTCGGCCGACAAGGAAACCTTCCATCAACATGTACTTTTCTGGACAAGTTCCAAGTAGGCGTCCGAGAGATGATGAACAAGATGTGGACGCGAGGGATGATGACGGCGCGACGCGTTTACACGTGTGAAGAGATGATCTCACTTGATCGGCTCTGTTGTTCCTACAAGTTGTTTGATGGATGATTTGCGATGCGATGCGATGATGCAGTGTGCAGTTATTTATGTTGCTTTTTGTGTATCATCTATACTGGGGTGAAATTGTAGCATTAGTGGGATATAGTTTTTTTGTTTTTTTGGATTAATGTTCAAGAGTTTGGGAGGAGTGGACTGGGGTGTGAAGGGTGTTTGTAATAGAAGAAGGATTTTCTTGTAAAGGATAATAACTTGAGAGAGATTTTATCTGTGTACAGATTTGTAATCGACAGAGTTTTTTCGAATCCCGAAAAGTATTCATGATGAGAATCTTTTGAGTTTCTCATAATTGATCCTTTGTTTCTTCCCAAGTCGCCTATCAAAACATACTCCCATAGTAGGATGTCTGGGGACATGGGGAGTGTTACAGGATTGGTTACTCTCTCAGCACAACAGTTTTTTTGAGGCCAAAAAAATGACACCGAGCTCGTGATTAAGTTGGTGGGTGGGTTGGTTGATTGATTCCTTCCCACATGAGGGATCCGAGGTTTATGATAGGTGGTGCCAGGAAGCCATGTGAAGGATCGAATCTGATAGAGTTTTTTTTTATTTGAACTGTGAAATGCATCATGTTTTTTTTTGTCTTTTGTGTAGCATACTTTGCCTTCCAATCAATTTGGGCTGGGTATTTCTATGTTTGTTTTATTTTTCTGGTTGTTGATGATACTAGAATGAATTTCATGATGGTGTAATTGTGGTTTCCGTGATGGAATCTGGTTACTATAGCCTTAGGCCTAGGCTACGAGTTGGGCAAGCGTTTGAAAAAGTCAAGTACATGGAGGAAAAGTCTACGGGTTTTGGCAGAGCATGTGTGAAACAGTAAACTACGTCACACAACTGTAAGTTGGTTTAGGTAGAAATATTAGGCAAACCTCCCCTCAAGAGTCACTAGAGTAGGTTGATGACTGAAGAGAGGAAATGATATGTCAGTGAAAAAGAAATGATCAGTGGTCATAAATGCATGTGTAATGGTCTTTTTTTTTTGGATTCAGCATTTATATTCCGCAACAAGCAAGCTAGTACTAAGACGCGGAGGGCCTAAGCAGGACCCGACATTAGGTGGTGTGTCTACAAAAAGCATGTGGCCATAGGAGTGTCGAAGTATAACATTACTTATCTTCGCTTCGTCATCATTCCTCTTATGCTTTTCTGCTCCGCTTATCATTCTTGTATTTCATCATTCCCTTTAGCGATGTATGTGATGCTCCAATGCTCCTTCACCGAGTAGATACTGGTACATCATTCTTCATATAAAGTATCTACCTGTAAACCTAAAAGCCAGTCGTTCTACTTGGCTTTTAGGTGCTTGTAAACTGATTACTAAATACAGTCATTCTACTTGGCTTTTAGTCCAGCCCCTTAAGCATCCGAGAACGTATCTGCGCATCTGCTGTTAAGGAGGAGGAGGGTGTAGGCGGAGTTTTTCTAGGGTAGTAGTAAGTCCAGAGGGATTGATTGTAGCAGTAGAAAGAGAAAATTAAAGGAGAAATTATCTATGAGTGGGTGGTGCCAGGTGCGCCTCGTCATCAGGTTTTGCATCGGAGTAGCTTTCTGGTAGTCTGTCGTATGTGTAATGGTTCATTCCAAATTACTACGCGGAGCGCAGGACTTCCTAAAACGTTCAGAATTACTTACAAATTCCTGGACTAAGTCTTGTCCCATAAGCGGCGACTTGATCTATACTAGACAGTGTATAACACGTGTATTCCTATGGTTGTGGGTTTGATCCAGAATCTTTTGACATTTGGAAGGTAGAGTCTCGAACCCAAACCCAATCTGTATTGTTGATTGTACTGCTCACCTGAAGACATAATAATTAGTATTCAGACGTCTAGCTGTTGAAATAAGAACGGATAGCGAATACAAACTAAGTATCCTACTTAGATGCCTACTTAGAACAATAAGAAATGTGAAACAAAGGAATCACATGCATCGCACAGGCTCGCATGAGATCCAAATTCTAACACTAGCTTCCTTTGCACCTTCATGTTGTCTGTCAAAAACATATCTAGGAACAAGGCAATTTGGCAGGATCCGCCTACTTCTGATCGACTACTCCCCTCTGCCAGAACAAACCCAAGTAACTGCGCTGATGCAGCAGTATACTGTACCTCAACGTGTTCAACAACAGCAGCAGCAGCATCATGAACATGCGACAATACCTTTACCCTCAGGAGCACAACCACGTGAACCTCCACCTCAGCAGTCAACGGAAAAGGGGTTAAGCGTCTCCTACCCAGCTCATCGAACTCTGCTCCGGTTCAGCTTTCTCTGGAACCTATGAATACAAGCCCAGTCAACGGTGCCCACGACAACATGTCCACACCACTTGATGCACCTTCTACTGCGCAACATGCTGCAGAGAATACAGGAACCAAGCCAACGACCGGCCCTACTTTTGGGGCACCCATCGTCACAGAACCTCACCATTCCGCCAATGCTCTACCTGGCCCTTCTTTGAATCAATCAAAAACTAGCGTTTTCCCAGTTAGTGTCGTAGCACCTTCGGTAGAACCGTTGGATGATTCGCAGACTTCACCTTATCATGGACAAGGGAGGGATCATGATAGTATACGATCCAGTCAAGCATTGCCATCATTACCACCTCAAATTCATTCCATTGGTCCTACTGGAGTTCGTCGGCCGCATACGTTTGATGGTCATAGTCATAATCATCGTACGGGAAGGAGGTCAGGTATCGATTGGATGGTTCCTGCCGTGGAATCCGACGTAGTCAAGGTAATGTCGTAAAACCTGTTGTGTGTTGATTTTTTCTAAGAAAGAGAATTCTTATAGCGGAGGATGACTGTGTCAGAACGCTTGGAACCGACGATAACCGAGGCAACAAGAGCGTGTTTCAAATACAAGGCAAAAGCCAGGATAACTGGATTGCTTCTCAATCTTGCCATCGGGCTTCAAGTTCTCCTTGGATCTATCACGACGGGTTTATCAGCAGCAGCTACTTCTGGGACGAGATCGGTAAGTTGAAGATGGTTGGCGTGATCCTTTTTTTGACATTGTGTACATATATATAGACTGCACTTCAAACGACAGTATTCGGCAAGTTGCACGGCTTTTTTGAAAAGTTGTCTCGATCCGCTAAATTTGGATTCATGTAAGGTGTGATGTCAACGGTGGTAGCTTCCTACCTTGCAAAAGCACGCGGGGCCAACGAACCTGAATCATCAATCGCTCGAGTGAAAGATCTGGAACATTTCCTTCGAGAAGCAAGAGCATTTGACCTAGATCACGGTCATGATACTGAAGAGTGGACTAAGGAAATTGATTATTTCCGGGGACGACTTCAGGAAATGCTTGGGAGTCGGAAAAAGTAGGGAATCCTTATTCATGTTATGGTTGTCAAAACTCATAAATACTCTTAGGGGAAGAAATCCGGCGCAAGGCTCATCATCTCCTGCCTGAAAAAAGAATTCACTGGTCATACGCTCGCTTTGCACGGGTCTACTTGCTTGTGGCAGAAGGAAAGATGGGGCAGATTAATACAGATACAGTCTGTATGATAATCTGATGGCCATGATCAATACATGAGAATTATACGTGTGCGGGTACTCTCTTCATGTACATATAAGTAAACTACAAAGTAAGTCTCAGTGGTCCCAATATCCAGAGTCAACTGAGTTGAGACAATTGTCTTAGAAAGAAGCTCGGACCAAGCAGTGCAGGGTGGATAAGTGATAACTTACTCACCAGGAATAAGTTAGTCCATGTGGAGGGAAGCTTTATGAGCTTAGTAGCTTGGACTCATGTTCAAAGATAAAACGAAGAAGGCTGATACAGAATGGAAATTTAAAATGTTCACCTAAGGAAATAAACACATTGCTGACTTCCTCATCAAATTTGAAGGGTTAGCAACCAAAGAAAAACATACTGTTTTCCTGTTGAAGAAAAATGTCAGAAGGGAAATCATTCTAGGATACCTTTTGAGAGGAGAACTATAGTGAGCATAGTAGTGTGAACAACTGACAACTTTACTCACTAAAAGTATTGAGTATTTGTCAGGTTCAAGATTCAATAGTAGTGTTGAGTCTAAGGAAGTTTTGTAGGCATTATAATTTCTCATTATTCCTTGATTTTTCCTGATATTTTTGTTAAGACATATAATCTCTCAAAGGCTGGTAGGTTGTAATCCTGATAGTAAGGTAAGAAGTAGAGGTAGGGACTGACTCAGTTACTGTAGAATATAAGATTTCCAGGTTCATTAAATCATAATTGGTGAGTGACCCATTATTATACTTGTATTGGATATTGTCCTAGTTATGTCAAGATTATTTTAAATCTAGTTCTCCCCAATACAAAATCAATGAAGTTGTATTAATTGGATGTTACTTGGACATTACTATAAATATATTCAGATGCTATTGAAACATCATTCATTATCAGATCAAAAATACTATAGTAAAAAATTCAGTAATGTATCTAAATATAGGGTTCTAACCACAAAAGGATATTGATTCTTGTGTTTTTTATAAGTTCTAAGGAACAAATTCAGTGAATGACGTGGGTATCTCCCTTGGGCCAAATTACTCACTAGTCCAAGCCTGATTTGGGAATTCAAATATGGAGTGTTAGGATGGAGTACATCAGGGAGTAGTGTTCGGGGATAACGGATTGGTGTGTAAGCGATTTTGCTTTGGAGGCTACACACAACCTGATGACAGCCAGTATAGGACGATGCGCTCAACAAGACCAAGGGAAGAGCTTGGGTGCTGATTTCAGACGCACTTGGGGCTGTTGAACAAGATAAGCAAAGTATCAAGCTGAAGGGAGGAGGAAGAAAATGTAGGCCCATAAGAGATTTAAATACGTACAACCGTGAGAAGTTTGTCTGTCAGATATCAGCTACGTGGATGAAAATTTGAATTTACCGCGGTACTGCTAGAGAAATGGAACTCCGTTGACCCAGGGTCAGATCCCTACTCATACTTATTGGAGAAAAATCGATGGGCCTATCCCTCGGTTTCACCTTGAGGAAAGTGAGGAGGAATGATTACACAAATCCACAGTGGAACTTGGTGGAGATTATATACTATGCTCCGAAATATTATTTCCGGTCGAACTTGGCCCACCAATGTGAAAATTGTGTGGCATTTATTAGGACCAATAGGATAGACTTCCAAAAGTGTACTGATGACAATAATAGACGACCAAGTGGACAGCCTCCCGTGTATAAAGGCCATTGATATCGAAGTCGGTCAAGTTCATACGTCACTTGATCAGCAAGTTCTCCGAACTGAGATGGCTTCTTTCAGAACAAGATTCATCCAACTATGTTTCTGTAGAGAAGACTAGAATAGCTGCTCATTGATGGGATAGTACAAACATGTCCTGTTAGGGGCTTGTTTGTTTTACGAAGGGAAGACAAAGTGGAGTTAGTGCTGGGAGAATGTAGTGCCAGGAATGATGAGTACGAAAGACATATCGTCATATGGGACAAATGGGGAATGTTTATCATCTTTGATCGGATCTCACGTGAGCAATGACATCCTCTGTCCAGTAGCATAATCCCACCTGATTGGGCCGAAAACTGCTTAGAATTGCGGTGTTTCGAGGCGAATGTCTGCGAACTAAGAGTAGGGACTTGAATGAGAGAGAGGCAGCGGCCCGGTCGGATAAATCATGGAGCGGAGACGGGTGGTGACGACAGATGAGCGTGGGATGATTGATGCATTCCCACAGGTACCACCATCGACACACAGCTGGTTCTTTCTGTCACTTTCCAAAACGTACATGGCCCAACCGCCTCTGGACTCTGCTTCTCTCTCATATCGATATCTACCAGACAAGGCAAGGCTGCACAAGGACTTTATCAATTATCTCGACTCTGAAATTCACCAGGCAAGCGACACTCTTCGCGAGCTTCTGCACAGACGTAGTACCCTGCTTGCCGAAGCGAGCTATGCACCGCTCGATAGAGACAGCATCATCATCAGCATGTGTGTGCTTGAATCACAATATTTTACCAAGCGAGCCGAGATGGAGAATGTCCAGGTTGAGCTTTCACAACTGCGAGAGCACGCCCAAATCAGTGATCAAATTAATTCACCCTCAGATCACACGTCCTCATTCCATCCTCAACATCGTGATGACCACCAGCAAGAAATTAAACGGCATGAACTTGCTCTTGAACAATTAAACCAGAGTCTCCGTCATATTGAGATGCAGCTTGATTACTCCCGCAAGCGTCTCTCGCCGATTTTGCGTCTCCCATCCGAGTTACTCCAACGAATATTCAACTTATGCATTTCTTCTCAAAAATTTATTCATCTTTACCCAGCATCCGCCCCCCTCTTACTAACTAGCGTCAATCGCCTTTTCCGAGAGCAAGCACTCACTACTCCACATCTCTGGTCTTCGCTATCTATACACAGAAACAATTCTGGCACAGGCTTTTGCCCTCATCCAAATCTTATTCGACTTTTCATCAAGCGTTCGGCCACGGTTCCCTTGTCGTGGAGTTTAGAAGATGCGAGACCGAGTCTTACCGTTGTTGATGCCAATCGGCCTCCCATGCCGGTTTCACAGGTTGTGGAGCTTTATGTGCCTCACGCTCAACGCTGGAAGCACGTGCGCATTGATTATGGGAGCGGTTGGGTTCCTAATACGGGTCTTGATAGCCTACCGGCAGATAGCCAATTCCCTGTGTTGGAGACCCTCTCTATCAAGAGAGGCTATTGGTTGGATAATCATGAAATCAGTATTCTATCTCGTATGCTGACTTCACCGCGCCTTCACGGTATCAGCTGGTACAGCCAGAAACCATATACAACTTTGACGATGCCTTGGAGTCAACTTCGACAGTTCTCCATCAATCATCTTGTCCCCGCCCGTGAGGCTCTCACTATCATTTCTCGATGCGACAAGCTTGAGGAAGTTGA
>Ga0153959_1000471_pt1 | contig 16555 bp, 12 predicted proteins | sample TSFL043MetaG_FD_104685 | JGI IMG/M metagenome (GOLD analysis project Ga0153959, IMG submission 104685) | Attine ant fungus gardens microbial communities from Florida, USA - TSFL043 MetaG | ecosystem: Host-associated > Fungi > Mycelium > Unclassified | place: USA: Florida, Wekiwa Springs...
CGGTAGCCTTGATAGTTCGATAAATTAATTGCGCATAGGTGAAAGGCGGCTTGGGTGACATGATCTTGGGGCATTCCAATACTGGAGGTTCATCGCCTTTCTTACACTTTTTCAAGTGGGCACCCTCACCTTTCCTGGTTGGGTTCAGTTAGGCAACTGCAGTTGTTTAGGGTCCGGTAAGATGTCAATCTGAAATTCCGGAGAAAATGGTGGATGCTTGACTTTCCGTAGAGGAGAATATGAAGAGGGTGGGGATATGGACGTGATATCCACAGAAGGCAAACTGACTGAGAGCTGGGAGAAGGACTACAGTGAAGAATCAATTGGTTGGTGCAATGAGAATCTGATATGCAATATATCCTGAAAGTGTAATGGCGACAATCAGTGCAACTACAGGGCGGACTGTGTTCGTACACCGCGTAATAATTTGTTGAATGTAACCTATAGTAGAGCGTGGACTGTGTGACTAGACAGGTAACTTGACAGGTAACTTGACATCCCAATTCGAACAGCTTGACTTCTAAATATCCGCCGTGTCATGTGAATTGTATGAGTAATCTTGTGCTGATAAATAAATATAACAGAACACTTGGTGGTTGAAATCTAGTTTCCATAGTATCATTGGTGGTCTTCTCAGCCTCCCTGGTGCGAATAGAAGCCCTCCCAGCTTTTATGGTGTGAACAGAGCCTACTGTTCGCACTGGTAAGGTTGGAGGGGCTTCCATTCATGCCAAGGAAGCCAAGGGCCTGCCAATATAGTACGGAGGGTTGGGTCCCTCATTCATTTCATTACTTTTCTTCTTTATCAATGATGATCTATGATGATCTATCTTTCTATTTTTTGAAGATGTTTTATGGCCTAGTCAGCAGTGATTTAGGCTGTAGACGTCAGTTCTGATACTGAGGTACATAATTCTATTCAGTCCTTTTTTGACAGGTATTACCATCTTTGCTACAACTTTAAATGGAGCCCCCCGCCTCCTTGATCCTAATGGTCATATCAAATGCAGTCGAGTGTAGATGCGACGGTGGATGATATTGGATGGATCAAGCGGATCAAGTATGGGATCAAAGATAGATGAGTTTGAGGCAAGTGCAGAGGCCGGCAGTGTTGTCATTCCTCTTACAACATCTGTCTTCAACCACCAACAGAAAGAACAGTCTAGTAATATATGCTAACAGATCAATTGTTACAAGAAGTCAGAGTTATATCCAATTTGATATGGAGGAACAATCGACTACAGTATCTGATAAAATGGCAAGCACATGTATTCGAAGAATGACATGGGAGGACAGAAATATTTGGGGCCAGGATGCTTTTACAGAAGGTGAGGAGTTCATATTGGAGGATGTAGTGTGTAGATGCATTTGTGGTTTAGACTGGACTGTGATCAGGCATTGGAATATGAATTTTGATTCAAAATACCGAAGCTGTTTGCTACCTGGAGTCGCAAAAAGAGCTGGTTTGAAGGTGTCACAACAAAAATCCTGGTAGCTTTCGCATACAAATGTAATGATGTGATCTGTATGTTAATCAGAACATTCACAAACCAAGCATATACACAAGATGACCTACCTCCCAGAATCCTTGTTATGAACCCAATCTTGCTGTAACAGTAGTAATATGCAGCAGGAGCAGATTAATAAAGGTAGAAGTCCACCTACACAACCATCGCTCATGATAGAGGGATTTTGAGTGCAGGCGCAGTCAGATCATTGAAACGATCTAGGAAACACCGGGGCTATTCTCGAAACGTCCTAGCATAATGAGGACCATTATTCATCGAATCGACTATTGATCTCCCCTTAGATCCAGAGCAAATCTAGGGGCATTTTCGATGGTCCGTCAGATGAACAGTGATCCTACTGGATAGACCTTGAGCAGCGATACGTTTTCGGAAGAGATCCTGCCGATGCGAAGACAATATTATAGCCTCAACGGTCGTTCCAGGTATTCTCTGAGCAATGCGGACTGCCATGGAACCCATCTACAGCCAACCTCCAAAACACGGTTCCCTTCTTGAATCTTAGCCTTCTCAATAATGTAGCCTAATTTTTTTCATTTGAGCCTCGTAGAACTCGTCAATTACGGTGTTTCTACGGGCAATCAACTAGCCACCGCCGACATAGTTACCTGAGAAATACTGGGTGACAGTTTCGCTACAAGCGCGACAGTTTGTAATACCGTCCTCAATGGGCAGTCCGTTTGCACCATGACATCTGTCAGAGTAGCTATTGCCATGATCGTTGATCTCTCCGTACAGCGGTCCTGGATCTCCTTGGACCCTCGTATGTCATTCCATTGATGATGAGCAACATTATCTTCCAGGTCTGAGTCGAGGTCTGGAATATGGCGGACTAATCTTTTGCAATAGAATCATAGGCATTGCGTGTAGGAATCAATCAGGAAATTCTTGCAGCTTTTATTTATTGGGAAAATGTCATATACACCTGCGAACATTCCATTGGAGATGTCATAATGCGCGGAATTGTTGGAACACGCGTTATTGATCGAATTCAAAGACTTATTTTCTGCTTCCCAGAGATTTTCGTCTTCCCACAGTAATTATTAGATTTTGACATGTGTCAAGGGTTTGGTTTACTTTGAATAGGGATCTTCAATCAGCACATTCTACGTCATCGTACACGTATGCCTCAGTGAATCCAAGATCACCCATGGCACACAAATGGACCCAAAATGCGTCCGTGACGACTCGCAGCGTTGCTTTATGCTTTTCGCTCTGTGTACTTCCGAGGATTCAGAAGGGGAATCAGAAGGGAAGATGTATATGTTAGAACTCTCAGTTGACTCAAAGTTATTGCTTGCAGCTGCATGAGATATAAGTCAATATCTGACTGGCATAATAAACGTGACGACCGACGATAGGACAGCGGCTTTCGTTAACTTTGTCAATGGTGGTCACTCACTCCGCAAGGCAATGTTTGATTTCAAAGAGTTGATACAATCTAAAAATATCAGGCAAGGAACATAGGAATGGAGTCGGATATTGGTCACTGACTGCGTGTCGGATATTGATAATAGCAATGTTGGTCCATCATTGATTTTTGATAAAGCACAGGTTTACATTGTCATCGCCGTTACTTCTCCGTCCATTGCATTGGTACAGTCAGGATGAGCAGCCATCTCAGGCAGTTGTTGTCATTACAACTTTCAAGCTGCAATCCGATCACCAACTCACAATATTCATAGTTGTGTATATCCAGCATGATCCTAGAACTAATATTGGACGAGCTGCATGGAATTTATGATACAAACCAATAATGATACAAACAATTGAAAGTGCATGTTTATGTAAACGAACTAGCGTCGGACACGTCTCGCTACGACAGACTTGGTGGGGCTAGATGACAGAAGAGAATCATCGCTCGGAGGGTCGAATAGATCCAGAACTTTTTTCGGCCCAGGCGAAATCAGATGATAAGGTGTAACCTGACCGTATCTTGGATCGTCGTCAGAGGAACACGAATTATGCATAGGTGCACCCATTGTCCTCGAGAGTTCCTCTACTGTCAAATCCCTGCCCGTACGTGAAGCTCTAATCGGTGACGAAGACGACTTGAAATAATCGTCCTCAGTTTTCATCCTCTTTGACGATGGTTTCATCTTATGAATGATCCTTGCCCCAATGGATCGTGTTTGTGCCCCTTCACAACTGCTTTGGGGACTTGCACTCCGCATTCGTTTGTTGAAGAGTATTTTTTCAAATGGTGGGATCTCCACTGCCTCCATAACATATCGTTTGTCTGGATCATCAGAGCAGGATGAAGATTGAAGGAGCGTCATTGGAAGGTTTGTCTCCTGTAAGTCATCATCACTGTCTACACTCTTACTCCGTCTCCTTCCAAAGATCATCTTGTCGAACTTTCCCTCTTTCAAACAAGACTGCCTTTCAACAAATATGTCATGACCCTTTTCTTCATCCTCTTCACTCTCCGTCTCCAACTTGCGTTTGGTCACAGTCGGTACCTTCCCATTCAACGAAGAATCCACAGCGCCTAGAGGAGACCTCATTGCGATTCGCTCCGTAACTGAAGGAATCTGTGTAAGTGCAGCTGAACGCAGCAATGCATTCTCCTTATCCTCCCTTTCCTCAATCCTCCTTCTCTTCGATTTCGGAGTTGACACCGAAGCACAACCAAATCCAGCACTGAAAGTACGTTTTCCAAGACATTCTGGCGTAGTAGGCGTGGCCGGAATCGAACCCAACAAAGCCGTTCGGAACCGCAAAGGAGAAGTAGGAGAAGTGGAAGGTAATAATTTAGGGAGATATGCCTCTGTGGTATCCTCGAGTCGACGGGTAGGGCTCAAATTATAGGAAACCAGGGATGTTGTGGGTGTTAAGGGAGTCTCAGGGACAATATCAGCGAGACCTCCAGTCTTAGGAGTTCGTGTTCGGTGAGGTTCGCAGACTGAAAATGTAGGAGACGAAGGCGGTAGTGGTGAGGAAGCACGCTCGGCTTCATCAATGTCGGCATCAAGACACCGTTGTATGCTCTCAGGCCAACCTTCGGGCGGCATCTCCCATGCCCGGTACGTTGCATTCCAAAAGCTCTCAAATTGATCTTTGACAAGCTGGGGTTTGTCTCGACGTCCAATAAAGCCCGACTCTAGAACGCTCGCGAAGCGTACAAGGTTCTCCAAAGAAGGTCGGAGGGACTGGATGCAAAATAGAGCTTGTGCGTATAGCGGTACAATCTAGAACAGATCAGTTGATCTTGAGTTTTTGACTAGGAAAAAAAAGCACCTCGTATTCGTAATCATCTGCACTCCAAACCCCTTGGTCATCTGCGACCCAAACACACAAACCCTCTTGGACAAGCTCCAATAATCTTGAGCCGAGACTCACGGGACAATGCTCAATAACGCTAGTCAGCGTGCGAATCATCCACCTGCTGATATCTTGATTGCCTAGTTCAGGAGGATATGATAATTTCATAGTTTCGTTGACAAATTCCATAAAAGTCTCGGGTATTTCTCTAATTTCCATGACATCCAAATGAGACATAAGAAGATCACTAACTTGAATGGAGGCGGAGTTGCAGATGTCTTGATGATACGAAATAAGAGTGGCGATGGCATCGAGAACTGCAACTGAATCAAGGCCATAATCCAATGCCTTGTCAAAAGTGTATCGTAGGAAGTCTTCCCATTTCTTGGAATCCTCGTTGCCAAGAGTTTGGGGTCGAGGTGACCTGGGGTGAAAACCGTCAGGACAGAAATACGCAGACATTGGCCCGGAAGTATAACGCACACAAAAGGCACAGCCAACAAGACAGCAGCACCTTCCCAATTGCATTTACCGTCACTCCACTTTTCGATGGAGGCTCGCCACACGGTGTTTCTGACTTCCTCAGTCCAATCCCAGTCCCATCCGCGCTCGAACCCCCAAAACATCTTGATGGCATCCACATCACAAACAGTCAGCGCCTTTACACACAGCGACACCCAGAGCTGCCTTGCTCCATCACTCGACTCGACAAGTTCGTCTTCTATTTTCATTAAACAACTGAGCAACCGCTCTCCCGCACGTCGTAAGTTAGCCTCTTGAAACACCTCATACGTAATTCTCCACATCTCGCAGACAATCTCGAGTTTGAGTTCGCCGTTAGTCTTCCCAGAGAGAGCAAAAACTCCTGGTGTGGGTACATCTTGCGTATCCTGTGCAGGTTTACTAACTACAAGATCGAGATCAGTGTCTTCGAGGAGCTCGACGAGGACATCTACTGCTTTGCGCGTAAGCCCCATCGCGCTTTCTCCTTCATCGTCTGTCTCCTCAGTAAGCAAACAGGCTGTGGTTGATTAATTGGACCTACCTTGCAGAATGCTGGCCATGGCAGTCAAAAGTCCCTGCCAGATCAAGAGTAGGTCACAAGCCATAGCCTAGGCAAGACAAGTGAGAATGACCTGGATAGACAGTCGTGGAAATACACTTACGGAAACCTCAGACTCATCAAACTTCCTCAAGTTGGCGAGAGTCTGCTTCCAAAGCTGGATCATCCCATCAAATACCCACTCCTGTGCAATCTCTTCCTTAGTCAGATATCGTACATCCTCGATGGGTGGTTGGGAGAGAAGCATATCATTGATAGCAACGGACAACGATTTATATTCAACTGAGAGAAGGCCAGGATCGGCGCTGAAGATCGCAGGCATAATGAGTTTGTTGGCTTTCCAGGGGACCTCTGCTGTCTCTAGACTGAGGATACGTTTCATGGTTGCAATAACATCAACCACATTCGTCTGCTTGGTCAACATGTTGCCCAAGACACACATAATACGTGAGAGTGCATCACTGGTATTAATGGTCTCCTCCCCGAGAATAGCAGCGATAAATGCGACGCCATTCTGCACATCCACAACATTCATCAGAATTTTCCAGATAGATTCGCGTTTATCTTTGAGCATGTCATGAGCCAAAGACGTTTCGTGCGTATCTTCGGGACCTGGGAGAAAGTAAACCCAGGCAACACAGCGCCAGACCAAGCACCCGAGTGCGCGCACGGAACTCTTCTTGTGACGCATGGATAAGGAGAGTAGAGTGGAAAATGAACGAAAAATCCTAACGTTCTCAATTAATGTTGGACCCAACAAATTAACGAAGCAGGCAAGGACGATAAGAGCCCATACAGGGCCTTTAGAGGCGTGAATAGGCTCAGTGACCATAAGTGTTGCTCGAAGTGCCCGATGAATAAGAGGTTCTTGGAGAAACTTGGACGGCGATGGTCTTGCTGATGAGATTTGCTTGGGGGACTGAGATTCAGGAACTCGAGTAACGTAGTCAGCGATGATGCCAGAAATACGGGAATGAATAGAGGTCGATGAGCGGGGAATCGAAAGCAGGCCTAGGACAATGCCGCTCAAAGCTTGGCAGGCCTGTTGACGTAGAGCAAGAGTTGGAGCGAGAAGATTATCCAAGATGGAGCCCAGGATGTTGGTGAAAGCGGGAATAAAAGTAGCTGGTTGGAAAACCGAAAGTTCATAGACAGCCTATTTTTTTCTAGATTATTGATGTCGAAGAACGTAATTGAAGTGGCTTACCTTGAGACCATCGCTTGCTGAACCCTTCCTGCCTTCTTTGCCGAGTTCGCCGTCGATTCCACGACGGATCACATGAGCAATACGAAGTGACAACGGTTCGAGAATCGAACGCGAAAGCCGCTGGACCTGAATCACCCAAATAGCAAGTGCACATGTTTTTCGAGCATTGGGAGTAGGAAGAGTTCCTGCATTGGGTATAGCAAGGACTTCTCCAAGAAGTTCTCGGAGTTGGGTATCTGGCAATCGAGATATCAGAACATCGAAGACGCAAGAGACCAAAAGGCAACAAACCATCGAACAATTTGTGGATGGCTGGTAACCCCATGACTAATGCAAGAAATTTCATAGCAGAATGTGACGTCGTGCACAAGTCCCGAGCGTATTTAACGTGTTCAGCGCTCACTCCTTTCTTTTTTGGGCTATGCTTGGGTGATGGTAGAAACACTCCTGCCTTCGAGTCACCCTCCGGTGCATCATTTGGAAACTTTTCCGCAGGGTCATCTAGTGCACGACGCAGGTCACGCACTATGGAGTCCAGAAATTCTTTTCTGCAATGACGTATGGGTTGGAATAACGGCCACGACGCATCGGCATCCGTTGAGTTTAAGACAGCCGCCCGCAGTCGTGCCATAAGGCGGCCGTATGCCTCGTTCAGTTCCTGCATTGTTGCAAGCGGCGAGACTATCGTAAACACTGGTCCCTCGAGATAATGCAAATCCATAAGTGGGTCATCGGGCTCTGGGGTCACCTCACGAGGCTTGACATCAATCAATGGAAGTAAGAGATAACTTGATTTTTTAAGGATAGACTTGACTGGTGGTTCTCTTTTGGCACTCGAGCATATGAGAGGTTTTGGAGAGGCGGAAAGGTCGTGAAATTGGTGATCCTGCGACCACGCGACACGCGATTGATTTTCAGGAATAAACCGGTTTTCCTTTTCATTTCGATGTCCAGTGCTCGGAGGCGTCAAGAGACTCATAGTAGTATTTTTTTTAGCTGGAAGCTTTTCAGGAGAATAAATAAGAAAACGACTGGCAGACCGACACTGCGAGCAGGGAAGTCGGGGCCAGACGCGACCTGTCACATTGTGACACGTACTTATACCGCGATTAATTTACACGTCTTTGTTCGCCATCACGGATATTGCGAACATATAAACTTGTTGTGCATCAAATACGACAAGAGGGTTGGTCCTGTCCTCTTCTTGGGTTCAAGGAATAGGTACTGTGGACCACATGTTGAGGACCAATTTCTAAATTCATGAATTTTTTTTTGTGCACACACGGTGCATCAAAGTTTCAGAGCGCGAAGACCGTCTGTATTCTAATATACACGCTAGTCTTGGCAAACCACCTACCGTTTGGAACTGCATAGTAGGGGAAATTGCGAATGTGTGTCATGCGCATTCATATACTTGAACAGTTATCATATGATCCAAAGTTTACAAACTTCAGGCTCTTGATCAGTGGTTTGCTTATTTCCCACATTCAATCAGGATATCGCATGAACAAACGAACCAAACCCTCGAAAACAGTCCTAAGATTGAAGCACTGAGCCTCTATTGACTAGACCTTTTCTAATCTTGTATAGGTGGATGGTTTTCTCCCTGTCATGAATAGAGAATCTTGGTCTGGACAGGAGGCACCTGAACGAATCAGCGTAAGAAAGGTTCAAAGTCTTTTTCTTGCAAGGCTCCCAACCACTATTTTGGAAGAGATCACGAGAATTCCTTTTCAAACTTTGACTCCGATAGAGGGAAACTGCTCGGCCAATGATCAACAACAGCATGTTGCCCGGATCAGAGAGGGGAAATTGCCAGTAGAAACAAAAATCAATGAGGGAAGAGAATACCTTTGCATTTGATGTCCTGTATGGAACAAATCAAACAGGAGAATCTTTTCTTCACCCACTATGACTGGACGAAAACTGAAAATTATCAGCAGATGGAATAATATGGTTCATTAACTTGTGGCACTGACGATGCTTTGGAGGGTGACCATTGGTCGAGATCGGGTGATGGAAAATTATCCGTGCATGTGATACATTTCAACGGAGTCAAGCACATTCTGATGACCACGATTCAGACAGCACTAGCGGCACAGGAACAAGGACTTCAAGCTCTTCGAATCGGTTAGTTTACTTTAGCATTGAACGGACGAAGCGCACATTTTCGAAGGAATGCTCAACCTGACAAGCGTCACCGATGACGGTATATCAACGATAGCAGTACTCTCGAAAGCCTGAAAGTTCGCACAAGTGCACCTTATCTAGGAGAACACTACCTCTGAGAACGAACATCAACACGGTACAGTTCTTGTAGTTCTCATACGTACAAATCATCATCTCAAATGAAAGGAAAGATAAAACGGGAACCTAACCGGGCGTCTTCCCTCCTGATATTAGGCGATTTATGGCCCCATATATCCGTCATGACCCCGCAAAGAGACGCCATAATGAGGGATTTTCACTCCTCCCAGGCTAAATGGGAGGCCACCAGCTACATCCCCCTTGAACTGGATTTGACCCTCAAAACATCTGTATTTGGTGAGCCACGTCACAGAAGTAGCTTCTCTGAGCAGTCGAGTAGTTGGAACTTTGGCGCCACAGCATCGAGACAGGCCGGTAAGAAGTGAGCAAAACGATCACCATAAAATGAAACCGGATATTAAACGCGAGGGATTAGAGCAGAGTTGTCCAGAACCAGGACCAATTGATCAACGCAATGGTTGGGGTAAGACTGTGATTCCGATATTCGCGCTTGCCGGAGGCTGTTGTGTACATGGCCCCTGCGCTATAGGGTCCAGCTTCGACGCGCCTCCTGTGAGAAGAAAGCGATGCTCAGGTGCTTTCGGAAGCTAAAGCGACAGCCACAGGAGTGTGTACCTTTGAGGGAGCTTGGTCAAGCTCCAAGCTTCAAATCTAACATCTATCAATCGGCTGCTGAGACTCCGTGGTCACGAAATGAGTTGGTGAATCCATTAGATCTACTGCTGCGTGGTTAAGCTCACATCGTTGGGACTGTTCATAATCTATTGCGTCTGGTTAATGTAGAACATGAGCGGGGAAGTCCCGTTCTGCTTGCTGCGAGGAGGTCGGTCTCCTTAGCCCGGCAAGGTGCCTGATCCAAGCCCACAGTGACACGACTCGCAGGGAGAGGAAGTCACTGTTCCTGTCCAGTCTACGATCACAAACATGAGGCTCTAGACTCAGCTGATACAGCGGAACGTCAGTTTGAGGAGGAAGCACCAGAAACAAGGCGCTCAAGGTAGGGATTTACCACCTGGTGAGATCATAGCCTACTGTATAGCCAGAGAAGCCTTCCATAGGCTTTCGCTGACATCAGGCCATCACTTTACAGTGACCACATGGCTGCACAGGAAGTTAGCATTCTCTCAACGCCGCCATTTCCTGAGTTTGACCTGTGCTTCCGAGGTTCGAATCTGCGGTGGAAATAAAGACATGGTGAGACTTTGAGCTATATAAGAGGTGACTTCAACTCTCCTCACCAACCAACCAACGAAAGTCTTGTACCAGATTTCGAGTTTTGTTCTGCTACATCTGCCTTCCCAACTACAAAACGTGAATTACGATGAACGCCTTCATGACCGTTGTATTTACTCTCTTCACCGTCTTCTTCGTTGCCCTCGGTGCCCCCGTCAGTCCAAGGGATGTGTTTGTTCCTCCCTTGACGTCCCCTAAGGCGGGAGCAGTCCTAAAAGTTGGTCACACCTATGAAATCACTTGGTAAGTTGTTCACAGCCGCCTACCACGATCACGAGTTCATCCATGCTGCAGGGACACTTCCTCAGCCCCAAGACAAATTACTAATCCCACTGGGCGTCTGGTCTTGCGTCACAACTCCCTACTCCAGAATCTTGGTATGCACAGCCTACGTCTGCGGCGGTCGATCCTGCTAACGTCACGTCTAGATAACCCGGTAGCTAAAGGATTCGACATCTTGGCTGGCAAGCTCAATGCTACCATTCCCAAGACCACTCTACCGGGAAAGGACTACCAGTTCGTCCGTGAGTAACCCTACTAAAGTAACCGAGGTCGAGACTCACGCCACGTCCAGTCATGGGTGATTCTGGAAACTATGGAGCCACATTTTCTATCGAAGCCTAGTCTTCCATCGCAGCACTGCGGCTTTGATATGAAATCGATATGAAATTATACAGGCTCACCATCCTCAAAAGACCCATTGTATCTCACTGTTCATGGACATGTATCCTTCTGACTTGAGTCGTCAGGGGACAGCTATGTCCTCTGTTATTGTATCATAGAGCTCATCTACTGACCTGTTCGTTTATCTTAATACACCCTCTCCTCTAATAGTAAGAATAGTTAGCGAAAAGCATTGTTGTAATCCCCTTTAGCGACTTGTATCCATGACTTGATATATTCATTTAGTTGGTCTCGGTCCTTCCTGTGGCTGTTTAATGGCTGTGATTTTTCTAATCAGGATATTTGATCATTTGATATCTCTTCGGCTGTGCGGATGGGAGACAGTTTGAGCTAAAAATTGACAGTTGATGTACTCTAATGAGAAATTCTTTCCGGTAATTGCTGCGACGAGTTCTCAGTCTGCCAGTCACCTCTCGAAAGCTGGCCAAGCAGGTGTCGACCCGTCGATCTCTGCTTTCCGCCATCAGCTCACTTTATTTCGGCATGAGAACACACTTGTCACTTGTCACTCATCATTGTCACATGATACCCCTTGTCAGAAGTATATCAAATCATACAGCAACACATATGTCCTCGCCACTTGTTCTCTCGCCAACGTCCGCCTCGCCACTCCGGCAGTTCACATCCAAGTCGGACACATGATTCTCGCTGCCACTTTTTTTTGTTTTTCGCCTTTCTTCTCAGCAACGTTGGGCTTGCCAACTGCTCAGCGAGATGTCGTCATCCCTCATATCACGGATCCACATGAGGGAACAGTTTGGACGGTTGGTCGACAGGAGCTGGTAACATGGCATGTCCTCCAGACATTCCTTATTAACTCGATACTCATCGCCTTCTAGGGAAACTGATGACCTTCCGCCGGATTCTCAGATCACCAATCCGGATGGGGTTGTCATTCTTGGTTTCCAAACAGACGATAGCTTGAACTTGGATATTGACCATCCGCTTGCCCAGAACTTCAAGATCCGTGCAGGCAACGTCACAGTCATAGTCCCAGATGTTCCTCCTCGTAACAATTACATCATCGTCCGTACGTGATTCTCTTCTTTGCTCCCTAGAGAGCTAATAGACCTCTCCAGTGATGGGTGACTCTGGGAATGCTAGTCCTACTTTTTCTATCATTTCTGTCCAGCGAGGTCCCATTACCTCCTCAGCATCGGCTTCTGGCACATTGTCCAGTTCCTTCTCAACATCGGCTCCTGGTACATTGTCCAGTTCCTCCTCAGCATCAGCTCCTGGTACATTGTCCAGCTCCTCCTCAGCATCAGCTTCTGGTACATTGTCCAGTTCCTCCTCAGCATCAGCTCCTGGTACATTGTCCAGCTCCTCCTCAGCATCAGCTCCTGGTACATTGTCCAGCTCCTCCTCAGCATCAGCTTCTGGTACATCGTCCAGTTCCTTCTCAACATCGGCTTCTGGTACATTGCCCAGTTCCTCCTCAGCATCGGCTCCTGGTACATTGCCCAGCTCCTCCTCAGCATCGGCTCCTGGTACATCGTCCAGTTCCTTCTCAACATCAGCTCCTGGTACATTGCCCAGCTCCTCCTCAGCATCGGCTCCTGGTACATTGTCCAGTTCCTCCTCAGCATCAGCTCCTGGTACATTGCCCAGTTCCTTCTCAACATCGGCTTCTGGTACATTGTCCAGCTCCTCCTCAGCATCAGCTCCTGGTACATTGTCCAGTTCCTCCTCAGCATCGGCTTCTGGCTCCTCATTTCCCGATAATGCACCTTCATCTACGCGTGGTATCATCACTGGGGTTGTCACTACCTCCACAAAGCATCCAAGTACCCTGAGCACTTCTGCATCAGTGTCAACGTCTATTGCCTTAGTATCATCACCTGCTCCCAATCCTGCTTCGTCATTTGTCACGATATCCGTCCCGATGCCTGCCTTGGCGTTTCCCTCGGTGTCGTCGTCATCGCCTAGGACGTCTGCTTTGTCGTTTGTCTCGATGTCCGTCCCGATGCCTGCCTTGGCGTTTCCCTTGGTGTCGTCGTCATCGCCTGAGATGTTGGAGTCGGCAACTGTCTCGAGCGGTACAACGGTGGTAGCGACGACCTCGACTAGTTCTGCTGGGTCTGTTCACAGTCATAATCTTTGGATTATTATCGCCACGGCCTTGGCTCTCGCATCATTAATCTAAGGCACGTGGTTTCGTATGTCTTAAATTTCACCCGCTTTCCTTTTCAATGGTGCTCGGTGACGTCCCCTGGTAAGATACTTGATGTTCCTTCTATGATTTTGTTGTTTTGCATATCATGGTCTTTGATCAACATGGATAATTCGACGTTTTCCACTATCTTGTTTTGTTGGTTGTACTATAGGTGGTCCTTGTCTCCTTTGATGAGATGATCCGAATTAGCACTTCTGTCGTCACCTTTCTGTTCTTGATCTTTTGAGTGTGCTGTTATCTCGTTCTGTTTGACCAACACGATGATGTTAATTCTCTCCTCGGAGTTCATTAAAAACATGTCTATCGCCAGGATCTACCCAGGCATGAAAATTTTGAAATCTAGAAAGGTAAGATATGTTTTGATTCTATGACATAGTACATTGGATATAATTTCTGGTGTGATCTGTGATTAAGTCTAGCACAAGCATTGTGCCATCAGAAAGGGAGCCTTTGGAAAATGGGGTAATTTCATTGTTACTGTTGCGGTATCCCTCACAAGAGAGTATGCCTTCATAGAGGGTCACCTTTTTTCTGGAAATTGACTGAAAACAGGTTTTTTCACTTTTCTGAGCTGACTACAGTATCTCTACATGTCAATTAAGCCTCCCTAGTATAAAAATCAGTAATAGAGGTACTTTTCATTGAACAAGTCACTTCTACAATGGCTCAAAAAACTGTCCCTATATTTTGCACTTTTGTAATGTTTGGTTTATGACATAACACTGAACATGTAAGAACTTAGGTTGAGTTTGTTAAGAGTTATACATAGAAGTGTGTATTTGCTAAAGCAGCATGATGCAGTGGCTGAGCAGCTTGCTAACACACTCACAAGTTATACACTTGATGTAATCTTTGGAAGGCTAGTGGGTTGTATTCTTGGTAATAGGGTAAAGTAAAGGTAGGCAAGGTTTATGGGATATCAGAGTAGACAAAGAGAACTTGTTAGAGATCATTTAGTACACAATATATTTATTTGTACATGTTATAAAAGTTCCATACATCACTTGTTGACTTATTCTGTCTACATTTGGTATTTTCTTCCCACATGTCTGAAAATAAAATAAAAGAAAAGGAAAATAATGATAAATATTAACTTAGAGAAAAGTCATATACATGATTTTTGTATTTATTTTCTTTTTAATTCTTTTTCTTTTTAATTAATTAATTATTATTATTCTTTTTATAGTAGAACACCTAGTTTCAATTTTCTATAGAATTACATTATAGTTCATGTTCTATATATATATTTTTTCTTGGACTTAGTATATATATACCAATAAAAGAGGGCAAAAGAGGTTTGTTGTTTAACTGTGTCAAATAAGAAGAAAAATGAGGTAGCTCTCAATTACATATTAAAGAGTTGGTGAGAAGAGAAAAAAAAAAGAGAATATTAAAAAAAGGATTAAACAAAAAATAGACTTAGCTATAGTTTAAAAATAGAATAAAGATTGTAAGATCAATTTAGATCTACCTAGTAACAAATCCCTTTAAGATATCTACCTTTATGTTAGGACCAGCTGTTATAAATCGCCCACCCGAACCAAAATTAGTATAGCTAAAAGGATGGAAAGAATGAGGGTTATTTTCAGACAGACTAGATAAAGGATTCTAAGAATAGAAAAGGAGAGATAAGATAAGATGAGAGAAGATCATATGACCTAGTCATATGACTAATCACATGATGAAACCTTCTGGAAAGATCAGTAGTTACTAAGCATACACATAGACAAATACAATTTGTGTATAAGTAGGTAGCGCAATCCACCAAGGAACTTCATCGAGTTCTCTTCGTTCTCTCATAATGTTGAGTGTGATAAGACAGTCACCTCAACTAACCTTGTCATTACATTAGAACTTGATACCCTATTTTCTGCACTGTTCATCATGAACCTTGCACACTCTCACTCTCTCATTGCCCTTGGTACACTGGTCATCACGACCAGCAACCACAACCACAACCACAGCCGGATCCTAGGCTTACAGAGGACTTGTTAGTCAGTTAGGGACTAACAGTAAAGACACAGCACCAAGCTCAGGTGTTGTGCTCGAGACCTGACCTCTGAATTGAGCGGGCTTGTTAGCATACTTGTTTACATTCACACTATAAACCTTGTGCTGGGAGCTCATTGTAGTTCCTATATGCAGAGGAGTGACAGTCGTTCTTAGGAAGCTGTCTAGTTTAGGGGTTCACATCTTTGCAGCAATAGTATAACTCTATTACTAGGGTAGTAGTCAGTAGGGAAGTAGGAACCTAGCTGGGAGAAGACATGCTCTCCAGTAGGTATAAACATTAGTTTGGAAGAAGACGATCGTTCCTCGTATGAAGAAACAACAACTGAGGAAGAAGACACTTGGGACGACAACATGTCCCATCAACAATCATTATCCCGGGGCCAACAATCCCAACCCCAACAACAACAGCAACAGCAACAACCACAACCACAAGGGGAGGCGGTCCTGACCATGGACCAAATCCTTTAATATCTGGCCCAACATATGATGGCCATTGAACAGCTCCTATCGAGGGGGCAAACCCAAGGGGAAGCAGCTAAGCCTCCATTGTTTGATGGAGAAAGAGAAAAGGTGGTAGGGTTCATCAATGCCTGCTGCTTGTACATTAGTATGAGGATGAAGGGGACTAGGGAGAAAGAAAAAATATCGTGGGTACTGACCTACATGCAAGGAGGAGTAGCAGAGGTGTGGAAGGAGAATGTGTTGGAGGAAAAAAAGCAGGGGGTATCCGTGATGGAAACAGTGGAGGAATTATTCACAAAAATGAGGGAGGAGTTTGGGGAGTTTGACGAAGAATCAAGAAAGGTGGATGAGTTGAGGCTGCTAGAGCAGGGAGGACGGACATGCAACAAGTATGTCCAAATTTTCAAAAAGACATTGAGAGGAAGTGGCTATGAAGGACGACCCCTCATAGAAGAGTTCAAGAGGGGGCTGAATGGGAACATCAGGAGGAGGTTGGCGGAGGCAGAATTGCCTCCTGTAACAATTGAAGAATGGTGGGAGAGGTTAGTGAGGCTGGATAGAAACTTAAGGCAGAGCAGAGTAGAAGAGAGGGTATTAGGGAGCAAGGGAGCAGCGCGGGTGGCAAGGCCACCAGAAGCACAGCCGTCCAGAAGGTTTAG
>Ga0153959_1000473_pt1 | contig 16301 bp, 19 predicted proteins | sample TSFL043MetaG_FD_104685 | JGI IMG/M metagenome (GOLD analysis project Ga0153959, IMG submission 104685) | Attine ant fungus gardens microbial communities from Florida, USA - TSFL043 MetaG | ecosystem: Host-associated > Fungi > Mycelium > Unclassified | place: USA: Florida, Wekiwa Springs...
ATCCTAATCTATGGGGAGAGGATGCCAATGAGTGGAGACCTGAACGATGGCTTTCGCAACTTCCCGAAACGGTGTTGGAGGCTCATATGCCTGGTATCTATTCTCACCTGTGGGTTTCTAGATTTACCAAACTGATATTGTGCTGATTTCTGACTGATTTAGGATGACGTTCTTGGGAGGGGGTCGAGCTTGCATGTTTGTGATTTGATATACCACTTTGACACATTGTTCATGACTTGTTCTGCAGCGGTTTCAAGTTTTCTCAACTTGAGATGAGTAAGTCATTTTTAAATCACTCTCCTTGATACACCCGTCTGATATGGTGAGCAGAGGTTGTCTTGGCCGTCCTTCTCAGTACTTTCAAATTCGAGCTTTCAGAAGCGCATAAAATCACATGGAAGATGACTGGCGTCGCTGGGCCGTATGTTGAGGATTTGGATCGTACGCGACCTCGGATGCCTCTAGTAATGACTTTGGTGGATTCTTAGTTTTTTTTGGTCGAGTTGTGGTTCCGATCACCGTCGGACGTCTCTTTATGAAATGTAAAGTTCTGAATGATGACACCCTTTCATTTTATGATCAGTGTTGAAGAACAATGAGTGGTAGACGTGGGAGCTAATAACTCTCAGCGTTTGACTAAGAAAATGACTAGTTACATAGTCATAAAGAGAACATTAGAGTGATCATCCAACCTGGGACTAGTGATGGTTGTCCCAATTCTCTACAGTAGATAGGTTCTTAATCCATACCCCTGAGCAACCTGAATTGGGAGTCTTCGGGCTTGACAAACAATTTTTGTGATCTTCGTTTCTCAGAATATATTACGCAGACGGCTAGTCCGATGCCGTCGCTTTGTGAGAATATGGAACTTGCCAATCATGCAGAGACTTGAGTATGTTCGCTTCTCTTGTGTTGAAGAGTGTCTATGACGTTGGGAAGTTGATTGAATGCCATCGCAATACCCGTGGATCCTTAACTAAGTTTGATCTAGCTGTATGGAATTCTTATTCGCATCTTGTCCTGATCGCGAGTGGGGTTGACAAGTCAGTCGGAGAGGAAAACTGGTGTATCCTCAGTTGAAGAGGCAGGCGATAATTAGTATTGGAAAGAAAAGTTGCTCGAGACATGCATCCAGAGTCTCGTTAGGTAATGCCGCCTGCGTTTATTTGGACGGCTAGTTCCTCAATGACCTCATGCTTATATAAGAACACCGATATATCCTTGCAGTCGCCGCCATGGGGAACAGTGCGTCGCAGCCACGGCGCACGGACCCAAATGTCCGGTCGACGGCAAGTCCTGCGAGACGTGGCCGCACGCCGTCGCCTGTCTCTGGGCCGCACTCGTCCATGCGGACCAAGCGGAAATCGCTGGAGCTGCCGGACCTGAACAGAGTACTGGCGATGACCAGCGGAACAGAGGATGCATCGTCAAGCGGTGCAGGTGAATACGCGGCGGATGCGACACCTCCAAAGAGCCAGGCGATCAACATCCCCAAACCTGCCCCCGATGCCCCGCCGATTAGAAGACCAAACAACCATTTCTCCTCCAGCGAACTCATTGTTCCTGCCACACACCTACCATTCCCTCCTAACCAGGCCCACAAGAGGGTCACGTCGTCGACCTATGCAGGGCCTGGAGGGCTGCGAGACCACAGGTTCAGGGCAGGCAGACCGCGGAGGATGTCGCAGGTCTACGAGGAAGATCTGACCCCACCGCACCACGAGTTCCTTGACCCTCAGGAACCACCTACACCGCCATCACCTAGTTCTAGCTCTTTTACTCGTGAAATCATCAATTCTACAATCCCCATCGGGCTTTTCTCAGATGCTAATGCCAATGTCTTGGGAGATGGAGAGGAGGGTGAGGAGACACCGGTGCTTCCGCAGGGCTTCGACATCGACGACTCAACACTCATCGAGCCGACACCCGTGCAGATAACATGGCAGGGTGGAGGAAAGGTCGTTGTTCTTGCAAGAGCAGGCGACGAAGACTGGAGTGGCAGACAGCCTATGGACCAGTGCGTTTATCTATCCTCTTTCCGAGAAATAAAATAACAAGATCCAAGAGATCTAAATTCTTGGACAACCACAGTCTACCTCCTCCCTGGCACTCACCATTTCCGCTTTCTAGTCGATGATCAGTGGCGTGTCTCCGATGAACTCCCAACCGCAGTTGACGACTCTGGTTCTCTCGCCAACTATGTCAGTGTCCAACTAGGTTCTCCCTCTACTGCTGCCACTTCTCTCCCTCCAAATCTTCAACCATACTCACCTACCCAGGCACGCCAGCCTGCGCCTGGCCAGTCCTTCTGGTCCAATCCTTCCTCTGTCGAGGATGATGATATCAACAAAATTCACTCTCAAATCTCTTCTGCAAAATGGACTAGCATTCTTCCACCTGCCTTGATAGAAGCTGCACGTGAAGAAGATTCGTACCTGCAAGCTTCTGCAGGCCATTACGATCCTCAATCCCGTAGTACCCGCGTCAGCGGGTTTGTACCTGCACCCAATGTCCCTCCCGCACCCGGCATGCCTAGACATCTGGACAAATTGATCTTGAATACCAAAATGACCGTTCCTGGAAGTACGAGCAATAATGGTAACAGTGGTGGTGGAAGTGGTCAGGGAAGTCCAAGTAGAGTTGGACGGGGTGAAAATCGGGATAGTAGGCCGAGAAGGGAGAGGAAGAGAGAAGGTAGGAGGGAGGAGAAGAGGGAGAGGGAACCGAGGAGAGATCGTGATCAACGTGAGCAGCAGCAGCCGCGACAAACGTTGAAAACAGATACTGATGATCCTCTCGGTCGGTCGTTAGCCAACTTTCCTCCTGCACCTCCTCCTAGTGAAGACGGAACTGATGTAGGGTTAGATGGGAAATCTGAACGATCGCCTATGCGAGCAATCGCAGCGGAAGTGGAGGGTGGTAGAGATTCCGGAAACATTGCAGCGATCACTGCGCCTGAATCTATACTCAAAGCCACACCGACCACCGCAACCACTATTACCACAACAACCGCAACGCCGGCGCCGGCGGTCTCTATCACAATAGCTGTTCCCCCAACCGGCCCTGACAGTCTTCTACCACCTGCGTTGGGTCCTTCAGGTCTGGGGACAGGGGTTATAAGTGGATCTAGAGCGATTACGCTGGACATGGAAAATATGCCAGCTTTAACTGATGATAATAGTGTTTTGCCTGTTCCGTCACATGTTGTCATACAACATCTGTGCACGAGTGCGATTAAAAATGGGGTTTTGGCTGTTGCTAGTACAACGAGGTATAGGAAGAAGGTGAGTTGTTTGAATGGATAGGTGGATGGTATGTACTGATATATGGTTTTTTGTCTAGTATATGACGACTGTGTATTATAAGCCGACCTCGTGAGTTTGAGGAAGGAGGTGTTGGGAAAATTAGATCTATATATACCGCCCTAGCCCATTGTTTGTGTGTGGATTTTTCGTTGGTTTTACTCATTTGCATGAGCCAGACTCCGTTTTTTTTTTTTTTATTCTCACTATTTGTTTTCGATGCTTTCCTTTTTCACTACTAGACTTTTTTTTTTTTTTCTTTGGTCACTTGGATAAGGCTAGTGTTTAGAGTGCCGTAGAGATTGAAGAAATGATTCTCTCTCTCTCTCTCTTTTCTTTTCTTTGCATAGTGCATAGGTTTTTTTTTCCCAGACTTGTGATTGGATTGGTGAGTGTGATTAAGCATGGAGAGGTGAATTGCAGTTGGTGGTATAAGAGCTGCAACATTGAAGTGGTTCCATGCTTCCACCTGGTCTGGCAAGATGAGTTATTATATGGATTCAGATATTGAAACTACTTGAAAACATGCTGGTAAGGGAAGCTTCAGGTTGATTAATTCAACGTGAAGCGCAATCTAATTTCGTTTTAAATTTTTTTGTGGGAGAAACAATTATAAGATGGGAGTAGTGAGCGGGAAAAAGGCGCCAAGCTGATGAGTAACTTGGGCGGTGTGTGTGTTGAGGGAAGGAGGGGGCGGGGGAGTGTGGCAATTGGTGACCCCATAAATAGGTTTGACGGGTGAATAAATTTGAGATCTTCAGCTGACGTATTCAGGTAGATCTTGATATAAGGTTTTTGGACGAGTTTTCCCCCCTCCCTTGCAGATGTGTTGGCTGAACGGAGGTGGGTGGGTAGCTCTTGCGACGTTTCTGGGTCGTAGACAAACTGGATAGCACCGATGTATTTTTTGTTGTCGGTGAAGGAACTATGATTTTATTTTATTTTTTATACGAGCCTGTGACTCTCTACCCCAATAGCACTCGTATCCCCATTCATCGAGAAATCGATCAGACGCACAGGAGAAGGCGTCACTCCAGAACTCTGCTCCTGATACAGAATCGACAAAACTTGGGAAGGGATCCTTGCTCTGTCAATCGTGACCTCACCAAAAACATTCAATCCCTCCGAAACACCATCAAATGCCATTGTCCAGTCCGTCCATCCCGAAGCTTGACTGGCTGTGATGATCCTTACGAATGGCATAACAACGTAAACGTTGTCATGGCTGTCCAAAGCGATTTGTGAACGTCCCACTGCGTCGAGAGCAAATGGGATTTCTACTTTGGTCCAGGTACCGGAAGAGGAACGGTATAAGTGGAATGCACGACCGTCGGTTATGCGATCAATTTCATAGTTGGTTACACATTGACCAAAGCGACCTGGTCGATACTCAAGCTCAGTTTTGTCTCCTTGAGAATCTCAGAGACATTTACCAGGTACGTAGGAGATTATTATGTGGGGTTGTCCAGTGGAATCGACCGCCTGAGACTCTTGGTTCATGAGACCATGATCAGCATTGAGAGGGTCGACGATGAGCCCTCCTGAATTCACATTAAATGGGCTTGAACCAGACATCCCTACATTGGAACTTGCGCTATTCTTCCATGTCCGACCTACAAATGGCAAATTTGGCTCGAGAGGTGACTGAAGAATGGATACCTACCTCTATCATCTGAGAAGACATAAACGGTATCATGATTGGTTAGGCCGCCACTATTACACATAACAGCACCGTTCTGCTCTCTCCATGTACCGGCCACATGTAAGCGGTCAGAGTCGTATGTGAATCCATGGATGTAGAGATTCCTGGCACTGCTTTGTGCGCCGTTTGTCGATGTATAGACTCCGGAAGCGGACGCCCATGAACCAACGTTCGACCAAACTCCCCCATCGTATTCTGCTAATTGAGTAGCACCATTCCCAGATACGCCGGACCGATAAACAAACTGTAAACGGTTCTCTGGAGTGGTGACGAATTGGGGATATGTGATGACTCTAAATGTCATGTTTCTCGTATAAGAACTCAAGATGAGGTGGGACGCAGATACTTACGTTCCAACGTCCAAATTACCGATCGTATTTGTGATTGATCCAAACCTACTGGCTACCCAACTTGCACCGCTAGTTGCCAGGCCTGCCTCAGAACTGGTGTAAAATACTCGTGTACTATGACAATCCAAAGCAACATGAATTTTTCCATCAGCCGGAGATACACCGAGCGCAATGACATTGTGAGAATCATTGGTAGTCAAATTATGTGGGAGTTGGAGAGTGGACCAGCTTCCGGATGGTAATTGTCGTCGAGCGAGAATAGCTGTACGTGTAGAAGTGTACCAACCAGCGAATTGGAAATTCCCAAACGTCAGCACACCAGAGAGCTGGAAAGAATTGACGTTGACGACTCCATCAAATGAGACAAAGAAGATGCCATTCGGGTCAAGGAGATTGTTAGAAATTTGTGTGACGGTAGGTGCAGCACCACAGAGCACAAGTAAGAGGCTCGCGAGAGGGAAAAAGAGGAAGCACAACATAGGTGAGAGAGACTAATTGAATCGTAGGAGATAATTATATATTGTTGAACCCCGTGGCGTTTGTGAAATCCACATGTCCCTTCACTGGGTTTTTACGGCCCGTGATATCTGGCTTCGCAGAACATATAGTTCGAAGATGAGAGTAGACAGAGGCAAGATAAAGCTCATCGTTGAAATAGATAGAGTAAAAGAAGGTGGCTTGGAGTAAAAACATGTTTGATTAAGTCTTGGAGCGGCCAGATAAAGCGACTTGATCGTCGAGGAAAATTCCAGAGAAGTCGGCATCTGCCGAATCCTCAACATGGATCATTTACCTCCCCTGGGTCAAGATAGTCATTTTGCAATGATGACGTCAATGGCCTCCGCTGCACTTCTCTCCCTTAATTTGTCCATGGAAATCTGGAAGACTGATTGCAGACAAAATATCAATGTCATAGACCGAAAAGGAAAGATCTGTTGCCTGAGAAGCGCGGGCCGCTCGGACCTACCCATTCAAGCTGTCTAGTGTACTACATTGAACAATGTCCCACGGGAGCACTATTGAGGACCCCAAATTATCTCCGCTAGGCTCTCTCAGAATTCCAGAATCGAGAGCTGGTTTCTTCGGATACTTGGAAGAGAAGAGTCAGCAGCACGTAAGTGTTGATCTGATTATAACTGATGATAACTGATGAATAGCAACCAACATCGACTAGATTGACGAGAAACTTTGGACCCAGAGAATGCCCTCAGATGGGCCATCCGATGTCCATAATCTCAGAGCCTCGACTTTACATGGCTCTTCGACAGGTGATCCTTTCATAGAGGAGAATAATGAGTCAACAGAGTTTGCTAATGAGGCTCCTATCCGTAAGTTACTATGGCACGCGCCGATAAATACTTAAGATACCTAACACATTCAATAGCAACCGAGTCCCTCATCACACCCGAACAATCCGAACTTTTTCAATCTCTCCAGAAATGTTGTGAACTTCGTGATAAATATATGTTCAAGTCGAGGCAGAGACTAGGGGACGATCCTCGGGATTATGATGGTGAATTTGAAGGACTTCCAGAAGAGCATGTCGAAGTCTGTGGTCGACGGCCGGACGTTGACGCTGCAACTGAACGGTCCCGAGTAGAATCACCCTTCGCACCTTGGAAAATCTATCCGAAGCCTCCATCACCAACCTGGCATCCAAAGAACAAGGAGGTGCTCAAGCACAAGAACGTAAGTGGCGAGGAAAGTTTCGAGTTTGAGGCCTGTGAAATACCAGAGTCTCATCCGTGGACCTTCGAAATTGATGACAAAGGCGTCTATCAGGTATTCAAGTCATATGATGATAGTAAGTCAAGTATCGCCTGCCAATAATTCCATGAAAGATAGACTCAAGAACAGGAGATTCAGGACCCGCCTTCGACATTCCTGACATTCGAGAATATTTCATGGACCTCGATTTTGTCCTCAGTGTCATTTCTCATGGACCTACGAAAACCTTTGCTTTTCGAAGGCTAAAATATCTCCTAAGCAAGTTCACTATGTACACTCTGCTGAATGAAAGTCAGGAGCTGGCAGATATCAAGGTTCGTTGATGAACTTTGTAATTCTATCAAATTTTTTGACTTCAATACCGCCATCAGCGCAATCCTCATAGGTGTGTCCAGCAGGTTGCTCATAAAATCCTACTGAAACATGGTTCCAGGGATTTTTATAATGTTCGTAAAGTCGATACTCACGTTCACCACTCGAGTAGCATGAATCAAAAACATCTTCTCCGGTTCATCAAATCCAAGATGAAGCGCTGTCCTCAGGTAGGCAATGTTGTATCTTATCCTTATCTGTGCGTCCGTTAACTAAAGCCAGGATGTCGTAATCTTCCGCGATGGTCACGAACTCACTCTTGAACAAGTTTTTGAATCTCTTAAACTAACTGCATACGATCTGTCCATTGATACCTTGGACATGCATGCTCATCAAGATTCATTCCACCGTTTCGACAAATTCAATCTTAAATATAATCCTATTGGAGAATCTCGGTTGCGTGAAATTTTTTTGAAGACAGACAATTATATCAAAGGTCAATACCTGGCTGAGTTAACCCAGGGTTCGTCAATTTTCCGTCGAACCGCATCGTTATCCTCTGTTGATTCACCACTATCAGAGTTGATGAGTGATTTGAAGCAACACAAGTACCAAGTATGTCAACACCCAACTTTTGGCAGGCATCCATTGATTTTCACGCCTTAGAACGTTGAATGGCGAATCAGTATCTATGGCCGCTCCCCCGATGAGTGGGATAAGCTGGCGAAATGGGTCGTCAATAATAAACTGTTCTCAAACAACGTTCGCTGGCTCATTCAAGTTCCAAGATTATATGAAGTTTACAAAGTTAATGGTTCAGTTGATACATTTAAAGACATTGTTGTTAGTTCAGTGCCATCATTTTATTCCACTTCTTTGAATAGCCAGAACTGACCTTTTCCCAGATGTTTTCCGCCCCTTGTTTGAGGTTACCAGAGATCCTCGCACACATCCTGAATTACATATCTTCCTCCAACGTGTTGTGGGCTTTGACACTGTAGATGATGAGTCCAAAATCGAGCGTCGCATCCATCGCAAGTTCCCTCTGCCGCATTTGTGGAATTTCCCACAATCCCCGCCCTATTCTTACTGGTGAATTTCATCTCATGCTCAGTGACTGAGTATCAATTTGATTGAACCTAGGGTCTACTATATGTATGCCAATATGGCCAGTCTAAATAACTGGCGTCGTCTTCGGGGTTTTAGTGCGTCCAATCACACGCCTCCATGGACCCATAATAACATCTCTGCATCGGTTCATATCAGACACTTTCGTCTTCCGACCTCATTGTGGTGAAGCAGGCGATACTGATCATCTAATTTCAGCATTCCTGACCTCTCACTCCATTTCTCACGGTATACTTCTCCGCAAAGTGCCAGCACTCCAATATCTATTTTATCTGAAACAAATTGGCATCGCGATGAGCCCGCTCTCGAACAATGCACTTTTCTTGACGTACGAGCGAAACCCTCTTCCCGACTTCTTCAAAACTGGTTTGAATGTCAGCTTGAGTACAGATGATCCATTGCAATTCCACTTCACGAAGGAACCTTTGTTAGAGGAATATAGTGTTGCGGCTCATGTACATCTCATCTCGTGTTTTTGATACCTATACTCATGGTTTTTGACAAGATTTACAAGCTACCACAAAGTTCTCTCGCTGAGCTTGCCAGAAACTCAGTCAAGCAGAGCGGATTTGAGATGGAGATCAAACGTCACTGGCTTGGCCAGCAATGGTATCTGCCGGGAGCAGAAGGCAACGACATCGATAAGGTGAGCTTTGGTGAAGAATTCCGCATTTGCTTGTCATGCTTATAAAATTAGACAAATGTACCCGACATCAGGCTCGAATACAGACACCAAACGTTGATTGGAGAATTGGAAATGATAAAAGCCAAGTCACTAACTGGTGCTTTGCCTGATTTTGGGACTGCAGGGATTCAGGCGATTGCTGGTTCAGCTGGTTATTGATTATTCATCTGTCTCTTCACAAGACAAACAGTATATCAATGTGTTGTGGACCCTTGTTGTACATGATCTAGATGGAAATTATAGTACTGCGTACCTGCATGCTTACATCCAGTTGCTCAATTTTGGGCGTCTGAAATGAACACTTCAAAAATAGATGATCGGCTCACAATTCTCAACTAACGACTTCCGATTTAGGAGGATAGCAGGACAGAAGAGAGAAACGAATATATAGCCTCAAGCACTCCTGAGCACCGGTGATGCTTGCAAGCCTCGGACGACGAGCTCAAATTGCCCAGTCGAAACAAATACACGATTCCTGATGCCAAGAGATCATTGGAGCACGAATGATACTTTCTCGAACGTATATTTTCGTGATGGTTGCCTTGTTGCTGCTTGGCATCGGTGTCCAATGTAAATTTCGCAAGGGTCATTAGTAAAAAGTGAAAGACAATCATCCTCTTAAACATGCGGAACAGAGTGACAATAACCCAGAGAAATTATAGGTAAATGTGAGCAAAATGTGTCAGGCCTTGTGAAGCTCAGCTTTGATTAACTTTGATTGCTCCAGTAGAATTTGCAGTGCTGGAGCTATCATCTTATAGTTGCGGTGATAGGATGAACAGAATATGGAATAGCCAAAGTATTAAATGGATTTTCCATAGGCAGGAGACTGATACATGTGAGAAGAGAAGATGAAGAGAAGACTTTGACAACAGGAAGATCCCGTAATCACTCTAGCAATCTAGGCAGTCCATACTTTGGCAATGAGCTCGGTAAGACCTATTATAAAATTAGGCTGGGCATGACAGAAGGGACCATATTGACATACCGACGTCATTTGTGTTGAACTGATAGATACCAACAAGGGTAGCAACAGTGGCCGCTCGCAGTGTCCATGTGCAAATTGGACCGAGAACAGGGAATTTACGGGGATGAAGATAATCGACGACCACGGAATCGAACTACAATCACAACACCATGTTCAGGTCTAGAGTGACGCGGGGCCAAAGAACAGACTAACACCAATATGGGAATGAATAACGAGGCTGACACCAAGAAGACCATCCAGGATAGGGTGTGCAGTGGTACTTGTGACAAATGCAGCAACTGTCAGAGGAATGAGGCCTGCAGAGAGTAGCCGCTCGAAAGCCCAATGGTAGGAGCCATGAACACGAGAAGCCGGAGGGAAGGACGTTGGGTCGTTCACAGTGCCCTTGTAAATGGCTACACAAGCAGTTATAGTAGTTTTAACCTAGAGATAAGTACACTCACGTCCGCCTGGGACATACTTGAATTCGGAGGTATTACCGGCAGAACGAACTGCATAAGATCAGTCACGTTCCTGCAATTAGAGATGGATCGGCTCACCCTGAAGAGCTGTTCTGAGTGCTGTATGTCGGGAAAGGGCTCTCGGTAGGGTCGAACGCAGGATTAGATTTGAGGACATCATTTAAGACAAAACCTGCAACGGCGAGCTTGTCTAATTCCCGGGTGTCTCCCACGGTAGTGATTACATGATACAGCAAATTACAAACAATAACACAGTGGCAAAGAAGTATTAAGTAGACTACAGGTGAGGGAGGTTCTCGGAGTGTGTTAGGGAAATGAGTAAGATGCTGAGACGTTCCGACATCAGGCCTTCTTGAGACTCGATTACCCCTGCCTCATTTGATCCATTGCTAGGCCTTCTGCATTGTCATCTCCTACATCCATCAGATGCTCTCGTAGAATGGCCACTGTTTGTATCTGCTCTTCATCAGTCAGAAGGGTCCCTTCTGCCAGAGAAACTCTGCCTCCTTGTAGTAGATGAACAAGGCCATATACCGACATGGGCTTTATGCCTAAATATTCTCATCACCTGTCATATAAATCCACAAGAGTCACAAAGATGGCTTACCGAATAGGACTAGGAGAAGTGAACTTCCGAATATGAAGGAAAAAATACCGGTCATGAACGTCCATAAACCACCGAGTATAGAGGTTCCACCTAAAATAGTGGATTTTTCGACATCTCTTATCAATTCTTTTGATCCGGGAAGAGGTACTAGGAGAAGGTCCGGAGAGATGAAGATTCTGAGAGATGAGAGATTCTCCCCTGAGATGGGTGGGTTGGAGTCTGGATATACTTTGTCTATATTGAAAATGTATGAATCCTGAAACTGGGCATACAATTAGCAACACTGAAAAATCATCTGGGCATTACAACCTACTTGCTGGAATCCGAAAGCTGCTATATTTGTGTTCATCAACGTTTGTCTCATTGTCACAGCGAGGGTTGCCCGAAGGTGAACATTCGGAAACAGCGGGAATGCATACCCTGGCGTGAGGTCTGCCCCAAACCCGAGCTGTATCATTACGAATTCTACTGGTCTAGTTATATACGTCTCAGGGCGTCTATTATTTTTGAGAGCAAGCGCAATTGCAGTGAAGTTGGCTCCAATAAACAATTCTCCAAAAATCGCAGAGGCACATTCATCTTCCGAAAGCGAAGGGCACTGAAAAACGGTCGAGCCAATCGTATCGCATGTCAAGTTATGCACATATCCTTCCACGTTGGTCCAAGTCATGTAAACCTTCACATCATTACATATATCCGTAGATCGAGGAACAAGGGTCTGGTCATCAAATGAGATGGTGTAAATTATTAGGCGTCTGTATTAAGACACTTACAACAAATACATTCCATGGGTTATTAGCCAAGCACGGAGCTTTCACATCGCCGAAATATCGTGCAGTAGGTACCAATGACTGGTTACTGAAGGATTGTATAACAAGAATATCATAGGCTGCCACCAAAAAAATGATTAGAATGCAAATTGCTGATAAACCTCGAGCGATGCGGATCGAAGTTTTCTCGAACCTTCAGCAGTAAAATTCTTTTCTTAGAAGCAGACAGGGAACTTACTTGAAGCGCTTTCTGAGAAGATACGGGCCGAACAATTCCCGACCCAGCCGATGAAGAGCTTCGAGGAAGCCTTCAGGACCAGATCCAGCATCACTACGACTATCCGAATGCTGTACTCGCACGGACCATCTGCCTGTCCTGCCAGAATATAATATCCGCAATCTATGAGCAAGATTGAATAGCAGCAAAAGGAGCGTAAGACTAGTGGATGCGCATAAAGTGATCCACTGATATTCGAAGTTATTGAGAGTGTTCAGCCAATCATCTTCTGACTGTGGACGTAGCAGTCCAAGCAGAAATATCACTGAGCGAAGATGAAAAAGATACGTAGAGAATGAGAGTGATTACTTACCTGATGCGACCTCTATGAGTGACAGTACACGATCCAACCATAGTGCTAAGTGTCTTGCCAGTAGTTTGCTACAGGGTGAGGAGACCTGGTTTAGTTCAAGTTGGATTTGAGACAAGTCCACTTACCTCCCCAAGTGACGTCCTAGAATCAGAGATAGGATAATCACACCAAAGAGGTACTCCTTGTGTAGATAATCCAGTGCATAATAATGCTGATAATGACCATCGTACAGATGAAAAATCAAGGTCACAATTGTAGAAAATATGAACGAACGGAAAATGAGCGACATCGATCAAACGTATAACATCAGACGGATGCATTTATAGTAAAGAGATCAATCAATATTGCATTGCGGTGATCCTGGAAGACTCGGATAGTTAAAGGGCCCATAAAGCTTCTATTATGATCACTGCCTTGATGATGTCCGAATTTCCAGAAACAGCCACATTCTCTCCCAGCTCAGCCTCTGCTCAGCCTCTCTTTCCTTGCCTCCCGGCCTCGTCTGATTTTCTTCCCTCTTCCACTCCCCATATTGCATAATCATGATTCCTTGCTCCACTTCTGCTACTACAGCATCTAAATCAGGTTCTGGATTCAGGACAATCTCTTCAATCAGCTTAGCTGGTCCCTCAGTTCACTTCCAGGCAATGTTCAAAAATTGTATCCGCTGCGGCATATGTATTCATCATTGTCAATGCCAATACGCTTTTCGCACCAGTTGCTGTCCAACCAGATGTGTGAACGTTGTTCAAACCGGGTCCATTTGTAATGATTCGAGCACAGAGATCGTAGAACGATGCTTCGGGCTCTCCCTCTATCGTACAACTAATACCTCACACATACTATGGTTGATCCTAGAACTCAACATGCAGTCCCAAATGGGAAAATATCAATACTCCCCGCCTCGTTCGTTATTACCTCTCTTGGTTTCTACGAGTCGTCTGGAGAAACCAGCGATTCCTGTTAGAGAGCGACAGAAGTCTAGTGACTAGGTTTTCCGGTGCTTCAATACACGTTCTTCGAGCCTTTATGCATGACTGCCGTCAGGTGGAGGTGAGAGGATTGATGGATTGGTTCTTAGTAATCAACTCTAGGAAAAGTCTTAATTAGGGTTCGAAGGAGGAATAAACTACTGGAATATACTAAATTGGTTTTTCTGTTTTACGACTTGATATTCGTAGCTATGTTACATGTGTATTGAAGACATGGCTCGTTGCACATTTGTTTCCCGCCACTATTGCATTGCTCGTCCTTAACTCAACACAAATGTGCAGGACTGGTCATTAAACAGCCTCCGCTCACATCATTCTTGAAGAGCAGGCATCCATGCAGCATAGTGGATGTGCTCTAGGTCATACCTGAAAGGTGGGGCTTCTGATAATTCAGATAGAATTATTACAGGGTATTCTAGAGGTCTTTATATACTGTTCTCACACGGATATTTAGATATCAAGTCACCGCTTGAATTGGGATGTTAAGTCGCCTGATGGTGTGGTGTCATCTCACATTTGTAACGCGGTGTACTGTGTACGACAGTCTGCGGTAGTCTACTGACCACGGAGGCTCACTGCCTCTGGTTAATATACAAATCATGTAATACGAAAGAGACAGACACAGAACGAAAAAAAGAAGTAAAATGGGCCAGGTGAGTATAATAGAATATAGCTAAGTGAGCAAGATTGAGTGATTTCTCTAGTCAAACTGGCAGCGATGGGTGCACCAGCAGCTACATCCGCACTGGCAAGTAAAAAAAGGAATAGATTCATGCCTCTTTTCTTAATGGGGAGAGAGACCTCGCGGATAGAGTTTGGAGAAGCCATGAGATGGACTATCATTTTGAAATACTTTCACGTAAATAGTTCACGGTAAGTCGTGGATTCAAAAAAGTCGGCGTTCTCAATATTGAAGAGTATGTTATATATATACCATTACCAATTGCAACATTTAACATGCGTCGATGGTGTAGTTGGTTAGCGTGTCTGTCTAACCCGAGTTAATTCCCGGGTACACAGAAGGCCCCCGGTTCGAATCTGGGTCGATGCACAAGGCGAAAAATATCAATTTGTTGCTTGAATTGAGATGTCAATTCACCTGAATGGTAGTGTCATCTCAATCCATTCTTCTTTTCTCTTTTTGATCAATAATTTGTAACGTGGTGTATGCACAGTCTGCGGTAGTCTACTGACCACGGAGGCTCACTGCCTCTGATAAATATACAAATCGTGTCATATGAAAGAGACAAACACAGAACGAAAAAGAAGTAGAGAAACAATAATAATAAAAATTAAAAGGATGCCTACAATGGGAAAAGGTTGCTGTCAGATGTGCGTGCAAATGTTGATGCTGCTATAAAGAAAAACAACCATGTTACCATCATCGCATTCTTGCTAGAATGGGGCACTTATTTTTTTTATTTTATAATTCAATGATTTATTACACGGGGCGCGTAGGCAGACTGTGAATGGGGCACCTATACCAGGGATAATTATAGTATATTCATAAATAATAAAAACCGAATTAACATAGGGAATGATAGAAAGAGGACCTTTAGGCTCTCCTTTGATGCTCGATTTTAGCAGCAGATCAAAAGGCGTACACCTGTCCTTGCGTTTTTCAGACTGACTCATTTGTTCCAGTACCGTGAGTTGCGTCCTGCAAAGCTTTAGTTGCTCTTCAAGCATATCTGTTATCAGTCCCAGAAAAAGCCTTTAATTCACAGACCATCCAACCCTATAGTAGAGTGTGACTGCATGACAAGTCTAGAGACTTGACAGGTGACTAGACATCCCAATCCTCACGGCGACTTTTCTGTTGTAATCATAAATTTATAACGCGGTGCTCAATCGCAGTCCGTGGATACCTAACTACAAATAATACAGCCCAAACTACAAAGAGGAACCCAACACGAAAAGTAAAACAAAACCCCAGATCACTCGCAACTGATCCAGACACAAGAGAAGTGAGAAAAAGAGAAAAGAAGAATAAAGGGTATTCAATGAGCCTGTGATAGCACCTCACATTAAGTGATGTTACTTAACCAAGCGAACGCTCCAGGGTTGTCCGTTAAGAACAGGACAAAATGTTTGATCACCATGCGATCACCGTTTTTGTAGATGAACTGACTGCAATCGTTCAGGATGTGACCTCGGGTTTCTACCCTTTTGTGACCGCAAAGACATGTATGATCGCTTCGAGGAAAGAACTGAATTACCCAATTGGAGCGTGATTCAGAATAGATCTTGTGGCTCTAGCACAGATACCGAGGACCCAATATGATTGAGCCATCCCCCTCCTTTAATGGATACACTTCTTTTTGTTAATTCTAAGCTGTAAGAATTGATGGCTTTTGTTGGGGTTGCGGTTGAAGGTGGTGATCCATTGATCAATACATGCCTTGCTCAATTTGTCCCTTAGAGCATCTAATGAAGTAAATTGAGATGGAGTACTGGGTACAATAGTCCTTTTAGTGTTGTCATCAACTATGACATGAAGATGCCATCTGGCTTGGCTAGGGCATCTCATGGTGACTTGACTTCTAAAGTCAGTCTTTTTTTTTTTTTTTTTTTTTTTTTTTTTAAATCTTTTTTTTTTTTAAAGGATCATGTTGGTTGGCCTTTTTATTTTCTTTTTTACTTTTTAAATAAAAAGGAAAAAAAGAAAAAATGGGGATAAAAAAAA
>Ga0153959_1000476_pt1 | contig 16224 bp, 22 predicted proteins | sample TSFL043MetaG_FD_104685 | JGI IMG/M metagenome (GOLD analysis project Ga0153959, IMG submission 104685) | Attine ant fungus gardens microbial communities from Florida, USA - TSFL043 MetaG | ecosystem: Host-associated > Fungi > Mycelium > Unclassified | place: USA: Florida, Wekiwa Springs...
CAATACGATGCCAGGCTTCCAAGTCTACCTCATTCACATGATGTCCTTTCTATTCATGGCAGTCTCCTTCATCGCCAAAATGCTCGGATCATTTACCCTGATTTTTGGCCTTGATCATCCAGCCGTTTTGATAAGAAGGGCTCAAGCAACTGCTATTATTATCTCTTTCTCATTATTTTCCTCCTTCAAATATGATTTCATTCAGGCGCATGGACTCAGGACTATCACTCTCGTTTACATAAGCTTTTTCAGTGCACTCTCAAGAACTCATACTCTCGATCTCATCACCACCCTGCGTGCCTTCTCTTGGATCCTGTTCATGGTTTCTGATACCAACTCCGTCTGGTTGGTCCAATTATGGGTTCAATCAATATGGTCTCTACTCGAGTATGGATATACCTCGACTACCTTCATCGGAAGACATGGGCTCTTGCTTATCGGGCAACTCTTACGATTGCTATTACTCAATATTTGGGATATCGGCCTTATCAACATACAGGTATTGCAGCACGACGCTAGAACACGCTTTGAACAGGCAATCTCAGCTATCATCGGTCGTGTTCCTGCTTATTTTTTTGGCCGTTAAACAATACTATGGCAAGGGACAACACTCAAGGCAAGTTCATTGATTTTGGATTGGCTATCATCTTCAACCACGATGCTTTTCAACACATAGACATTCGAAGTTAATTAAACCAAGGAAAATCGGTAGCGATCGGTTCTGGGTGCATAACCCATGTACAATAGACTACTCTTCCATCGAAAAGGGCTATTGCAGTCCCTTCAATGTGTCAAGGTGATTTTCTCAGCTTTGGTGTCCAAGTCAAATGTGTTTATCAATGGTTGATTGTGTATGTGGTCTACGTTGGATAGTTTCAGCGGTTGAAATATTTGTCAGGCTCTCTTCGAAAAAGATCTGGAGTTGGATAACCTCGCCGACGACAGGATGTATATCTACTAGGAGAGCTTTGTTTATATGATGATGAACACGACTTCCTCGTATCTTAAGGATTGACCTTCTGAGAGTCGTTCCACCCTACATGAACACCCACATAAACACCTAGTTGTCATTCCACCCTCTTTCTTGTTGCATGCACATTGTCCCAGTCATGAACGTGTTTTATCAAGATAGCGTTCCTGCTCAGGAGTTTCAATTCGTCATGGTCTAGAGTTAATATGAAATCATCAAGTCATTATGTTGCAGAAAATTGAGGGCTACTCAAATGCCGGTGCGATGCCGGTGCCGCCGCGTCAACGTAAACCCTAACCCAAATATCTCGTCATCCTTGAACTGTTCACCCATCTACAGTTTTGCATTGATTAAGATGTGGATATTACGGCCCCGGATGACATGGAATACCATTTTCAGAGGACCTATGTGCAGGAACCATCATTTTCATTCTTCGACACGAACACACTTCCAGTTCACCAATGTATTAAAATCTGAAGCAGGAGACAAAGCTCCATCACTCCGTTCCAAGGTCGCGGAAAGGATACGACAAGAAGCTTTCACTGACAAGGTAGGAAGTCCTGGTGCCGTCAAGCAAATTTTGGTGCGTTTTCATCTAATCTCTTAAGCCCCTCTGATGGTTCTCTGCGATCAGTTTGCTACATTTGGCTCGTTGTTAGTCATTACTTACGCAGCCCAACGAACAGATTTTGAGACAGACTATTGGACGAGGAAACTTGGAAACATTAGCTGGAGTTCAGGACTTCTGACAAACCTGGACCTTAAGCGTGTTCAACGAGCCGAATTTGTCAAGGTGTTTTTTTTCCATATCATCTCTATCCCCTTTTGCTTAAATCCAATTCATTCCAGGGAGTTCGCGATTGGTTCGCTGATGTCCAAATCAGCATACAAGAATTTCCTATGTTGATAAGAGGTTGGACATTAGGAGGACTTGTTGCGGTGCTCCAGCCTTGGGTGGATGCCTCAGAAGGGAAAAGACTGTGCTGGAAGATCTGTATGTTGAATGCCGCCGTATGGGCTGCATGGAAGGTCTCACGGTGGCAGTCTTTTATGACTGTACGGTTCATGCATAATCCTCTGTCAGGTCTTTCATATACATTACTCACGAGTATGTTCAGGTGAGTGCGGATTTTCTACGAGGATTTGTGATTTGACTGATGCAAGGCTGTAGTCACCGGGGTATCTTACATCTCATAATGAATTGCCTGGCTCTTGAGGGTTTCGGTGAGCTTTCGAATGGTCCCCCTCAATTGCAGACTCACAAAACCAATGACGAAAGGCTCTGCCGCGTACCATTATCTTGTTAAGGAACAAGAAAACCAGAAACCACCTATGCTTGAGTCGACTGCTTCCTTCCACTTCATGTCATTCTTTATCTCTGGTGTGTAATCGTCATATGTCACTTTGAGAACATAAGCTCAATACATACTCAAAAAGCGGGTCTGTTCTCTGGTTTGGTATCACACGTTGTCAGCACCAAATTCCGTTATCCTCGTGCAGTTGCCCAACTTGCTGCTCAAGCAAACAGCACGAAGAAGATTGATACTTGGGCTTCGGCCGTTTCTGCTACTACGGGCACTGCCGCTTCGACCGTGGCCAAAAGGTCAATGCCAGATATTCTTCCTAGTCTGGGCGCTTCAGGAGCGATATATGCTTCAGTAGTGGTCACAGCTTTGGCGTTTCCAAATTCGCAGATCGCATTATTCATACCACCGTCCTATCCAATCAACATACAGTATGGAGTTGGAGGGTTAGTCCTAATGGACACAATAGGTATTCTCAGAGGATGGCGGTACGTCCATAGCTGTGGTGTCTTGTCTATGGGCATTAATCAAGCATTAAAGATTTTTTGACCATTGGGCACATTTGGGTGGTGCCGCATTTGGAGCAGTTTATTACGCGTATGGACCTACGGTTTGGCAGTCATTTAGACGTGCACTGGACATCCAGATGCCTTAGAAGAAGTAAGGGAACACTAACCATATCTCAATTTTGTTAATCTGCAATATTCAAATTAGTATGTCATTACCATAGCATCCGTGTTGTCGATTGCCATTCTACCAGTTTTCAGTCCAAACAGTATTTCATTGTTGGGTCGCAATCGGGATCTAGATTTTAGCCTGGAGCTTCCTCTTCATCCCTCGAGACTCATTCTTACAGCGATTTTGATAGACATGTCGATCCGCCAGCTAGTAGTATTATCATTACACCGATCAGAGCGAAAGCGACTGTGGTCAAATTCTTGACTAGGCCTTTAAAGAATTGCGATTGTAATTCTTGATTTGCCAACAGAACTGTTTGAGTATGCGTTCCATCTAACTCACCATTTTGCAATCTATTTTCGTCTTCGAAAAGCATGACATGACGATAGTAGCTGTTTCTCGGCCATCAAATCAGCTCTTAATAGTTCACGTTTAATACACTCCATTATGTTCTTCTACATATCCTTCCTCCGCCCTCCACCTATCCAGTCTCCTCCAACAAACCAGATCCACATTTTACCTCAAATATCTAACGACCTCCGCACAGAGCCATACAAATTTGCACAAGACATTTATTATTCTTGGGTGGGACCACTCCGGCACTCAATCTCTTCTGAGAAAACAATCCCCACAACAACAGCTGCAGTCAAGAAAGCAACAAAGCTCACTACCTACCGTAGCTCCTCTGCATTCAAAGAAGTTCCTGTACCTCCTCCGATTGGCGTACGCGATGGTCAGCAATGGCAACTTGTACTTGCATGTTCTCCTGACGCTACCGTTAACCCTTCCATTGATTTATTTGACGGAGGGATTGGATCAGGCGTCCCATTTCCTGTAATTTCTGTGCCCATTCTGTTTTCAAGTAAAGGACAAGGTGAAAAAGGAGTTTTAAGGAAACAAGAAAGGATACAGCGCGTATATCGAATTTCGAATGGAGGTAGTGGTGGTGAAACAGAGGGTACGAACCCTCGTGAGCTCATAATTACTGAACAAACCTCTTTTGATCTTGATAAAGTACGTCTCATTTCGTATATGTGCAAAAAAAACAAAAAATCGATAACCAAGCAGAATATAGAAAATCTGGGACAGTGGAATTGGTCTAAGTTCTTGGCTCATCGATTTTCATCGTATGTTCCATAATGACAATCAATCGAACGGACATCTCGGGACATTATGGGATAAGCTGTTCTCACCGACACAACGACACATAGTTGAGCTAGGTTTGTAGAAATTGCGTCTTCTGTGTGAACCATTTAAATATGCGAATAGGTGCAGGAACGGGCATTGTCTCGCTTACACTTGCATCATTACGCCCTCGGTCTACGTCGACATCTGTGTCTGATACACAGATGGACAAGATCATCGCGACGGATGTCGGTAAGCATGCCTTCCAGCTTCTTAACCACATTCAAGGCTCGTGAACAATTCCACATAGAGAGTGCTATTCCACTGCTTAGCTACAACATCTCCTCTAATCAATCTCTATACCCAAATTATGTCCCTCACGCTGACGTTCTAGACTGGGACGAAGAGCTCCCCAAATCTGTGAGATCACTTGGAAAGATCGATGCCATACTGTACGGTCGGCCATCTTCTCAACATGTGAATGTCGATCGATCTCACTCTCCTTTGGAAAAAAAATAGCATGTCAGACGTAGCCTACAACACAGACTCGTTCCCTGCACTTCTGACCACGATTTCAAAACTCTTGGAGATAGGCGAGAAACCTCCAGTGATATTGCTGGGATACAAAGAACGCGATGAGGCAGAGCGTTCACTGTGGAATATGATGGAAAATATAGGAGTACATCTCGAGATGATTGGATTACGACAAGGATTTGCAGATCCACTAGTTGAGATTTGGTACGGCGAATATGTACCTATACTTTCTCAGACGATATGACGCACCAGAAGACAGCGTAAAGTGTATTTGTTTTGTTATCAGTAAGAGCGGTCAGTACAAAAACCTAGACTTTGTAGTCCCGCGCATAGCCTCGTTTCCGCATACCACTAGGTATCGTCGTCGTCGTCATCATCATCATCCAAAGGAATAAACCTCCTCCCGTCACGCTGCATATTTCCAACTCAATATACATCCTAACAATAAAAACAAAGACTTACAGCCGATTCCTTGACTTGATTTTTGAAAGCACACGAAGAAGTCGGATGTAATGTGAGCCCCGCCGGCAAATTGAGGGTCGAATTTCCCTCATATTTAGCAGGAAACCTAGCATTTATTCTGGTTTGAATAGGAAGTGTAGAGACTGATGCAGATACCAAAGTGAGTTCACGCGGGTTAGCGGGCAAGATGCTAGACTTTTGAAAAGTGTTTTCATTGGACATTTGGGGCCGCGCAGTTTCAACATTCGACAGCTGAATCTTAGGTTCTCTAAATGTTGAAGGTCCAGATTTTGAGGACGTCCTCGAGAAAGTGGAACTAGTAGTCCTGGGGATAGGTGGGTCCTGAGGTACTGAGGGTTCAGCCTTTTGAGAAGGTGAAGTAATCCGCTGGAGTAGGGATGGCAATCGTTTTCTCGAATTATCCCGGGATAAAACAGCTGTGGCAGCAGAGAAAGGCGTCGTAGCCTTCGGTCGAGGAGTTGCAAAGACAGAGCGTTGGGCCCTAGGGATCACAGGGGTAGTTCGTGCCAGAACAGGTGATCGAACCAGAAGAGGTATGGGTGACTGAACGGAAATGGGGTGAGAAATCTTTTCGTCGCTCTTCGTAGAAGTGGAAGACGGAGACTCGAGTGATTCTATGCGAGGCTTTTTAGAGGAATGGCCGGGCGAGCTTCTGGAAGGTCGCCTTTTCCGAGAAAGCGAAATGGAGTGCAGCTGACCAGTCAAATCCCGTTTCAATTTTGTCAAAGCCGAAACCACAGAATCATTGACTTCCCGTATACTTGCTTGAATTTGGTCAAGTTGGGGTGGAAAAGCTTGAACGAGGGGCAAGAGAGGCAAGAGAGCAGACAGTAGAGCAGCTTGCTGGTCCTGTATACTCTTGAGGATTTGCGAGTGTGTCTCAAGAGCCTGACAATGTGTTTGATTGAACTAGGAGTGTGGTGAGAAACGGTCATCCATGGTGCTGGAGAATACCATTTGCAGAGCGTCTAAACGTTGGTTGAGACCTTCCACACGAAGCTCTAGTTTCTCCTGGAATGTCAAAGACTGTGGTTCTTGCACCGGCTGTCCAACAGCCTTTTGTATTTCTCTCTGGCTTCGATTGACTGACAACTAGATAAACACGAGTGCACATGTGAGATGGAGAGAGCCGACCCAGATCAATTATGTCGTTGGTTAGAGTGTCCCGGTCCTTTTCAAAGAGCATTCCAACTGTTTTCAGCTGGTGATTTGCATCTTGCATGCCTTTGAGCATCGCATCGGCGCGGGAAGAAAACTGCTCAAGGCGGGCCTGTGTATCATACAGTAGTATCCGAGTTGAGGTGGCATTACGATCGACGGGTGCTTGAGGTATTTCCTGATCTCTGGACTGGGTTTTGTCTTTCCGCAGGACATGGGCCCACAACGCTTCTGTCGGGCTGAGCGTGGCCATGGCTGCCTATGTCGTCCGAACAAACAGACGCGACACGCAAACAAGATCTGCGATCACGTGTCCTCATCTACCTTTGTTGAGTCCCATGGCCTCCTCCCGTCGGATCCGCGTTGAGGACGAATTGGCCCAGGGCGCAGACACAGACCAGGACTCTGAGGAAGAGACCCCACGCCCGTCGAGATCTAATTTGAAAAAACGACTGAGTGAGGTTGACCCAGACGGGAGCTTCAATGGAGACCCATCGCGAGTGCCACTCAAGTCGGTCAGTCTTAACGACGACGCGGCTGAGAAGAGGCGGCGACGGAAGAGCACCAAGCTAGGATTAAATGAGGACTTGGTGGCAAGCGAGAATGCTGGTGATCATGATACCATTCCAGAGCCGCGCGCACAAAGACAGAAACAGCAGATCAACATCCTCCCTCCTCCTCCATTGGCACAGATGGACGTCCCGAGAGATATCATGAATTCCAATTTTGAAGAGTGGATGAAAATGACCACCGACAATGTGCGTCGTCCTTCTCGCCTTGACCTCATTTATCCATTATTACGATAGAAAATTAATCCCGCAAACTCGTGGTTCAATGCCCTCATTGACTATTTTGCGGATATGAAAATCCTGCGCAATGATATAGACAACTCCATCAACTTCCAGCGCGCGTCGTCCACGCTTGATGGTTGCGTCAAGATTTGGACAAGCCGTGTCGACAGTGTCCAGGCAGAGACCGGCAAGCTCCTTAGCAATCTCGCCAACCAGCGCGATGGCCACGAAGATGAGGACTCCGATAACCCAGATGCCGATCCCACCCAAGTAAAGAAGAAACGAGCCCACCGACCAGCTGCTACTCTCGTCAAAGACCCTGCGCAACTGCGCACCAAGAAACTCGATCTCGAATTTCACGTTGATCCGCTCTTCAAAAAGACCTGCGCCGACTTTGATGAAGGCGGTGCTCACGGCTTGCTCATGAATCATCTTAGTCTGGGCGTCGGTAGCGACGCGCTCCGGATCATCTTTGACGCAAGTGATTCAAAGCGGAAGGTAGACGAGGATGAAGAAAATGTCGAAGAACCGATTCACGAGATAGACATCAGTGACCTACAACGTCAGTCCATTTTCCCTGGCCCAGGAGACAATAGACTTACCCTGCGCATACAGGCGAGTTCTTCCCAGATCTTGAAGAATTCAAAGACAAAAAAATTGCACCTTCCCTTATTGGATTCGAATTTTCTGGCGCTAACACTGCTTTCCGTGCCCCCTCATACACCGACCCGGTCGTCGACGAGGATGATAACGATGCTGGCTTCGAAGGTAATGACCATGGTGGTGGTGGCGATTACAGTGCCGCTCCCGTAGAGGATTTCTTCAGCGGCACAGATGCCGTTAACGATGATTACGGTGGCGGAATCGGTGGGGACGATTATGCAGGTAATAGCGACTCCGCTGTTCCTGGTGCAGAGGGCGAAGGACCTGCCACGGGTCCTTATGTACCCTTTGATCCCCGTAATGTGCCAAATCAGAGAGACCTGGTAATGGCTATGGCTGATGCAGACGAGAACGGAGCACTCGACTATTTTGATAAGAACTTCATGAAGAATTGGGCAGGTCCCGAACACTGGAAACTTCGCAAAGTGATCCGCAAACGTACATATTCACTTTTATTCCAGTGTCTGTTGTACTAATACTTATCTAACAGCCGAAACAAATTCGAATGAGACCAAAGCGAAAAAGAAAGACAAGAAAGAAGCCTTCAAGATCGATTTTTTCACACCACACGACAAAGACCTCAAGGAACTCACCAAGGAACTTTTTGCTCCTGTTGGCAAAGGTCAAAGTATTAATTTACCAGGAACAGGAGTGGCGGGAAGGAAGAGTAAGAAGAAGATGGCAGAGAAGAAGAATGACCATCGGTTACCTGATGATATGCATTTCTCAAGTCGACAACTTGTCAAATTGTTTCTGAAACCCAAGTTTGAGGTTTGTGATATTCTATTTGTGAAGGAATATAACTGATGTTGCACAGCTTAAGATGCGTGGAAGAAGAGTCAAGATTAATGAAGATGGTGATGGGGAGGTTGATGTTAATTTCTGGGCTCAGGCAGCTGCCGATCAAGCCAACGGTCGCAGAGGCGACGAAGATGCAGGTAAATACAGCTTGATTTCACCCCTTCTCGATCATCTACTCTATTCTGCAGATGCAGACTCCAACATACCCTTCAACACTCAATTCTTCCAAGATGACTACGACGATGGTCCAGGCTTTGACCCAGGTTTTGATGATGATGGTGAAGGGTTTGGGATTCCTCCAGATGTAGACGATGACGAACGGGATTTACTCCTCTCAACTCAGAACCCAATGAAACGTCCTTCTAGGCAGACGGTCAATTATGCAAAGAGAGCCAAGAGAGTAGATGTCAGGAGGCTTAAAGATAATATTTGGAAAGGTTTGGATATTGTTGTACAACAAAAGAAATCAGAGAAATCCACAGGTAGCGACAGAGATGAGGACATCGATAGCAGTGAAGAAAGAATGGTGTGTTCATTCTCATTCTCAGATGTTCAGAATGACTCAGTGATTTGATGACATAGGACATTGACTCGGAGAAACCACTCACAGACCCATCAGAAGCGCATCAATTCAGTCAAGTTATAGCTGGTCTGCGGAAGACGTATCCGAAAGATAAGATGGACGAAATCAGCACGAGTTTCTGTTTCATTTGTCTGTTGCATTTGGCAAATGAGCAAGGATTGAGACTTGAATCGAATGTTGGAGTGGATGAGAGTTTGATAGTTAATGGAGAGGATCCAGATGCGGTGAGAGAGGATGCTGACTATGATTGGAAGGTTGGAGATATATGGAATGTCAATGTCAGTATTGATGTCTTTTTTGTCATGAATGATGCTGACTTGATGTGTGTGTAGGTTTATCGAGACCCCGATGCTGCGCATGAGAACAAGCAGACATGACATGAGATATTTCCACATGAACTCTCAATTTGTGATCTTCTCTTTTTTCTGTCGCCTTTTCCATCAGTTATTTATAACACTGATCTCTTGTATGATTCTTGGTTTCTAAATGCATACTTCAGTGTACATTTATATTTATAGGGTAATGATGTATGCTATATACTCAGGGTCAGATAGTATCTTTCTTTTGGAAAGTCTTCAATAAATAAGTGTCTTGTTTGAAGGCTATTAATCATGGCATCTGCCTTTTATATACATGAGTATGTTTGGACTGAGGTGATCTGGTATAGTACTGATAGTCTGGTAAGCTCATTTGCCAAGTACTTCAGGAACGACAACTCTTGATTTGCGTAATCTAGTGAACACATGTGTAAAAAGCAACAAAAAGATGTGACAAAGGTTCCGCGAGAGCATAGAGCACCGGTCAAGACGTGACAAGACATAACCCAAAAGAAACAGCTGATCTTGATGCAACATCCAGACATGAGAACTGATGAGATGGGAGACATAAGTAGAAAAACGCCGTAGCTCAAGTTGATTCAGAAGCATATAGGAGGCTTGACGTCGAAACGAGAGAGCGCTAGCCAATTGCTAATGATTTCATCACCATCAGACATCATGAACGGCATCAATCTCAGGGGGGTGACATACATACATATTTTTGAACACGACGTGTCTTTTCATATGAGAAACACTTGGACGTAATACTGGGTTCGGCATGAGAGTCTGAAAATGGGTTGGAAAAATGATCTTGGCCGAAGAAAAACAGACAGACCTTCTTTAGGAAGTCATGTTGGGCTTCTTCAAGGTTGGGATCGACGACAATGGTGGACATGTCGTACTTGTCTGTAGTACAGTCATAAGCAAAAGGAAGCTGAGAGTGGGACTTTGAGTATGGAATTATCGTTAGTTTGGAAGGCAATGTTCACATTACTGGTCAAGAGCTCGTGAAGAACACAACCCATCGCAAAGTAGTCTACGCCATAGCTATAATACTTGCATTGCCAAACTTCAGGGGGCGCAAATCCTCGTGTCCCAAAAACCTCATTAGTAGTATGAGGATTGCTGTCCAAAGCCCAGATCTGAGGAAACAAATCTCCTCCGGTTCGCCTCAAGCTATGGAACAAAGGATATTCTTCCCTAGACACAGAATCGTGATTAAAAAGCTTCGCTAAGCTGAAATCAAATATCTTGACGTGGCCGGTTGCATCCAGCATCAGATTCTCAGGTTTGATATCGCGATGGACAATGCCAAGAGTATGGAGCCAATGGAGGCCAAGCAGCTGATCGTAAATCTGTATCAGGGAAGAATGCAGGACAGTCATTCACAGAACCTTACCACTTCAGCCGTCCAAAAGATAGAAAGTTCCGGGTCAATGCTCCTTTTAGACCTTGCATAGTCATAGACATTTCCACCAGGGTAGTAAGTCTACGACAGTCCAGCTGAATCAATAGTCATATATGGCCAAAGCAAACAATTTACCATAGCAATCAGTAGATACTCTTTTGAACATTGCCAGTACCTCAACGTGGGAGCCCAATCTGAGTTTCCTACGCGTTCCAATGCAGCGATCTCGTGCACGAAAGCGGAATCATGATCTGAAATCCCAGCCCTCTTTACAATCTTGACAGCAAATCGTTCATCCCTGTAGCCAGTCCCACGGTAGATGAGGCCATAGGTGCTTTTGCCAGATACCTCATGGAGGGAAAGATAACTCATGAAAGCGTCATTACAATCGAACGAACACAGTGGATCGTCTTGCGTAGGATCCATGAATGCAAGGACATGACTGGAATCGCAAATGGTATCAGAGATATCCGTTGACAGTCGGTAGTCAGGGAGAAAGGAAACGAAAGGGGTGAATTCTGAGCTGGTCTCGGTAAGAAAGGCAGTTGTCGAAGTGCTCGCAGAACCGGATTCACTCGACTGATCACTATCCACGGTTGAGGGAGAAGTAGGCGGAGATATATAGGGTATCCTCATAGCAGGTGGTAGGACGGGTTTCGCAGGAGAAACAGTGTTTTGAGTTCCTGGCTCTTCTGACTGCCTCTGCAAGAAGTTGCTCAACTTTAATTGCGTCTTGTACTGATATTTCTTCTCAGCTTTTTGATCTAGGCTCTCAGTGAGCACACGTATCGTACAATCAGTCCACCAACTCATGGTGGAAGCGCTCTTCGATACCCATAGGAGGAAGGCAATCAAATGAGCCTGAAACAGATGTGGCAACCATCTCCAGGCGGCCCTAAGCAGATCATTTTTTCTCGAACAAGACCGAATGTCCCAGAATATACGAAGGAGATCACTACCCAGGAGTTTGACAAGACCTCGTGGAGTGAGAGCTTCCCGTGCCTTCCGCAAAGCGAAACCAAACACTGATTGAATTAAGAAAGAAACCGTGTTGACAGAAAGCCTGGATTGTATTGAGACAGCGAGGTTGTTTGCGATGTAGAACGGCCAAGTGATAATCCTAGTCAGAGAAGAAACAAATATTTGAAGTATGAACTGCAGAAACGGAAGGAGCTCGAGCCCAAATAAGCTTCTAGTGAGCATGGAAGATGTAGGAATATCAGCCGGTCGAGAACAGGAGCAGGAGTTGAAGGGAGTGGATGATGGAAAAGACTGTTCGGAACTGGCCTAAAAGAATTGTCGATCGTCTTCAATCAAACCATTGCTCGATCAGTCGGATCACTAATGCATTCCACTAGCTGTCGGAACATCGAACTGTTTCCTACCTTTTTTGTACCCTACTCGTTTACTCCAGTATTACTATTCGCCTGCTACGAGTTCCTTCAAAGGGATCTAATTTTCTAACTGTAAACAAGAAGAATGACTACAGATCGTGATGACTTCAGTTACGTGCAAAGCAATTCCATGTCATAGCAATTTGTCCAAGGGAATGCCTAGAAAGACATTTCCCCACCACAAACTTCAAGCTCTCAAGATTTGGCATGTTGCTTGGTTCCTCATATATCAATAAACATGATGACCAATTATCACGGACAAGCCGTATGGGTTCCCCACTCATCATTAACGCAGTGAGGATACCTCCGGATGCAGAGAGGGTAACCGATGCAGATGAAGAGGTATATTTCCTTGTATCCGTACGCTTACATGACTTATTCTGGACCTATCAGGTCTTTATATTATATTCCGAACTGCAGGCCAAGCCGCCAGTGAAATCTGATGCCAACAGGCCTTTCCGTGGCCTTGGGCACGTGGATTCGCATCAGGATCTTCTATCGATTTCAATAGAACTCGAAGGCGGACAGGTACCCAATATCGAATCTGAGTTGCAAACTCATAAAAAAAACACCAAACGACGATTTGGAACCCGACAGATATCAGAGAAGACAATCGAGATCGAGGTCGCACAAGATACGACTGCATTGCGAAGCCGAAAAGGAGATACTGGAAGTGTAATCTGGCATGCTAGGTATGTCTGACTGTGATGATTCGTCGGGTGACTAAATCAGGACTAAAGTCTAGATTTCGCTCGTTCGATCTTGCAGCAGGCTCATGTTCCCACTTCAGAATCATTGTTTGACTTTGAAAAGCTAAAGGAGAAGCACATTTTTGAACTAGGGTGCGGATTCTACCTTGCGCTAATTCTATCATTCTATTTGTGATATCAATCGTATGGTAGGGCAGGGACAGGCGTCTTAAGTCTGCTATTTTCCCCCCTTTGCGAGCAATACACGGCCACAGACATCCCAGAACTCATTCCCTTGATCCAGAAAAATGTGGACATAAATTTTCCTTCCCTTAACTCGCCGAACATCCGCACCACGGCCTTGGACTGGGTTCAATTGAAGAACACACTACAACACCGGCGTCACGCCACCTTTCTTATGGATAGAGTGGTTGACTTACTCCTCATAGTCGACTGCATATATCATCCCTCATTACTGCCGTCCCTTATTGAAACAATGGACTACCTCACGTCGCCGAACCACACAGTAGTTCTTGTGGTATCTGAACTTCGAAGTGACCAAGTGTTGCGAGAATTTCTTGAGCTATGGCTCGCCCTTCCAGGTTGGATAATTAATAGAATCTGTACCCTTGTTTCTGGGCCATATGTTGTTTGGGTAGGCTGGAAGATTATGACATGACTTGGGTCCAACCAAGGGTGAGGTAAGGGTAGTGATTAGTCTACTCTTGACTCTATTTTTGAGTCAAGGTCAGGATATCTTCAGTGATAGAATATAATATATTCTCAATGACATATCTTAATCTTAGGATAAAATGGACGTCAAGAAAACTATATATATACTTGGTTATCTTTGTTCAGGCTGGATTGTTGAAATTCATTGCTAGAGGATAGGATAATGTAGAGTATAAAGTACTTGGTGTTATTGTAGTAAGAGAATGGCCCTCTTTTGTACATCCACGGGAAGGTATGAGTCATGTAGATTTAAGGCACACCAAGAGTAACCTTAGGGTGGATTCATAACTACCCCTTGATTGTGCTCTTGTGGGCTGTGCAAAAAAGGGGGAAATAGAAATGAAACTCGTGCCTCACCTGTATGAAAATTGAAGTGATAATAAAAAAGCTAACAGCACCGTTGACAAAGTACAACCATATATATTGCTCATCTTGAGCTTCACACACCTTAGAGAAAGCAGACAGAGACATATTTAATCGTTCGCGTATTTCAAACTCGCGTACAAATGACAATGACAATAACAAGCTGGACGAATAACGATGAAAGATTTCAAGAACCAAAAGAAGTCATCGAAGGTTTTCATGGAAAGATGTCTCTCAACCGCCTTCCCCCCCTACCTTCTCCTATCCCCCTACAACTCGGTCCATTATCCAAATTCCCAAAGAAATCGTAGTAATTTAATTTCTCATGTGGAAGGATGGCATAAAACCACTGGAATGTCAAACTCCCCATCATCCTGTTTCAGCTTAGCTCTGCCACATCATGACCTTCGAGAGCTGTGCAAAAAAAAGGTTCTGTCTTTGGACCCTGGAAAGTAAAAGGGTCAGGATCAAAAAGAAGGAAATGACTTCTTTTTTTTCCTTCGGGTAGCCTGACCGGCCTATCGCAAGGATCTCTGCCATTGGAAACGGAAAAATATAAGAGGTGAACTAAAAAAAACCGATGGCTTCTCGAAGCCGAGACGTAGCCTTGACAGCTTCGTTTCATCATCATCATCATCATCCTTCTTCCCACATCGTCGTATCAATTACGGCATGATAATGGGAAAAAGACTCTTGAGACATCTGGTCGTTCAACCATGACCCATTGATTACTATCATTATTGTCCTGAGTCCATACCACCTGAGAAGGGAATTTGACGGTCCGAAGGGAAGGACAAGCTCGAGTATATTCCGTACAGAGTACCCTTTCGTCTGCGGCATTCGAGCGACAACCCTCTAGGGTCGGTGAAAGGTCGAGATAGACGAGATTCGAGAATGCACTTAGAACGGACGAAAGACCGACGAGGAGACTCTAGGATGAGACGTGTTTCTGTAGAGATCGATAGAACGAGGAGCTTTGGAACTCACCATGCCAGAGAGAGCATAGTGAAGAGTGTGACGCAGGGCAAGTCGGATGCGTAAACGTTCGAGGGTGGGTATACATTCGGATACATTGCGGATAAGCAGAGGACGGGCAGATATGGCGGAAAGATCAAGAGAGCATATGGGAGTTGTAGTATTGGTCATGCACAATAGATTTTCCCTGCTCACGTCGGAATCCTGGCCGATGAGCCAGAGATGACGGACCGGACGACCGGGGAGCACAGAGGCAGCAGTAGCAGCGGAGCCACGAAAACTCTGGAGAAAAGGCAGACAATGGGGGGCAGGGGGCAAACGGAGACAGGAATGGTGGTCTGAGAGACGAAGATGACGGAGCTGGGGGATCTGTGTAAGGAACGATGTCAGATGGCCAGTATACGGCTGCACACCCTTCGTATACTCTGCCCCGAGCGAGCAGAACCGTAGTGCAGGCAGGCAACACAGAAACACTGCCCGTTCCACTGCATGGATATTCTCCCGTGGAAGCGATGCCAGGTTGGCAGGCCCCAGAAACAGCTCCAGATACTCCAGGCCGGTCAGCGTCCGGATCGCAAGTGAGAGCTGCTCGCAGACAAGCAGCAGGCCCGTGCGTGGCGTCCTCGTTGTTGCCGACCACCTGATTTGCACCCGTCTGACCGAATCCGCAAGATGTGGACGCCATAGCATTGCCTCGCACCAACCAATAGTACGGTGCGGCACATGCTGGATATCGTCCATAACATCGTTGATAATCACAACCGAGTAAAGCAAATACTCGGCAAGAGCTCTGAAGTGGCGAGAGACTTGGGTAACATGGACTAGGACATTCGACTCGAGGTAGCCCAAAATCGCAAGCAGCGTCTCATTGGGCAGAGCAACCGCAGCCATTCCAATCTCCTCCCACATTCCAAATTCTATATCTCACGGCGAAATCCCGGCGATGAGGATAAATATTATAATACAATACGATTACAATCAGACCCTAGAAATATCTAAGCACCAAATCCGTACAGTGTGCGACCTGACCGCTTAAGGGCATATACAACATCAAGTGCTGTCACCGTCTTGCGCTTAGCGTGCTCAGTGTATGTCACAGAATCACGAATAACCTGAAACACCAGTTAAGCAAGTGACAGACAAACCAACAAAATCACTCACATTTTCAAGGAAAATCTTCAGAACTCCTCGTGTCTCCTCATAGATAAGACCAGAAATACGCTTCACACCACCACGACGCGCAAGACGGCGAATCG
>Ga0153959_1000484_pt1 | contig 15957 bp, 20 predicted proteins | sample TSFL043MetaG_FD_104685 | JGI IMG/M metagenome (GOLD analysis project Ga0153959, IMG submission 104685) | Attine ant fungus gardens microbial communities from Florida, USA - TSFL043 MetaG | ecosystem: Host-associated > Fungi > Mycelium > Unclassified | place: USA: Florida, Wekiwa Springs...
GAGTTGCCTCATCTATGGCCTCTATAGCTTTTTTCGGTGACGCTCTGCCATCGTCTCGAATTTGATGTCTCCTGTGTGCAACAGCAGCCTTCGCTGAACGGTAATCGGACATCTTTTCGGAAAGCCCGAAATGCGATTTTAGGGTTGGTCCCATTTGTCAGGATATCGTTAGTCACATGCAAATAGCCTGTCAGCATCACTTGCATAATCAGGAATTTATTCTGATTCACAAGCTAGTCTTGACCGCCTCGATACTGGCCACCGGAGCGGCTTCTTGGTGCAGCTGGCATCCTCTTCTGATCATTGTGATCCTTTGAGTTTGTAGGTTGAGCTTGTTTCTCGCTTGAGTGGGACCATTTTCATTTGAGTTTCGGCTAACTTTGATTGAGGCAAGGTGTGCGTTTGCACACTTTTTCTCCTTGCTCTTCCTTATTCTTCTGCTCCTACATCGACACAAATGTTGAGGCTCGAGCCAAAAGACTTATAAACAGTACACGATGCCTCAATCCTTTCCCTCTATTTCTTCAGCATGGCGGACAGCAAGTCTGACGGTCTCGACGCAGGCAGTATGACCGGTATCTACTGCATTGACCTTCCTGTGGACATTTTCAAGGTCTACAAGGTGAAAGAAGATGCAATGGACGCAATAGCAAAAGCGAGCAAAGCCAAAGGATTTCACGTTGCCGCTCGCCCGAGTCAGAGTGGAAGCCTGACCATAAACATGGTCTGCAACGAGAAGGCTCTGGAGTGTCCCTTCAAGGTCAATGTCGAGGCCAACAAAGACAGAGATCAGATCGAGTACCAGATCAAGGTGGTCAACAACGCTCATAACCACCCGCCCTCCTCTCAGCTGCTCGCTTTAGGTGGTGCCGACCTGGTGAATGACGAAATCTCCGAAGACACCTCATCCGACACTTTAACGGCATCTTGTCCATCCGAATCTCACCTGAGTGACGGTAATGAGTCCGACGGACCACTGCCGCGATCTCCGCGACTCAAGCAACCCCCCGATCAATCCTTACCTCGCTCCAACATCAAGGTGGTTATACCTCCTATGGGTCTCACCATGCCCAACACGCCGTCCAAGAAGCGTGCGAGGCCAGAATTGACAGATAGGCCTGCATCGGCTGACAAGAGTGTGAGGATCAATCACACTTCGCGACACAGGCTCGCAAATGGTAGAACCCCATGCACCCACTACGATAGGATTGAAGTATACTTGTCCGAGCTCGAGAAGCCTTCCGCACCTGTCCATGACAGAAAAGATAACTGCCCTAGCGCCACAGATCCGAATGCAGCTGCGCCTTCTGCTCTACACGCAGCTTTGAAAACATCGACCGCAAGGACCGGAGAATTGGATCTGCAGAGCGCATCAATGGGCGCACCAGACTCGATTTGGGCGCAGGACCCTGCTTCTAATGCATCGGCCACTATTGCCATCCGAAGCACGAATGAAAACAAAGGTAGTAACGAGGTGCTTCAGGACCGCGAAGCTGATGCCAGCATCCAGCGAAAGGCCCCCACTCAGGAAGCTCACCTGCCAGCGTCCACCGATGTTCCCGCAAGCTCGAAGCTTCTAATTGGGATCTCGGAGCAAAACATGATACTCGCCGTCGAAGGGATTGGCGCTACGCCCCTCAAGAGGCTCATCAACCAGCCACAGGCCCTCTTGCTGCTTCTTCAAATGGCTCAAGTCTCAAAGGCTCAGCTCAAGAAGGACCTGATCTCTGATCAGGGTGTCCTCCTGGGCCACAGATTGTTCGTCTGTTGTGCAAGACTCGACAAGGTGTGCCATCTGCGTTTGCGAAATAGCAAATTGATCTTCACGCCGATTCAGTGCGCGAGGCCAATGGACACCTTCCGAGGGATCTCTCAGACGCGAATCGATGATCTCGTGGATGCACTCTGCATGTTGACCTCGGAGCAGAGGTGCGAGGTGCAAATGCGCTGCAAATGGATCTCTGACATCTTTGAGGACTATCCTTTCACCGAGGAAGTCGAGAAATCTGATCCGAAGGCTAAGGATATCATCAAAGCCTTTGCTGACATACCAGCCGAGATTCTTCTTGCCGAGATCAGCAGCCTTGCCGCGGAGACGAAACTCCGATTGCTTGCAAACCTCGAGCGCGCGCTCTGGGTGATCGATCAGTAGCTCGCATCTAGTCCTCAGTCTCTATAAACGTCTAGAGCTCGCTTCCTCGCAATAGTCACATCGGTTTTACGTCAATCACTTCATGTTGAAGCAATCACCAGGCGTGACATTGTGTGTGCGCAAAAGTGATACGCTGTAGTTGCTTCCTACTTTGCCACCTTCCTCCCACCACCATCCATGTGTTCGTCCAACACTGATACCACCTAGCCGACTGCTTCCTCACAAGCTCTGCGATAGCAGTCATTGCCTCTCTCCCTCGATATGGAGGTGTTATACCAACCTTCATCGATTCCGCCCAGATCCCGAAGCTTTGTCCGAGCAGTCTTCTCGCTCGAGTTTGACGACACAGCCAGGTTGATTCGAGAGCTAAAGGACCTTCCAGGCTTTTACCGCTTTTGGATTGAGAGCACCTCGGACAGCATTCCATGGAGGAACCGCGTTACCTTTATCGTTCTGCTCGCAGCCATCTTCGAGGAGGAGGACGAGTACAAGAGATACCTGGAACAACGCCTACGAGACATTGATAGTGTTCAGCGTGTCCAAATCTTTCCATCGCTCATGGAAGTTTTGAGCTTCTCGCTTCAATGACTGCTCCTTGACTCAGCATCTCGAGAGAATACGACTCTTTTGAACGCGAACTACAGCGGTAAAGACCAAGATTATCAGGTTGCGCGTAGGGCTGTTGCTGGTAAGCTCAAAGCCTCCCGCGCCGAGACGGAAAGTCGATGTATCATTTGAGTTGCGCGTGCGGATCTTCCGAACTGTCTTTTTAATATCACACATCACATATGCAGCCGAGCTGAGGCATGAGGTGCAAATGCGCAGTTGTCTCCCTATCGATTTCACATTACAAGGTCACATGCGCAGCAGAGCTCTTAATCTGTCCCAGTTTAGATCACGAGGCACCTTCTCGGACATTCATCACCTCAAACAACCCAACACCTTCAGCGCAACTGCTCTTGCAGAAGGTGTCTATACCATTCGTGTAAAGAATTGAACTTGCTCTAACTCTCTAGTCCCATGCAAGGCTTCGTGGGATGTTCTCTTTGGCAGCTAACTAGCTTCTTTGCTGCTTGTCCGCTTTCCATATGCAATCGCGACCCTTCTCGGCCGCCGACGATTGTAAAGGAGAACCTAGGACCGAGAGCGGCTATGCCTTCTCGGGATTCGTGTAGACGTCATAGGAGTGGCAATTGGCTCACTGTTTGACCGTCTATTTAACGGTTTCGCTGCATCTGCGACATCGCCTTTTGAGTTGCTTGAACAGACGGAGGGAAAGGCAGTATAAGCCTTTGTTCTGCTCCAAGAGAAGCATGTGATTGACATGAGATCAGTCAGCACTGCGACGATCCTGCACTGCTCCAAGACCGGTTCCTTGCCAGTCAAGTTCCTCTTTGGCTGCTTACTCTACTCGGAAGTAGTTGCTCTCAAAGCTTTGCGCGACATACTGTTCTCAGCTCTTCGCCTCGTCCTTCCCCGTTCATCCATTTCTTTTTCCTCTTCGTCAAGAGCAATCATCGAAAAGCGCGCCAACTTTATTGCTTTCACAGAGGGCGGCCGCCACTGTCGTTTGATGCCGTGGCGAAACGCGCTGAACTACCCGAGACTGTCCTAAGGGGGGGCGCACGCTCCGTCGGGAATGAGATCAGGCATTTTATCAGGGCCCACAGCTCTGCAAGAGAGAAAAGACTGGCATGTACGGCATTCAGTACTTGAGATAGGAAGTAAAGCCGGAAAGACCATCTCTGGGAGCAAATTCTGTGCGGTCTCGTCCTCCCTCCTGCCCAGGTGGCAAAGAGCCTCCTCCGTTTGCTTGCTTGGGTGCGAAGCTCCAGATATGTTCCGAGCTCTGCGGGGTTGGGGTATTGCGTCTCTGGCGTGAATGACGACGTTAGACGCACGTCTCAAGCGCCCTTCAGATGCCAAAAGATGATCGCAGTACACCATCCGTAGTGCCCAATTCACTAACGATAGCGTGTGACGCAAGTGGGCGCGAATCCTGAAGGTCGTAGCTCGTCTGCTCCATCTCTTTTCGGATCGATGAGCTTGAGAAGGCAGGATCGCAGGATGCGCGAGACTGATAAGCATGCGCGTGCTAAACAAGCGGTGGGGATGTGATGACGGGGAACCAGGCGCTGTTGTTGCAGATTGTAGCTATAAGCAACAAAGTTGAGAACTTAAGTATTTCTGATGCATGCTCAGTCACTGAAAGAGCGCAAACTCAAAGTTCAGGCACTTCTTGACACCTTTGGACCAGAGGTTGAGCCGCCAGACCAGGCGAAGCCACATTGGAACGGCGACGGCTCTCAGGCCTATGTGGACGACGAGCAGGCTGGGCTGCTGCAAAAGTCTGCTTTGGAGATAAGTAAATGACTCGGAGTGCCAGATCTCGGTAGCCAGGTCAAGAGAAGAACGAACCCTTGTTGGAGACACAGAACGCCTGTTCGCAGTTTGCGCAGCACTCCCACCTGCTCACAGAGCCTCGCCCATGACCCAGAGGGCACACTCCCTCTGGAGCTTGATAAGTAGCACGTGCGTAAGAGAACGTGATAGCGTTGCGGAGCTTGTTGAAGCGTGGCGATACGTCACTGGGAAATTGTCAATGACGAACGACGAAGAGATAGGCGTGCTTCGGTGCACTGTGAACCTTGAACCTCACCTTCTACATGAATGAGTTAGCAAGAGTTTGTTTATCTGCGACCACACTTTCTTGATCTACACCGTGGCTCGCGAGGTAGCGACCCTTACCACCGTCACGAAACCACCCCTTACCTTATTGCGGTGGAAGCATGCTAAACGTGCCGCCGTTCTTGCTCGCCTTGAAAAACACCTGTCGGCCTCTCCACCCTCCGGCGCACCTACCGGGGAATGACAGCTTTCCCTTTGGGGTCATCACCTCAGCCGGGAATGCGACTCCACTGTTTGCTTCTAACCAGACACGTCGCCACCCATCAAAGTGACACTGGTCACTTGCGTACATGGACGCGCTACGAGAACAATAGGAAGCGGTGCGACGCTTAGCGTTGAAACACTCGCGCTTATTAGGCTATTGACCGAAAGCTCCGCCAGGTATTGGGCCTGGAACAAGCCCAAGAGCATTGGAGAAGTGGTCATGGCACGTAATTGGCCAGCGTGGCAAGGCATCCGATAGGCCGCTGTGAGAGCACCAGGACCACTGTCATCTGGGTAGATGGTCTCTTCCGCCCAAACTGCTTCGTGGTCACTGATCGTGATGGACTGGACGAAGCCTTTTGTTCGCCAGTTCAATCCGAGATTCCGACCCCGCTGGCCCCCAACTCTGCACCTCGGACACATATACGCAGTGCGTCCGAAAGTGCTCCTTTCCCGAACAATAGAAGCTGGCGTTCGTAACAGTAGTCCCGAAGCCTGGGCAAGATCCGGGTTTGCACAGAGCGAAGGGCTTCAGACCTATCTTTCTACTATCGACTCCTAGGCCTATCTTAAATGGAACCCTTCTTGGACGTCTGGGACATGACTGCATCCCCAGCTTACAGCCTTTACACCAAGGATTCTTTCGTCTTCACAACTGTACTAGCTGTTGGAGGCCGCTCAGGCCTCTGGATCGGCTCAAATATTTAGGATCGATCGGCGGTGTCTGGACCACCGCTATCAACTGGGCTCAGGGGGTCCATGCATTTATTGCTGCGTGTTGCACAGGGTAGGACACACAAAACCCAAGTAATTCTGTCTCTTAGCTTCGTACCAGACTATCATCTCATGCTCAACACACTGGCTCTACCTGCTCCATTGTCAACTCAATCCTAAACCAGTGTCCTACCGGACCCCGGTTCAACAGCAATATTGCACCTGTCACTTACTGCTAATTACTGTATTGCTATTTTCAGCCTTTTCGTCGCTAGCGACGAAATTTATCACTAGCGAGGTAGCCAGATCGCCTTACTTCTCAATCACGCTCGAGAGTGACGACCTCCCCACCGCCACCATCATCGCCATCGTGGACATGATTGAGGGCTTTAATCAGATCCGTGTCGCACGCCTCCTCAATTCTTTGACCAGGCTTGGTGCGCCACTCTATGAACAAATTTCTGCTTTGGGGTCCGCAAATTGAACGATCTACATTCGCTTTAACGGCACCACGTCAGACCGACAATGACGCATGCCGTCTTAAGTTCCCTCAGAGCCACCAGCCTCGCCTTTCTTTAGGGTCGCAATGCTCGACGGCTTTGTCTCTGGACGTACCTCGGAGGACGGTGTGCTTGGTGCTGCCTACGTCGATGGATCTGACCGTGTGCGTTCCGGGTATCACACGCCACGAACGCGAGCAGCGCCTGTCAAGGTGGCTACTGCACTGATGGACAGCCTTACATTGCCGCTGCCTGGACAAGCTTGGTTAGATTTGTCCTTCTGCCTGTGTCTCCTTTCCGGCACGCCCAGTCCGAGCCTATCAGCCACTCTTGCCCCTTCAGAGGAGTCCGGACCATCTCCCACTACCGGCATTTTCAGAACTGACTAGGACACTGAACCCGTGGGTAAGCCCACGTCATGCGCCAGTTCGCAATTGCCGTCATCGCCTCTGTCCCGTGACTAAGGAACATCCGCCGATTGAGTGCCTAGCTAGGACCTGCCCTCCGCGCGCGATTGATTTCCACTGTAGTCCAACCCATCCTCAACCACGGCTGCTCGACGCTACTGCCGTTTCCAGGAATGTAGGAAGGAATTTTGACTTTGATACGCGATCACGACCACTCCCAGGCGCACTTTGTTCTTGGAGCTTAGCCAGCTGGCGTTGACGTGATGTTAAAAGCGTGCCCATTCGACACGGAACTGGTTGGCTCAGCACCCCGATGCGGTGAAAGAACCATCGGCTAATCTTGGCACCCAGATGTCTCGCCGCGGACGCTCGATTCCGGTTATCTCTCCTAGATGTGAACGTCAGTCCTCAAGCGCCCACATTGCGCGTCTTCAATGCCTTTCAGGATGCCCAAGTCTGCCCCTCTCCATCCTGGAAAACAACCTCGTCTCTGTGATACTAGCCATCTCGCAGGTCGACATCGTCAAATATTCCAGTCAGACCCCTTGGATCATGGTCAGTCCCTCAATTACCATCGCCAAATCTCAAGACAGAGCCTTTCACAATGAAGATGTCCTCGGGAAGCAAAGTGAGGCCATGGGCTGGACTTTGTACGCGGACAGGTCCATGGTTGGCCAAGCAGTTGGCGCTGCGGCTGTGTTGCTCAATAGCCGCAATGAGACCGCTTCTAGGCGCGCCACCCTCTGTTCTGACGAGGCCAACATTTTTTGAAACCGAACTTCACGGACTTCCTTAGCTGTGTCCGCCATTGTACAACTTGCCACCACCCAACTCGTCGAATGACAGACCCTATCTGCTCCACCGAATAAGCGAAACATAGGATGTTGCTGACCCTGAGGCGGCTGGCCGCGTTACGTGCCAGGATTGACGCGCGATTGCAGCCCAAAGCAGACCGCCACGCCCATAATCAGAGACATGCTGGTAGTCCTCATACGCTTAGGGCAGCAGGTCACCTTTAATTGGCTGCCTCGCCATGGAGGCGTCCCACGAAACAGACCAGCTGGCATGCGGTGAGAATGCTGGAAATAATAGTGTGCGGAGATCGTGACATCGGGCCGCTTGAGAAGATTCCTTGCCTCGCTGATGCCACGGGGGACGTAGCGAATAAATCTGACCCGGGAGGCATCTCCCGTCTGACGGCAACTGGTCAACAATCCTTGCAGGAGGGTAGGGAAGGGAATGTGAGAAGTTTCAAGTTGCGGTGATGCGGAAAGGGGTGTCGTTGGGTGACGAGTGGCAAGGGCGGAATGAGAGGCGGATCGAGCTTTACTTCGTGCGTATCTCAGATGCTCCGCAGCCTCGTGACTTTCTGTGAACCATTTTCGCAGGACTGCCCCTGTTTGGCTGGATCTTTCTGGGATGTCCGATTCGCTAGTAGTAGCGCATGATCACTTGTCGATGAAGCCGACAGAGGCCTTCTTTGGCTCCCGATGTAGCTGGTGTCGACGTAGCAGCAGTCGTCTCTCCAACAGTGCCCAGCAGCGGTAGCGATACACTTGGGTCCAAGCGATTGCCTTGCAAGATGGCAGAGTGTTCCGCACAGATATATCCTCATCAGGTATGCCTCGTTGCTGCATCGGACGCACTCTGGTGGAGAGTCATGCAAACTTTCTCATGCTGGCGTTGCCTGAAAGACCTTCGATTCACTCCCCGACCGAGCCAGAGGAGCAGATGTGCTGGACGATGTTGGCCAGCAACGAATTTTGCGGGACCGCAATCAGATGCAAAGGAGCTCAAAGCCGATCGACCAAGTCGCCGATCGTCTCGCCCGTCTCATCGAGCTTGGGAGATCCTGGATTGATCTAAAGCAGACCAAGTACACCGATGGCGTGTACTGTGTGTGACGATGGCGACGCGATTGATAGTTGTTACCCATCTGACATTGTCACATCACCAATCTTTCCCGCTGTTTCTGGTCCCCGATCATACTTCGCCGCTCGCTTTCGCCATCAGGACCCGCTTGATGAATGCAAATTAGAGCCCGTCAACGACCTTGTCTCCATTTAGCCAGCGGACAAGAGCACCGATCTCGTCTGCCTGCACGAAAGTAGCATTGTCGCAGCCCTCAATCGGACTAAGGTTGCCCGCATCCACAGACTGTAGAAAGGCAGAAGCCAGCGACAACAATGACAACTCTCCCGAGCGGCAAGCTCGCAAATGAAGTCTTACACTCTTACACGACCATTTTTGCTGAAGGCGCCAGCGCAAGGAGCCCGATCGCCCAGCTGCGCGTGAGGCCGAGCATACCACTGGGCACCTTCAAAGTTTGTCAGAGCTTGAATGTGCCGGAATGCTATCTTGAGCAACGTAGCTGCGCTATTGAGACTCTGTATCGGAGCAGGCATAAGCAAGCATATGGTTCGAGCGTATCATTGACGTCAAAGACAGATACATGTCTCTGCTGACCGGTGGGATAGCAAGAGCCAATTCTCGCCGTCCCATCCTGAATACAAACACTGCCGTTGTATCACTCAAACCAGTTTCGTCGGAAAGGAAGTCAGTATCTCCACACTCGATATCGCCGTACAAGGATCGACGGGATGATTCTCAAGTCACCAACTCTAAGTCACTACTGTATCAAACATTCGAAGAGGTTAAAATTCAGATTGACGAGCTTGGAGTTCAGATCTTTACTGGTATGGAGCAGGAGGCATGAGAAGCTAGGGCGATAGAGTAGGCTGAAGCAGCTCCTGCTATTCGGTCTTGGGGAAGCTAGCGGTACCGGACAATGCTCAAATTGAACAATGCCATCGACAGCTGGTACGGCGTCATCTCTAGCTGCTGGCTTTGGGCTGAGGCTTGGGAGGCGGGTAGGGACGGAAGTCCTTCGAGTCACAGCTGTGACAAACAGTTTGAGTCGTACTCATGCTTGCGCCGCAGCCATGACAGTACATGATGTCAGCGACGCAGTTGACAAGCTTAGCGACCATCGTATGGAACTGCAGTACGTTCGAGAAGGAGTTCTGGCCAGTGCCAGGATGAAAGAATCGGAGAGCGAATGATGAGTACCAGCTCGGCAACAGATGAACATGTTCAGAAGCTGCTTAGCATGTCGGAAAGTAGCGTACTTACGACGGTGAACATCATCTTGCGTGAGTGCTAGCACGATTAGTTTGTGTTGAGCGCGGTCTAGTGAGGGATTCGAGTTTTGAGTGTAGCGTTCGCTGGTTCCAGGTTGTTGCTGAATGGCAGAAGCCGGTTGGGCCTTTATATCTCCATTGGCTAGGAAGCAGCGCACTGGAAACTGCAGGCTTTTCCGCAGCGCTGAAGCTCAGCTGACTGCTGTGCGCAGCAGTCGACTACATAACCGCACTATGCTCTGGGCACTCTACGAAGACTCAGCCAAGCTGGTGGGACAACATGCACGTACCAGCGCAGCGCGATGGTAGCGTCACCCAGTTACCTTTGGACATAGATTTTGCGCAGCGCAGACAGTGCTCGACTGTCACACTACGGCACTCCGCGCGGACACGGCGATACCAAGACGAACCAAGACCTTGCTTGAAGCACCAGCTCTGTCCGTCCCGATTCGGGGGACCGTGGGCATCACATGCCGACGAACTACTTGCAAGTGAAGTCACATGCTCTCGAGAGACAAATCTTGGCGTGCTGTCCTTCTTCTGGCAATCAGGATCTTTTGCGGCTCTCGAGGTTCATTACCTGCTAGCTACGTGGTAAATCCTTGGCGATACGGAGCCCTTCAATTTCTCGTCACGTCCGTCCATGCTTAAGCGGAACTTGAACATTATTCGAAATGAGGTCGGCGCAAACCTTGGGCTTGTACTCTTTTACAGAGCGAGGTTTGAGCACCTTCATGAGGTAAGCACTGTCACCGAGCTCTTCGCCTGAGTTTTGAGTTTTGGTGGGCTGATCACGTCTTGGCGCAGCTCATGCTGGAGCTCCGGCCAGACTTGTACCGTGCGCACAGGCGCGCTCAGCTTCTGAGCCCAACGCTGCATACAGTTCTCAGCCAGCGCTAGCTTATGAAACGATTGCGCCAGGTGGATCTGTCTCAAAAAGTTTCGCTCCGCGGCAGAGGCTGGCCTGTACGCCCACACAAGACATGATAAAGAAGAGCAACGTCGACAGGGTACTTTGCCTTTCCATCGTCTCGGCCATACCCTTTGGCTAGCCTTTCTTCTTTCTTTTCAGGACCATACCTGTTTGCATCGCAATACGCCGTCTTTGGCAAACTTGTCAACATGTAGGTGCATTAGACCCAGACGGTCGCCCTCACGTCTTTTCTCTTCCTTGTCGACAAACTGATCACTGATAAGACCAGCCTTTCGACTCCTTCCCGCAGCATGCTTGTCCCCATCCCTGCGCCGACTACCGTGACGAACAGAACGGATCAAAAGGTCTATCACGATATCAGTGTTGCTGGAAAACCATGCGTTGTCAAGAGAAACCTTTCGCCCGCCGAATTCGTGGCGTCCCCCTTCACGCACAAGCTTATTGTCATGTCGGATCTCGCGAACCGAATGCGCAACGAAAAGGCTGCAATTGACTTTGTACGCGAGCACACCAGCATTCCCGTTCCGAACATTCTGTTCTACATGGACGAAGGCGATCGTGTTTACCTCGGACTTGAAGACGTCGGTGGGGTTCGTATGGACCGAGTCGAAGATCATAGCGACAAGGCGAAGATCATCAAACAGCTGGACGCCTTCACCGCAGAGCTTGCCACGCACCGCTCGCCTGAGATCAAAAGCTTCACCCCAGCACCGTGTTTTCCGTTCGCCCTGACACGATACAGGTACAAAGCTAGCCCTACCTCCTTTGCGAAGTGTCTCATTGAGGGGTATCCTCTATGCCACGGAGACTTGCACGAGGCCAATGTCATGGTTGATCCGCAGACGATGCAGGTCAAGGCTGTACTCGACTGGGAACATTGTGGCTACTACCCTCCTGAGATTGATGCAGCCAGGTACAAGTCAGGTAGCAACACTGTTGTACATCCTGATGGCTCCACCACTGATTATCTTGACTTCGGCGACAAGGCTTCCGAGACGCTTGACAAGCTCAAGGTCTGAGCAAAGTTGTCCACCATTTCAGCTCCTTGATCGTTGCAAGGATGGGGACCATCACCACTGCCCGCATGCCCCGTGCTGTGCGTGCTCACCAACGCCGACCCTCGCTATTGAAGCCGCAGATTGAAGCTCGAGTACAATACAATTTCCCAAATGAAATAGTGCCATTGCGCAGCGCTTTAAAGCCCAGAAATCTCATGCTGTGTCTCATCACGCATTGTCTTGTCGTCTTCGTGTCAGACTGTGACTCGTGCGTTGTCCGTGAGCGCTCAATGCAGCATGACTGTGCCGAGGTATGTAGAAAGAGCGGTACTGAGCTGCGCATCAGCATGGACGGACTAAATTTGGTTCGGGCGGGATACCATACGGAGTGTTTCGAGGTGCCTTGTTGCATGTGATCATTCTAGAACGATACGACCAGCTTGGCTCGTGTCAACTACGGAGTACTTCTCCGTATGTCTGACTACAGTCCGCGCTCCACGACGAACAAGTTCTCGGGAAATTGTGCCTCAGCTGTTCCGACCTTCAATCCTCTGCGGCTGGGATCCTAAACCCCAACAGCTGGACTTGTATGTTGAAGTCGCAGTCTCGTCACAACTTCTTGTATCGACCAATACCATTGGACGACGGTCACAGGGACCGGGGAAGATCTTTCCTAGCGTCGGGATCAGTGCAGGATCTGGTGACCATGTAGAACAGCTGCTTGTAATAAAGTGGTGTCCCCCACTCACGAGCTTTGATGGAAGAAGTGCTGAGACCCTTCGAGAGGAGATTTTCGCCAGTGCTGGTGATCTGACTCGCTCGATTTCGAAAGCGATCTCATAGGCTGTGGTGCTGATTTCGAAAGGAAGAGCATGAAGCTATTTTGTGTGTGCCGTCCGCTTTGTTTATGATGTTGCATGTCGCTATGACATCAAATAGGACGTGCCAATGGTGTCATTAGCGATTGCAAATTGTTGGGCGTGACGTCGGTGGCAGCAATGCGTTCGGCAAAGTAGCGCTTGGCACCATACTGTTGCCGGTAGTTTCCTTTCCCAGCTGCGCCATGATCAGCTATCCCTTGTCTCTTCGGAATCTGAATATCGATTCTTTGAGATATGGTCGCGTCCGCAAATTGTAGAGGATGAAGCTCATCAGTGAGCGCTGAACTCTGGCTTCCCAGGTACATTGACGGCGGGTAATTTCGACGGCAAGCAACACGCAAAGCCGTTCTTGTCGCAATGAATGGCGATCGCAATCCCCTGCAGGAGAGTCGGATCTGTGGTGAGCTTGAGGTAGAAGCTGGTGTGCAGGTCGATTCTATAGCTCGTCAGAATCCGTCACACAAGTCTCTAGCTCGACACCAGCGATACACCGGGCTACTTGTTCTGCTGAGCCCTAGCGGTAGTCTGCCTCGGTGCTGTTCCGTGTTCGGGACGCACTGCGGCGCCACTAGAAGGTATGGACTAGACGAAGTCTTTGGCAGCGTAACCAGTTGTGACACGATTGTTAGAGGGGCGATACGCAAGCGGTTGACCGAGTCCGTACGTCAAATGAGATGTCTGGGTGCGGCAAGACGCTTCCAGATGGTCAATGGGCGCTTCGGGTGTTTGGCGACGCCAGCTCAGCTGACCAAGTCTGAGACCGTGATTGCGGAGAGGGATTGGCGTCGGCGCTGTATTTTATGAGCACCTAGATCTGCCAGGTGCACTTTCGGAAAGGTCGGAAACACTCAGAAGCTGCAGGAAAGCGATCAGTTGGGCGTTTTGCCCGTACGCTTTGCAGGCCGTGGAAATATGCAAGAACAATGCGTTCTGGCGGCTGGCAGCCCAGAAGAGCAATCGCTGCCATGTGGGCGCAGCCATAGCGCTCACTGCATGAGAACACCGCCGCATTTGCCTCACTGACGGCGATCGACGGACTTGCGAGGTTCAGGGCGCGTGACGGTTTCGTGAAGATGCGGGAACTTACGCCGAGACGCGTGTGATCTCAAAGAAATTTTAGCGTTGTCGAATCTTTTGACTGAGCCTTTCACATCGTAAAAAGCAAGTGAATTCACGACTCGTCCATATCCGCGATCTAATTAGAGCAATAGTTGCCGCTTTGCAATCTATATCAGAGCTGAAGTGCAGGTGAGTGCGTTAGTTCCGGGGTAGCAGATCCATGCCCAGGCATTCCAATGTCCTGCTCAAATCGGAGACAATCATCCTTTGTTGACCGCATGTCCTATCACAGGAATGATCACATCTCTCACATTGCATACGATGCAGTCCACATCTTCTTCTACAAGCCAGGGGTGAACTGAAGTTCGGAGGTCGACCGAATACGTTGCATGGCGCGCTGCGCAGACAGCACGTGTCAAGCACATGTGACAGTTGACGTTTGACATCTCCGAAACTCCGACACAAGGCTCCTACCGGGGCTCAAATCCACGTAAGGCTGTGGGATACGCCAAGAGAATTTAGATCAATTTACCGTGAAAAGTCAGATTCAAATCCTGTCGAAATTGAGGTTTCGATATTATCGCCCATCGATAATACAGGAAAACTGTATCGTACCAGAAAGTCCCCCTCATGCCAACAGCTAAATTATTAGAAAATGATGGATTGCGGCTGTTTTCGAGCGGCGGTAATAATTGGTCTTGGGAAGAATGTAAGCGCATTCAAATGCAGCTTCAACACTGGCCCGGACTCGTGAGACTGGCAAGATGTTCTTTGTGAGATTCATCGTCCATTCCAACCGCTCACCGATGAATGACCTGCAGCCGAATCTTGTCGCAGGTCGTTCGAATCGCCGCCGATGACCTTGCTTCCATCGATATTGTCGCCGTCTTCACTCGAATGCCCGACCCGTTCATTCGAGAAGTCAAGTTTGGCTGCGCTTTCGGTCCAGTTGACCCTGTCAATCCAGAACATCCGCCTCTGAATTAGTCTGCAGCTCGCATCGTCGTGGTCTTTGAGCAATGCGGCCACGAAATAGCACGGAAGGTCGAGTCTTGAGCTTGAATCCCCGGCCGCCTGCTGCCCCACCTGACTTCTACTATTTCTCGGAAGTGGCTCGGGCTGTTCCAAATGCGGAGTGGCACGATTGCGACGACTGGCTGGTCTCAAAGCAAGCCCAAGTGGACGTGCGAATAACCCGTGCCGGAAACGACAACACCGGCCACACCATGGTCGTGTCTTATAGCTCCAATAGGTAGCACACTTTTGACGTTGACAAGGGAGCACGGGCCTCAAATTCCGCTTTGGTTAGGAGATGCACGCGCACGCAGACCCGTGCAGGAGAGGTGATCCGTCTCAAAGTCTTGTCAGGTTGCGAGCGCGCATGCATATAGTCATGAGTAGTGGCAGGGCAGGACAGATAGTCCTGAAGAGGCAGAGATCGTTCGAGGAAAGGAACACCGGTCTCAATCTCCGTATGACAGCGGGACGGAGGGAAGGAAAAAGGGGCAACCTTTGCCGCGTTCTGTCGAGTGCGTAGGCGAGCTCGGCAAAATTCAGATGCCGGCTAGCCGAGGTGTCAAAAACAAAATTCGGAAAACGCAGTCTAAGTTAATCTTGCAAGAGCGCTGTGACCAAATTGACATCTGCAGTGCTCCGGCAACAGTCAGACTTTGGGGTAGCTACTCTCCCGCAATGAAGTCGTACGCGTTGTGTTGCTCTGCGGAGCAGCAGACCGAAGAGGCGCTGGGGGTCAGCGGCGGCCAGAAAGGCAAGCTGGTACTAGTGAGTGTTGATGCGGCCTTGGCCGTTTGTGGTCTCCGGCCTGCCTTTGTCCGTGCACCCTGGCCCTGACTTCATCAGCCACCGACTTAGCCACATATCGTCCTTTGGCCTCGGGCAGTAACTGCTGTCCCGCAATCGCCGTTCATAAGTCTCGTGACGTGCCATAGTCGCCTCAAGACCAGCGTCTGTTTCAATTGGTAGGAGTGTCCCTAATCCATCGGGTGCTGCCATAGAGGCTTCATCGATTGATCGCTCCGCACGATGTCTGCAAGGCCATTGCCAATGTCGACTGCCATTGGCAGTTTCCTTTGGCTGATGTGCTATGGTCAAGGCAGGTCTTTACAGGTCATTGACAGTGCCGCCAGCTGCCTGATGTGGTTTAGCTAGGTCGCTATCACGCGGGACTGCGCGTTCGACCGCCGATGATATGTCTCAGAACGGGATCGCTTCTAGCGGCTGTTCTTGACACCGAGAGTTGAGGACCAGGAGAAGAAAGAA
>Ga0153959_1000488_pt1 | contig 15876 bp, 21 predicted proteins | sample TSFL043MetaG_FD_104685 | JGI IMG/M metagenome (GOLD analysis project Ga0153959, IMG submission 104685) | Attine ant fungus gardens microbial communities from Florida, USA - TSFL043 MetaG | ecosystem: Host-associated > Fungi > Mycelium > Unclassified | place: USA: Florida, Wekiwa Springs...
GCGTTTCCTGGCTTCTTCTACCTGTTTGCGAGGGAGTCGTTTAGGGATGGGTGGAGGGATCCTCTCCACAGGGTTTCCTTTGCTTGGGTTTTGATCTTGAGTGGTCGGAAGATTTCCGAATTGGCTACCTTAGCTGCCTCTGATGGTGCCATAAAAATATTATTTCTTAAATAATTTGCTAGGCCCTTGCAAAAGTTTACTGATGGTATGAGTTTTTCCTCTGTGTATTTGTCTAGTCTTAATTCATATCTCTTAGAGTGGCAATCACCACTCATCATACTTGACTCAGAGAATAAGTGAAATATCATCCAGAGATTGCCATTCTGGATGTTCATGCAACTGGACACTATCATCAAGGAAGTTATTACTATCTTTGTCTTCTGCCATTGCATCTATGACCTGTTTGGCAATTGTTTTGAGAGGGTCAGTGGGTACTGGGCTGGATTGACTAATAATCACTTCCAACAATATGCTTTAATACAAATGGGACTATCACAAATGGTCACTTACTTAGTTTGTGATTGAAGAGTTGTTGATTCTCAAGAGTTTGGAAGCAAGGTAGAATAAACAACAAAAGATGTTGTTGAGTCTGAGGTCTAATCCCCAGACTGGAGACCCTTATATACATAAATAGGATAGTCTGTGCACCTGGACAGAGTATCACATATCTACTGCCTATTGTTCTACATATGAGAGTCCTTTTGTGTCTGAAATAGATATAACTTAACCATAAAAGGAGCAGTCCTTGTTTGTGTTCAAGGATTGATGTGCATCTATGAATAATAGATCAGTGTCATGCCAAACCTTGAGGTCCTTGTATCTCCACAGGATCTTATTGCCCTAAGGTCTATTTATGGTCATCAGAAGCATATTGAAGAGAGCTTCCATGTGTATATTGAAGAGAGCTTCCATGTGCATATTGAAGAGAGCTTCCATGTGCATATGGAAGCAAATGTCTGCATTTGGCAGTTCCCAAGATATCTGCCAATCAGTATCCAGTACTGATTAACTGATATCTTAATGAGTACTGATTGCTTTGATACATTTTGGGCATTGTTTGAAAGGTCTTCTTGAGGGATTTCAGATGCATCTTAGACCATGGAAACCATGCAAGTATTTGTGGAGATATGGCCAAATAAAGTTTGTGACAAGGACGAACCAATGCAAAGAATTCAAGATTGCTCAAATCAACATTAGCTCTTTTGAACTCTGTTCCATATTCCTTGTAGACCTTGCTCTTGAGGTCCCAGACATTGGCATCTTCAGTATCATCTAGGAGAGCGATACTAATGTTGGAAGATTGCAAGAAATTGTAAAAGAACCCAATCTTGAACTTCATAGTTGTGAAAGTGAGCCATTGAAGTAACAGATCATACAACTGTCAACAAATTATCCATATGCTTGACTACTGTTTGTTATTATTGAAACATCATTTATACTTGGTCATGTAGTCGTACTCAATGACATGTTATCCTCCCTTCATTGAACTTAAAGGGTGAGTGCAAATGCAGACTTAATTAATATTCTTCTTGTTGGGTAGAGGGGATAATTGGATTTGTTGGATGGAACCAATACACTCACATAGGCTTAGAAGAAAGGATGGAAATTAGACTATGGATCAGACAATATGGGATACAAGTACAAAACTGTAAGGATTTCAGTTGCAGTTGAGTAACCTTAACCTTAATCCCACTCTATGTCAAAGTTGATAAAGAGAACTCATTAGAGTTCCTGTTATTTTGTGTATGCTATTTATACAAGTCCAACTATTTGTCCTTATTTACTGATCCAATGATATTACATAATTAAATGAAAAAGAAAGGAAAAGAAAAATAAATATTGACTTAGAGAAAAAAGGCAATTTATGACAAAAGCAGTAGCTTAACCCTAATGAGCAGCAATGAAGTTAGTAGATAGATCAGCCATAGATAAATAGTCTGGACATTCAGCAATAGCCCTTAGTTATCTACTATAGAGGTGACACTGAGGTTAATTCCTCGTTTTTCATGTTGCTTAGAAAATATGTAGTCTATTTCTCTACTAGGATTTAACCATATTCTTGATTACTGTAGGTTTGGCAGGTTTGGCATTGCTCAGCAACCTGATCTTAGTCTCTCACTCCCATTATGTGAGCATCAGCCACCTCCTGCAAAGCAGCAGAGAGTGCATTCAGACCCAGAGAATGCATTTTTAACTTATGAATGTTTATCAGAATTTCAAAAGATGTAACCTGTTATCACACTTATCAATTTAAGGTGGAAGAAGATACATACCCATGCCTAGTATCCAAGTGTTTATTCATGGGTCTGAGTACTTGTCATAAAAACAGAGTTAGATGTTGGTTTGGCTTGGAATAGAATTTATTGCTTTGCAAACTAGTGAGTATATACAACAAACTAGCAAACTTATATATACTAATGAAAATTCTAGAAGGTTCTTGAACCTTCACCTGAATCACAAACATCAGCTTGATATTCCAATGGTACTCACCTGACACAAAACACTTTACATGTCAGTTGCATCATTACATCTGTGTTGTGCTACTGAGTCGGGACGACTTGAAGCCCACTATAAGGGAATTCAACAAGGGACTGCTGTGCAGCCTCAAGATCCGATTACACACTCGGATACAGGCAAGCGAACAGATGGTTAGGCTATATAAACTTGTCACCTACTTAGGTTGGAACTGTGTGAGCTCTTTTGAATTGTTCCCACGGGCGTTCATGACATAGTATGCACTGGTGGCTCTCAATTTTACTTCTCTTCCAAACTTCAACGCCAGTCTGTGCGCGGTGCTTTCCATTTGGTCTCACCTTTTCTGGTCGATACAACTCTATCCTCTTTGATCTCCGACTTGGAAGTCGTTTACAAGAGCAGCTAGCGTTGTGGGTAATTCATCCACAGTTTTCACACTTCTTACAAACGCTCTCCTCACTGAGTTTACTGTTTGGACCACATACACTGACGGACATCCGATAGGTGCTGATAACGCATTGGCTGCAAGTTACCTTTCCACTCCTCGTATCTTTGCCTCCCTCAGCCGAAGCGACATCGCTGACATTCAGACCCCAAATCGATCAGTACACTTACCGGAGAAGTTTTCTGGACCCTTCTCAGGTAGCTGCAGCACGCGTTTGGTTGGACTTTCGGCTGTGACGGCTGCACTGAATCCAGAGGCTCTGTTCAAGAACTCCGTCCAATTCCGAGCACAAGTAGCTGTCATTCTCAACTCAATTATCTTCGTCATGCTTCAGTCAGAGATATTGGAACTCAATGAGCAGTACGTGCGTTCTTTTGGTGGAGTTGCATTAAGTTTATGAGTACAAAGCTATTGATGTCAGTGATAAAGTGCCAATCTCTCCTACACTCGCCGAATTTCACCAGTCTCCGACATACGAGCGTCGCGTTACTTCAATCCACCCTCACGTGGACGGTGAACGAGGACCGTCGAGCAGACAAATCTCAGATGCTGTCCTGAGGGCTTTGTTCTCTCTGCTTAGAAATGAAAACAGTCTGCAACTTGGTTTTATCATGCAATCCATGTTTGACATTTTGGATAAACTTTCGGGCTGGATAGAGAAGGACCATTGCTGCTGGTTGGCCCAAAGAATAGTTGATTGGGCTCAATATCAGTATCGTTATGTTGTTCTCACTTGGCTTGTGGAACAGTTACTGGAAATTCAAAATTCAAAATCAGTCACTCCTGTGCATTAAGTACTTACTGCCATGATCACCACCGTCCTCATTTCGCCTACTAGAATGATCAATTTTTTGTCGTCTGATATCATTTCGAATCTGAAAACAGTTCTCATCCGACGCTCAACTATTGACCTGGAAGACTCCCTTATTCAACTATTGGAAAAGTACATAGCATCCCTTGGGACTCATGTCTACTACTCTGACCAGATTCAAGACTTGGCAGTATGTAACTGATTCAAACTTACCAATGTATCTTGACTCTTTCACACAACAAGAATTGATTGTCCGCTTGAACACTGCTGAAATCCAAGGGGTTTTGTCTCCCCGAAAACCTGGTTACTTTCGTGTTCGGTCAGCCGTTATCCGGGCGCTTTTGGCTGGTTTGTCGGGCTTGATTGATACTGCCAATAAATCCGATTCCACAGCTGTGCACGTACCCTCCAGAATCCGCAACTCGCTGATCGCTCGAGTCGAGACCTGAGTCAAGATAATCGTGTGGCTAGGAGGAACCGAGTTACTCCTGATGTCTGGCAGGACACCTTGTGCTTATCTGCGACAGAGATGCTGCTGTTCGATTGGAATGCACTAACGCTCTTGTATATCTCTCATGAGATGCCTAAATACGGTGACTGTCCCGATGGAACAAAACGGGCGCAAAAGCTGGCGGATGGACCTCTTGCAAGCAACTAAAACAAGTGTTTTTCTTCATCCTGGCGATGTCATAAACCGCATTGCACGCCTATTACTACATGCTTCTTACCTGTTCTGTCCTGGTTTTACGTTGATCTCGACCTCTGATACTTCCTCCCCGGCAATTGCTGATTTTCCCTTCTCACAAAGCTCTATGCACGAAGAAAACTTGAGTGACCATCAGCTGTCGACCGTCATCCATCCGTTTCTCTGTCGCAGATCACTGGTCGACCTTCATTCGTGCTAACGCAGGGACCAAGAGATAGCTCTCATTTGCAGGTATGTCAAGCGCGCGCCAAATCGTCTATCGACTATTCCAGCAGCGTCTTTCAGAGACATACAAGATGCTCTCAGAGTGCTCCTAATAGTGCAAGAACAAGTTCCAACCTGAGGACTCCTTGCTGGTATCCCAATGTCTCTCGCTCTGCAGTGAACTTTCGAGAGCTCAGATGAGGATCCTACTCTAATAAAATGGATATTTGCATTGGACGAATTGTTTGCCAGGCTCTGGTTTTCTATTGGAACTGTCCGGAATGTGCCAGAAATAGTCTGAATAGCCGAGAAGGTGCGCTTCATCTATCAATAGTACCATCAGGTGAAATCTAATTGTTCGAAAGGCCTTGGGATCGATGATAGTCTCATTCATTGCAGCTCAACTATCCCATTCGGAGGATACATTCCTCACATTACAAGATTTTTCATGGAATGGAGGCATTCCCTGGACTCCTGTTATAGGCGAGGTAGCAGTGAACGCTTTTGTTTCCAATAAGGCTGTACTGGAGACTTTCGGCGTTGATAAAGAGACACTGTCTCGTCGTCTTTCCACGCCATGGACTCCAGAAGCTGCTCTCAACGAATGTGAGTACCATATACGTTATCAGATAAGTCATTGGATTCATGTATGGACCAGTCGATCGATTATCTAGCTTTGAACCCACAAAGCGGAGTGATGGTATACCGCCGCTACCCAGGATCTCGCCTGCCCTGATGCAGATGAACAATATGTCGCTTCAGAGCCTGGCTCGCTCAACACGTGGATTTGGAGTCACTGATCTTCGGGAAGCTTTGGAAGCGAGTAGTACATCCAACTCTGCAATAGCACGGCCAACCTCTATCTCCACCCTTGATCTCCCAATCCCGTTCGAGATCTCGACCAAAGAAACGGCTCGCACCTTCAGCTACAGGGGAGGTTCGAGATGTTCTTCAAAGCTTAGTATCGGTAAGCCAAATGGTAATCATCATTCTCTGCTAGGCAGGGATAAAATTAGTCATTGGTGTTTGCGATACTTGACACCCTTAACTCCATCCTACAGAACAAGACAATACTACTGTACTATTTTGACCGAGTGTTCAGGTCACGCATCGCAGAGGGGGAGAGTGTTCTGTACTTACGCAACAAGCAAACAGGTGCAAAGACACGGTCCTGGCCACTGGGCCAGGGATCAATGGGATAGTGCTACGTACAAATGTCCAGAAGTATGTGTGTATGTGTATGGTAGATGGGCGAGGTTTACGTTTGGGCATGACAAGGAAAACAGGGGAAGCCCCAGCATCCAGGTCTCCCATCCTATCAGACGGTCCATCCACGGAAACTCAGTACAGGCATAAAGTACTAGTACTGTGTTCCTACAGTCACTTCTCCCCCACGAGGTATCTCACTCTTCCCAGTCCTACGAGTACCACCAAGCTCGATTATCGATACATTGAAGGGTTTTGCTGTCGGTGCGTTACGGCTCTATGGTTCGTGGACGTTGGGTGTTGATAGTGAGAAGTTGACACTGGAGGCAGTTGTGTCATTGAATGTTGCTGGTGGTGGTGGAACGATATAATTTGGGGCTGCTGATCAGTTGGTAAGGTGGGGTGCTAATAGACAGGCCGGAAGTTTTCGTGACGCTGAGCTAGGCTTGAGGCCAGTTCAGTCGGTTGACTTGTTGGAAGGGAAGGGAATGTAAGAGCTCGAGGCTTTAGGAGTGCCTGAGCATCACGGAGGGCTCTAAACAGAACACTTACGAGTCTCGTCACGGATAACAGACAGTAGTGAACACTTAATCAAAAAGCACTATCCATGGACGATTGACGGTCATGACGCGACCCAATCGACAACATTGCTTTGTCGCCGTACCAGTCAAGCCCCTCGGTACATGGATGACTCTTCAAGGTACTGGCGAACCGAAAGTGCTATGACGACCTAGACAGGATCGACGAGCTTGACGAGACTAATCCCTTTGGACAGGCTATTCACCATGGCAGCCCTTGCAAAAGGATGCGACTTCAGGTTTTGGTGAACGATATCTCCGAGGTGTGTCAAATCTAAATTCACCTGTCGCTGGATCACTTATCAACCTGTCCCTTGGGGCATTGGCACACAAAATCTTATTATGTCCGGTGATGTATGTACCTTCCATAGCGTTTTTGTGCCATACGTCCAACTGTAAAACGCAGGTCTATGTATTTGTTCAATGAATGGCATTACAAACTCCTCTCAACTTGAGACCAGATCCTCCTCCATGGTTTTATCCAACCGACTCAGTCAGATCCCCATCCTTCTTTACACCCAGATTATCCTCAGCCTGATTCTGATTGGCATCGCAACCCTCAACAGCAGCCTGTCATGAATCATGATCACTCAATATATTCAATCTGGTCTGCCAACATCTGAGTCAAGACGCTTGGAAGAACGTCCAGTCTACCCACAAAAGGCTCCGTTGGTTCTGCTGCATTCAGAAGCTTCTCTCCACAATCTCCCCACGATGGCGAGTACCTCATCTTCGACAGACGTAACTAAAGACGCCATCTCTCTCTGTTGACAACTTGGACAAGGACAACACTGGCTTCGCGGTTGGCATGGCTATGATGAGTTTTGGTCAGAACAGCCTGGACACAACTGCTGACTCTGCGACCTTGGTCGGAATAGGGGGCGAGCCAGACCCTGTTCCAAATTATCCATGCCCCTCTTTTTTCCCCTCTCTTTTTTTCTGATCTTTTCAGAAAACTGGTCAAATTTACACTCTGCCAGAGATTGTATTTTACTGTTCGACGTCCATATTGCGCTACGAATTGTAATTATTCTATAAAGCTGTTGTATCTTAGCAAGGTCTGCGTAAAGACACGTGGGATTGAATCCATTAACAGTATCTGAATCTTACATTAATATTGTTGTTATCCACCTTCCCCTTTATATCCTAACTGTTCTTCAGGACAGTCCTATTGAATATTTATTGGATTTGATATGACTATTCCAGCACATTGTCCCCACAACACACCATATGAGGCTGAAGAAAAACTCAACCATTCAATTAAATAAAAAAAATATAGAAAAAAGACAAGGAATTGGATTTTAAAACCTAAAAAAGTTTCCAACAATGTGCATAAATATTAGTTCTACATTACTAACTGGGTTCTAGCTTGCCCTCTCTCAACCAATTTGCTAGATCACCAATATGGTAGGGACCCAAGAACCAAAACACAAGGGTAGACTTGCTCCTGATTATACTTTTTTTGCCATACAGAAAGTCATCTTGGGTGGACAAACAATCTAGAGAGACAAGTTTACAATGGGTAACATGGTTTCAAACTAACTATAGTGGGTAGACAGGGTTATGAAATGTTGAGTTTGAACAATGTAGGACAAGAGGGGGAAATTTGTTGCAAACATGCAATAAGTTTTGTCTCAACCTACCTATCTACTATTGCAACATGACATATAAAATAGTCAGTAACTAAGAGATGAAACAGACTTATTTGAGTGTGAAGCTCAACATTCCAACATACCTCTGTGAGCAATACACTAAAACATACTTTTCAGCACAGCCCTGTAATCAAAAGCAATTGGTAGATTAGTGTCCAGCACTTGTTGACCTAATATCTCAATGAGTACTGATTGCTTTGGAACATTTTGCACATTTTCTAAAAGGTCTTCTTAAGGGCTTTAAGGTGCATTTGAGATCATCAAAATTGTGCAAGTACCCATGAAGTTATGGCTGAATAAAGTTTGTGACAACAACACCATAATAGATAGCAAAGTAATCATAATAGTTGGATAGACTAGAGCAGGAACCTCAGCACTAGTACCAGTGACACATATGTCATAAACCCACCTGGACCTAAAATTATATGACTAGAGGGATGGGAAGAACGAGACCTATTCTTGGATGGATTAGACAAAGCATACTAAAAATAGAATGAGAAATAAGATAAGATAAGATAGGGATTACATGACAGGTCATATGATGGAACATTCTGGAAGGGTTGCAGGAAATTACTTAAGCATACACATAGACAAATAGAAATAGAAATTGTGTATAAGTAGGTAGAGCAATCTAAAGAGAGACTCCATTGAGTTCTCTTTGTTTCTCTCTTAATGTTGAGTGTGATAAAAAAGTCGTCTTGACCTGCCTTATCATTACAACATGCACCTACAATGCAGATAAAAATAATAAAATCAACACAGACCTGGGATGGCTTAACAGAGATGGAACAAAATTGAAAGATTGGTGGAAAAACATCAGACAAGAAAGTCACTACAATATCAGCCCAATTCAGAGGGGGCACAGTAGACATTTATGCTCAGAAGCAGATTGACAAAATTGACAAAGAAGGCAGCTCCCAAGATGGGGATGTCTTTGCAAAAGAAATCAAACTGTTGTTTAGCATACCTCATTATATTTGAGGTATTGGCAGCCAAGGCAGGAGTGAACAATACACATGCCATATTTTTGTTAAAGGTCTCATGTGAAAGGAGTTCTCTTTGCAGAAAAGACAGATACCCAAGTGGGCCACATGAAAGTAGAAGTAATGGTTGTGATTCCCTGAAGAGCCTTTTTTTGTTTTCTCATTTTGCTTTCACTGGGTACCTCATCACTCATTCATGGTGAAGCTCTCTCTGCTTCAGCAATCTTTGATAAGATAGCTTGTAGCTTTTTGGCAAGTCCTGGAGTCAGTTGCATAGGTCCATCAGATGTCACCAAACGATACGCGGGCATAGGTTGGTACGTCTCTGGGCGAATCTACGGTAGCAATCAATCGCAGGTCGTTCCCCACAAATTCGACAGTCAGAGTACCTCATTGTTTTCCACTAGAACTGTTCCAATGATATCATCTGGATCCCCGATTCGGTTGAGAGCTGGTATGTTGCGTTGGTCTATCCACGTTAAAAAACATTCATTAGCTGTTTCGGTTCAAAAGTTGGACATACCGTGAATATGCATCCAGCCATGGTTTGTTTGCACAGCCATTGCTTTCTGAGTCTCATCAATACCCTCTGTGAGCCCATCCTTGATCGCAGAGTGTAGCACTTCAACAAACGCAGCTAGACTTATGTCAACTAAAAGCCTGTATCGGCAAAACTTTGGCTCACGATTCGGGACAAAATCATTGGGGTTCAATGTAGATCTAGATGGGGGACTCGAAGCTGAGCATGCGGCACCTTCTTGGGTAGGCACCCATCCTATTATAGTCTTTGACGAAGACAGTGGCGGGATTTCGGGAGAAAAGGATAGCGCACATGCTGGGAATGACATGGATATAGATGTTGGCAGTTCAACACGGTGATAGAAAAGGCGTGATACAGGATCGTTCGGGGGCTGAGAACTTGAGAAGCGGATAGCAGGCTGCAAAAGTCTGAGATTGAAACGAACATGCGACGATGGGAGGATAGGAGAACAGAACGGTCGAGGGATCCTATGGGACAGATTCCTTGCCATAAAAAGACCTTGGGTCCACCATACTTTGTTCATGACTTGTCGCTAATTTTGATGTGGACGTAATAATTTCTGACTAATGTAGACAGGGGCTACAATGAAACTACTTTGGAATAATTCAACGTTGTGGTTCAAGAGAGCTCCTTTAATAATTATCAAAACATATCTCGGACTAGTATTCGATATCTCGGACTATTTGACGATAGAATTGACACCACGGGCTATTGGATAGATCAGTCAACTGTATATCTTTGCACAAAGTCAAGCATGTGCATACCAGATAGGTATTCTTTGGCCATACTTGTATTCTGTGCATATCTCATATAAGCACAGCTCTCAGAGTACATCCAGCAAAAGAAACAGACCAGAGACTTGATATACTCATACACGCTCTTGTCATGATAACGTAGGCCGGTTGCTGGATCTGTGTATAGTGCCTGGAGAGGGCGTCAGGATATTTCAGTTGCATTAGAAGTGTCTCCTATCACCTCAAGCCCAGTAATGTCACAATACCGGCTCTGAGGAAGGACAGACGGTGGTGCTTCGATCGAGGTATCTGCATCCAGAGAACGAACCGTTATTAAGAACTTGGCCTGGAGAATATCACACACATGTAGCAGTCTCTTCCTCGTCCTCTCGAGTCCGGGACCTCGCCCCTTCTCTATCAACATGCATCCTGAATTGCCCCTGAGCCTCCGCTTCCGCCCTCGCCTGGTGACATCTCTCCCGATCGGCCTTCTCGTATTCGCGCTCCTGGCCTAGGATAGTTTTCAGATTCTTTACCCTTCGTTGCGTATTCTTTGTGTAGTGAGGATTTTTGAAGCGTTTAGGGATATGAAGGTATGAATATTGCTCTGCCAGAGACTTTATATTGGTCAAGATTTCTTGTCAACTCCGAAGGAGGGAAACACTGACAGGTATGTAGGAAGTTGCAATTCCATCTGAGGTCGTGATTTTCTTCTTAATAGTACCTTTTGGGGGCCTGGAGGATCGCTCAATGTAAGTAAAGAAGGAGCTGCAAACTCACATGAGGATGGGTGGGACAAAATCGATTTCTGTGACATCAAATTACTGTTACATCAACCTTCCCTCCTCCGCTTATGGTCATCGAGAAGAAACGTCAGGATTGGAATCAAAACTCAAAAGGCGCAACACAGAAATGGAGGCCCTTGATAATTTTCCCAAGCTAACGGAACGGAGTCAGCCTGTAACAAACTCGTTTCCGATCGTTGAAGATTCAGATTCAGAGGAGAGGGAGGGGCTTTGGAGAATAGACGATGATCTACTAAGATGAAAGTAGGATGCATGCAGGCGAAGTGCTATTCAAAAGAGACAAGCACAGAAAGAGCCTAGTGGAGTGTAGATTTGTATCTCGTTCAAATACAGCTACTACAGCTGGCCACTTACACGAAAACCATTCCGAATGCCGAATGTCAAAAACATGTACAAGGACTCATGAATGTGATATGTGGAAAAGTCAAAGAAACTGTTCTCAAATACGACGTCAGTTGGATTGCTCAGACCATCATTAAAAGGAGTCAACAGAAAGATCAAAATGAGATTGCTCTTGAGCTCAAGGGCAAATATTGTGCCCTCGTTCAGAACAGATATTCACAGGTTGCACCAGGTTTTTGGATCTTCAATAGTGAGACTGACAATTTTCTCACTTTCTTATCGCAAAACTCATCCGTCTTTGCTTTGGACAGTCTTTAAACAGTCAGCGTGCAGATAGTAATTACACGATAACAAGGTGTTTCATTATTTTATTACAATGGCCCCATTATATATAAATGGAATTTCTTCTTCCACTTTCCATTACCTATTTGCTAAAGGTCAATTTCAGAAGCAGTAGCTCAACCTGCATGCCCCAAACTTTCCTGCATGTCTTCTATCGCTTTTCGTAGCTTTTCTGCCTGACCGACATGGTCCGCATGGTCTACCAGATTTGTCACATCAACTTTTTCCCCGGTGTGCTCCCTAGCTCTAGACAAGAGCCTTTCCGTCGCCCATTTTAGGTATCCACTCTTAGTTGATTCCCAGGGTCGCTTTCCAGGTTCCGAAAGCTCGGCCCGAGTAAGTGTAGCGATGGTTGAAGAATCAAGAGGATCAAGTGAAGAGCAGGCAGTGTACATGGCCTCGAGTTTGGAGGGAAGCGTGGCTAGAGTCGGAAAAGAGGGATGTTGGAGCACAGCGAGTTGTCGTAAACATCGTTCGGATTGGCGACGCTGGTAGGCTGATGAACGGACAGCAATGGCTAGCATTCGCTTCAGTTTTCGTTGCTAGAGGCAGTGAGTATGTAGAGGATGACATCTCAGCATCAAGGCATACTGCATCAATCTTTCGCCGTAGTTGGTCAATATGGTCGAGCAAATCTTGTTCTCTCGCGACGGTGGCAGTGAGATCAAGTTTCTCGTGGTGGGGTAGCACCACAGGTAGATCTTGAGGAACAACAAAGATGTTTCGAAGTGACCAAGCTTCAAAAAAGTCAAATGCAATATCGGTATGGTACTCGAGCAGGGTTTGGAAAGCTACAAGCCCTTGTTCGACCTCCTGCGTGCCATCCCAATCGCCTCCGAGTTTCTCTGCCCGTTGATCCATCCATTTCTGTAAAAATTCCTCCATACCATTGACCCCATCCTGCACAGCTTGATTGGCGACGTTTATAATATCGTCGAGGAGAAGTTGAGGAGAAAAGCCCAGAGCTTCACAGACGAGTAAGGGGCGCGTACTCATTTGGTATCCGTCACGCGTTCTGTCACTCGCTTAACATTGATTCCACGCAAGTCTGATGATCATTGTTCGATCACTCGACAAAGGATTGAAGGATTTTGTCACTCATGTGTAAAATGACACGGTGCAGAATCATGACAAAGCACTTCCTGGGTATAATTCTTGACTCCAGATTGATCTCATCCTTGGCTACTTGTTTCCTTGATCTTCCATTCTGTGCAGATTGATCCATGTCTTTACTTGATACCTACTCCATTCAGGGGGAGGCTCAGACCGTTCTCTGGGAGGGGATTCTCCTTAATCCTCGCCATAATTCTCTGCCAGATGATGGAATTCAGGACGCTGCTCGCAAAATCACATTCTCCGGGTCAAGACTGCCGTCCATCCCCATCAACTGGCGGTTCGCTGAGAGCGTCTCAGCTCTTAAAGCCTTCGAGGGTGCAATGCTCAATGTGTTACTTCACAAAAAATATGGAATTCCTTACCAGAATATCCATATCAATACGTAAGAATGCTAATCCTTAATTGCCTCTGGTACCAATTCAAGATTTTGTTGTAGCGACCATGCCCAGCTATTTATCATGTCACCCTTCCCCCATCTGACGCGGATTGAACATGGAAATAAGAAATCCTCAGATATGCCGGGAGATCTACAAGACGATTACGAGAAGTATTTTCCTAATCGTGACATCCATCACACCGTGGACGATCGAGCAACCAGCAACATATACAAGACTGGGGACGGAAGGTATTACCATGTTCATGGTATATCTGCCTCTCTTCGTGATTAAGAGTTCCTTTTGATATCATCCTCATCAGCTAGCCTCAATCCAAATATCTCCCAAAAGGCTTTAGACATCGACCAAATCAAGTATCTCAATGCCTCCTCATTCGAACAAGCTTGCATCCCCTTCCAGGAAGCAACATCCAAGTATTCTTCCACGGAACTAGACACCCTCATGAATGACGAACACCGCCAAGCTGGTACCATCTGTTATTCCATCGACGAATTTCGCGCAACGGACCACGCGGAGGCCAACGCCCACGTTGGCTTGTACGAAATGCATTACTATCCGAGTTCCACACAACGCCCCAGCTGGTGGTCCGACATACCCGGACATACCTCCCACGTCCGACCTCTGTTTGGCCTCAAAATCGTCGACCTGACGCGTATTATTGCTGCTCCGTCTGTCGTCCGCGATCTCGCCCAAATGGGTGCTAGTGTCATGCGTATCACGGCACCTCATGTTACTGACCTATCCCAACTTCAGCTGGACTTGGGATGGGGTAAGTGGAATGCACACTTGGATTTGCGGAAACAAGAGCATCGGGCACAACTTGAAAATTTGATCATGGATGCCGATGTCGTCATCGATGGATATCGTCCGGGTGTGCTCAAGAAATGGGGATTTGGAAAGGAGGAGATCCTGGACCTGGTCAAGGGAAGGGAGAAGGGGATCATCTATGCGCACGAGAACTGTTATGTGAGTGTGATCGCTATCTCATTGGAGTCTCCATCTACTATGTGAACTGCGACTAGGGATGGAACGGACTTTGGGCACACAGGTCAGGTTGGCAGCAGATCAGTGATGCGGTGCGTGGCAGTCTCATAATTTGACTCCATCTGACGATCAATACAGGTTACCGGTGTATCACTTGAATTTGGCCGTGCCATGGGACACGATGAACCAGTTACCCCTGTGTTCCCCAATTCTGACTTTTGGTAACCCAGTCCTCAACGATCCCACACTGCCCACAAGCTCATGAGCACATAGCACAGGTATAGCCGGGGCAACTGGTATCCTCAACGCCCTCATCCTGCGTGCCCAAACGGGAGGCTCTTTCGTTGTCGATGTAAATACCCATGCACCATCCAACTCGAACTGCGATAGATATACTGATATCATTCATTGTAGATCGCCCTCAACTACTACTCCCAGTGGCTCATCTCATCCTGCGGAACATACCCTCCAGAAATATGGGACGATCTCTGGACACGCTACGATCGTTTCGTCTTTCGCTCCACAGACAACATGGCCGTCACCATCCCCGCTTACATGAAAATGCTGCACGAAAAGAAGGCTCCGATTCTTGACGAACAATTTTTTGAGATCAGGAAAAATGGTGCTCTTGGTGTTGACGTCAAGACGATCAAGCCGATCTTGGGGTTTGAGGAGGAGAGCGTTAAGTTGGGGTACAATGTAGGATCGCGGCCGAATGGCACGGATATGGCTAAATGGCCAAGCGACCTGATGACAGAAATTGTAGTCTAGTTTGACAATGCCAATGACTGTTCTCCCCAGATTACCTCTTTTCTTGAGCAGATTCTTAGGTAGCACTGACTCTACCTGGATTTCATCGTCATTGTTGAGGAGAGGGCTTTGGGAGTTGAGATGATTGGAATGTCTGAAGCATCATCTTGCTTTTGCAATCCGCATTCAAATTTTCCAACACAATACATGCAAATGCAATTCTCACCTGGCAAACATATGTCTACTGATCAAAGACAAACAGTACACAGGAATAAACTCCTTTCTTCTACCCTGAGCATCTTCAGTGAAATAATGCCTACTGCAGAGTTGATCGATTCATCTTAGCGGACATTCCATGAGATTGTGTGAACCATCACCAAGGTCGAACGAAACGACCCACCATTCTAAATTGCTGGACCTGTCAATATCGTAGGAATACAAAAATTATTTATAGTAAAGTCATTGTGATACAGAGTTGATACAAAACGCATCACATAGGAGTGTTTGAGAATGATACTGCAAGAGTTTGGGCTAATGTGGCACTAGATCAACAACTTCAGCATCACCTGGCCTTTGAAAAAACAAGACATCACTCACGATTCAATAAATCTAGTATAACATGTATTTTCTTTGCGCGCTTCAAGTCGCAACCCTGACTTGCTGATAACAATGGATTAATCTGCTTCTCGTAGTAACGCACATAATCTATAGAGTATGACGAGGCAATCGAGCTCAGCGATGTATTGATAGGAATTTCACTTGCTATTTTGAGCATGTGTATAAGGTGAATAGCCGGCAAAGAGAAC
>Ga0153959_1000489_pt1 | contig 15819 bp, 24 predicted proteins | sample TSFL043MetaG_FD_104685 | JGI IMG/M metagenome (GOLD analysis project Ga0153959, IMG submission 104685) | Attine ant fungus gardens microbial communities from Florida, USA - TSFL043 MetaG | ecosystem: Host-associated > Fungi > Mycelium > Unclassified | place: USA: Florida, Wekiwa Springs...
GATGAGTCCCTCTTGAACGGGTAGGAGTGTGTGGCGGTTGTACAAACCTACAAAGAGATGAAAAAACCAGCTGCAGGGTGCAGAGAAGACAACGCACGGGTGGCTGGGATGATAGTCTGGCAAGAGTCAAGTTATCAAGTTGATCACATGACCTACCTTTTTTTCTTTTTTTGGATTCAGCATTTCTATTCCGCAACAAGCAAACTAGTACTAAGATGCGGAGGGCTACAAAGAGCCCAATGTCTGGGGCATATATATGGGAGGGAGGAGTATGGTGTGGGTGAAGTTGAATGGTGGAAGGAGGGGAACATGACCTACCTTTGGAATTCCTAATTCCACCACCTAACACAGCAGACAAATAGCTGTCAGCTCACCAACCAAGTGATAACATGGCAGACATTCTGATGTCAAGTCACCCATCAATTGGGATGTCAAGTGACCTGTCAGTATCATGTTGCCTCACTTTTTTTTTAATTATAAAGCCTATAGTAAGGTGGACAAATTTATGATATTTAGATAAGATGTTCTAGGTACATAAGTAAATAGCTGTCTATATATTTAGAATGTGTCACAAACTTCATTTAACCATAATCCATAGACAAGGTTTTCATTTTGGGCCTTTTGTAAGAGTTCAGTCTTTGGTGAGCAACCTCAGGCTTAACTCCACTCTAAGTCAGAGTTGACAAAGAGAACTCATTAGAGTTTCCACTAATTGCTCTATACTACTTATACAATTTATTTATTTGTACACATTATATTTCTCTTATGTTTCCCTATTGAGTCACCATTCCCAATTTGGTAATAAGTTCTCATGCATCCAATAAATAAAAGTAAAATAAAAGAAAAATAAATATTGTCTTAGAGGAATTGAGTAGTTCATAATACCTTTGGTCTAACTCAATCTCTCTACTAATTCTCAATGGTATTGAGTAAATGTTGCTGTCAGGTCACTATATCCTCTTTCACCAACTGTTTGTATATAACAGTAGTATAAGAGTTTAGTCTTTGGTGAACAACCTTAGGCTTGACTCCACTCTAAGTTAGAGTTAATAAAGAGAACTCATTAGAGTTTTCAATAATTATTTTATACTACTTATACAAAATATTTATTTGTATGTGTTAGCTTTCTCTCACATATCCCTTTTGAGTTACCATTTCCAATTTGGTAATAAGTTCTTGTATATCTGATAAATAAAAGAAAAATAAATATTATCTTGGAGAAATTGAGTAGTTCATAATGCTACCCCTCTTTTAAGGGTCCTCATTTCAAGGACTTTTTCATAATCCATTGTATGGGTCCCTTAGGTTGCCTATATCCTCTTTTTCATCCTCTAACTCTTCTAAGTACTTTCTATCTTTTTCAATCCTTCATTGATCTTCCTTATCTTCTTCTTCATTCTACTCTTCTACTATTTCTTTTTTGTATTTGCTCTTTTCTTCCTCTATTCTTTTCATGAATGGGTTTCTGTTATATCTTAAGAACAGGTTTCTCTTCCATCTCCTCCAATTTTCCTAGTAGAAGGCCAGTGTAAGGATCTTAGTTGTGGTTGAGTAATGTTATAAAATGGCAGGCAAGCTAGGGGATCCACAGCAGTGGAATATTTTATTTCTTTTTCTTTTTCAATTATTATATAATAGTATGAAGTGTGTAGAACACTATGACTCAAAAGGGGTCTATGAGATAATTTGAGTAGACAAATACTAGTAAACACAGATTTGTGTATAAGTAGTTAGGCCAATTAACAAGGACTCTAACGAGTTCTCTTTGTCAACTCTGACTTAGAGTGTGAGCTTAGATTATCTTAATCAATGTTCACTACACTAGAACTCATTTACATCTCTAGAGCACCAATCTCCTCGATCTCTGCTCAACTCTTTACTCTCATATATTCGACCCTCGACTGGTGATCAACTCTGATCACTAGTCACCTCCATACATAGCCAGGCCACAGGCTTAAGTGGACTGACCAGGAAGTTTAGACCCCGGAGGTGGACGACTGGGACCATACCTGGGCCCCAGTATAGACCAGACCTTATAACCAGGCAGTATTACACCGCCAGCAAATTTACCACGGAACTATGACATGGAATAAGACTTATAACCCCATTTCCTAACTAGGATGTGCTCTTAGGACTCTCCTATAAGCCCCAGATACACCCTAGATTTCCAACAGGGTACTCTTATCAAATGGCTTCCAAGCTGGCATAGGCTGAAATAGCCTATTATCTCAAGAGACAAGATAGATAAGCTGGCAGTAGGATCTTTGGAGTTGGAACATCTCACTAGGCTTCTGGACACCAGGACTTTAAAATCTTCTCTGGAATGCTAACTAACCTTGATCTAGAATGGACTTAGACAAACTCAGAACAGGTGCAACAGATCAGAAGTCTATTATGGGTATGTGAGTTTATCACATATAGCCTAACATTTAGAAGTAGACACTACATGTGGATCCAAGATGTGGACAGTCACATGATACTAGAGTTATTTCTAGATTGTGTTTGGAGCCGGGAGAAGCCAACTGATGGAGATGGAATAGGCAGACTATGAAGTCAGGTGGTAGTGGAGCAGTACCACATAGATAGATTTAGGAGGGTGATGTGTAGTTGGGCAGCAGCGCTGTTAGTGCCCATATGGAAATACTTTGGAGAAGAGTAGTAAGGGAGGCTAAAGGAGATTGCTTTTTCCTTCTTTTAGTCTAATTGAGTCTCCTCCATTTGTAAAGTTAATATATTACTCAGGGTAAAGGGTGATAGGCAGAAGAGAGCCTTTTTAGCTCTTGCCTTTATCTCAGAAGCTTTAGAGGTCATTGTATGTGATGTTCTATGAGTGTAAGAGTTGATCTTGGTGAGAGACTAGTTAGGACAACTTGTATTATACTTTCTACTCATTCTAAGACCCAAGGATGAAGATAACTCGGATGACCTTTGGCAGGGTAGCAGGCTTGGAAAGCCTGGCTAGTCCTTTACTCAGACTATATCACACCCATAAGGTTTGGTGTGGGGGTATAGATGAGGAATGGATTGAGTATGGTAAGACCCAGGAGTAGTTTACTAACTATATCTGCTAGGGAGCTTGTTATGGTGTGTAAAGGTAGACACCTTAGAGGGATTGGATACCAGGCAGATCTAGATTGATCTTACAATCTTTACATCTATTTTTAGAATTACAGCTAAGCCGTCTTTGTTTAATCACTCTTTTAATACCCTTTTTTCTTTCTCTTCCCCACCAACTCTTTAGCATGCAATTGAGGACTGCCTCATATTTCTTTTATTCTTGACACAGTGAACTCCCCATCCTCTTTTGCCCCCTTACAGTGGGCTCGTTAGTTACTTGTAAAACTTCACTTTATCAGCTTTGTGCTGCTGGTCCATTGTGACAAGTATATGCAGAAGAATATTGTCACATCCTTAAAAAGACAATTAGAGTAGAGATCTTCCCCATGAAGTGATAGTATAAGCCTAGTATTAGGGCAGTAGCTAGTAGGGCAGTAGGAACCTGACTGGGTGAAGATTTGCGCCCCAGCAGACATAAGTAGTCAGTAAAATAGTCAGCCAAAGAACAGTGGTCAGTAAAACCCGCAACAAAATACATTTTCCCCCCCCCTATGTAACAAATTCACCCTTCTAAGTACAACACACCATGTCCTTAGAAGTGTACAACAACCTACTGAGCAAAATGCTCAACACAAGGCGAGCACTCACCAAAATAAGATCAGAGCTGGAAGAAAGAGAAGGGAAGAAGTGTTGGGAATGCAGGCAGTTTGGCCACCTAGCCAAAAACTGCAGAAACAAGGGAGGAAGGAAGAAAAAGAAGTTGAAGACAATGAATAGGTTTGAAGTACTGGCAAGTAGAGTAATGCAGTGCAGAGTGAAAGAAGTAAGAAGGCAAGAGGTAGTAGAAGAAGAGCTGTGGTGTTTCAGATGTGGGGAAAGAGGGCACAAGAAGTGGGTATGTCCACAAAAGAAGAGGGAGAAAGTGGCACCGCCACAAGAAGTGTGGAAGAAGGTGAAGGAGCACAGTGGAGCAAGAGAGCTGCCTCCAAGGGGAGCAGCAATGTGCATGGAGAGGTGGACAACACTAAGAGAAGTGGTGACTTTTGTGGAGTGCAGGGGATGTAATTATAAGGGGATGAAGACTCAGAAGAACCAGAGGCAAGGGTTCCTGAGTAAGGAGCAGTTGTGTAATATGTGGTGCAGAGAATGCAAAAAAGCATGGAATTGGAGAGATAGAGAAGCAGCATGTGAAAGAGCAGAGAGTGTGAAGTGTGGTGCATGTAGAGGAAAAGACACAGTGGTCTAAAAGGTGAAGAAGAATGAGAAAGGAGAAGTTTTCTGTCTGCTCTATAGAACAGGAAAGAAAACACTGTGGTGGAATTGGGGTGGAGAGTTGGAACGATCAGTGCCTAGGGCCCAGGGGAAGGGGGCTGGAATCACTGATCTGGAGAACAGGCAGAGGGAAGTCAGAAGGACTCTGAAAGGTCTGCAGGAAGTGTGGATGCAGATAGGAGTGGAGAAAATTGACACTCATGAAGGAATATTAGTGAAAGTGTTGTTAGATAGTAGGGCCATGGGCCTCTTTATGAGCAAGAAATGTGCAGAAAGGGGAGGCTTCAAATTGATAAAGTTGGAGAAGCCAATATTAGTAAGAAATGTAAATAGTACAGAGAATAGCGGAGGTGCAATTTTGCATGAAGTAGAAGTGAATATATACTTCAAGGGGCATGCGGAAAGAGTACAAATGGATGTGTGTGACCTAGGAAAGACAGAGCTGATATTGGGAATGCCTTGGTTACAGGCACACAACCCAGAGATAGATTGGGAGAAGGATGAAGTAAAGATAACGAGATGTCCATCCATTTGTGGATGATATGTGGGCAAAAGGGAAATAGACCCAGAAATTAGAAAAAGAAGAAAGGGGAAGAAAGAAATTCAAGGGGATGAAATTGAAAGGATCAAATGGGCAGCAGACGAGAAAGAGGATTGGAGAAGAGAGTAGGAAATGGAACTGGACCATAGAAAAGTGGAAGCAATAGTGCCGCAAAAGTTCCACAAGTGACTGAAAGTATTTGGAAAGGTGGAATCAGAGAGAATGCCAATAAGAAAGATGTGGGATCACATAATAGATCTCAAGAAGGAGTTCAAGGCCAGTAAAACACAAATGTATCCACTCTCTAGGAATGAGAGGGAAGAGGTTCAACAGTTCATTCAGGACCACTTAAGAAAAGAGGACATCAGGCCTTCAAAGTCACCAGACTTCTTCAGTTTTCTTTGTGGGAAAGAAGGATGGTGGAAAGCATATGGTCATGGACTATCATAGACTCAATGAGCAGATGGTAAAAAACAACTATCTGTTGCCATTGATTACCGACTTAGTAGACTCAATGGGAAACAAGAAATTGTTCACTAAGATGGATTTACGATGGGGCTACAACAATGTATGCATTAAGGAGGGTGATAAGTGGAAGGTGGCCTTTACTATATATGTGGGGTCATTTGAACTAGTGGTGATGTTCTTTGGAATGACAAACTCGCCATCAACATTTCAAGGGATGATGAATGAGATCATGAGAGATCTTATTAATGAAGGAAAGATAGCAGTCTTTGTGAATGATGTGCTGGTGGGCACAGATGGTGAAGAAGGACATGATGAAATTGTAGAGGAAGTGTTAAAGAGGTTTGAAGAAAATGACCTGTATGTAAAACCAGAAAAGTGTTTGTGGAAAACAAACAAAGTAAAATTTCTGGGAGTAGTGATGGGTCAGGGAAAGATTGAGATAGAGGAGGATAAAGTAGCAGAAGTGTTAAACTGGCCAACACCAAAGACAGTCAGAGATGTTAGGAAATTCTTGGGGCTCACCAACTATTATAGGTGTTTTATTAAGAACTTTGCAGCACTCACAAAGCCCTTGAATATGTTGACAAGGAAGGATGAGAAGTAGAGATGGGAGGAAGCCCAGCAAAAGGCATTTGAGCAACTGAAAAGGATCTTCACTACACGACCACTGCTAGTAGTACCCGACTTGGATAAAGAATTTAAAGTCGAGGCAGATGCTTCCAATTTTGCAACAGGAGGTGTACTGTCCATTAAGTGTGAAAACAACAGGTGGAGACCCATAGCTTATATCTCAAAATCTCTGAATAAAACCAAATGTAATTATGAGATTCACAACAAAGAGATGTTGGTGGTGATTAGATGCTTGGAGGCTTGGAGGCACTTCTTGGAAGGTGCAAAAGGAAAATTTGAAATTTGGTTGGATCATAAGAATTTGGAGTACTTCATGAGCAATCAGAAATTAAATAGATGACAAGCTAGATAGGCTCTGTATCTCTCAAGATTCAATTTTGTTTTAAAACATGTACTGGGAGAAAGAATGGGAAAGACAGATAGATTAAGTAGGAGGTTAGATTGGGAGGTAGGCATGGAAAGAGATAATGAGGAACAGATGTTAGTGAAAAGAGAGTGGTTAGAGGCCCAAGCAGCAGAAGTAACAGAAGTAGTGATAGATGGAGTAGATATTTTGGACAAGATAAGGAGGAGTGAAGCAAAAGATGACAAAGTTGTTAAAGCAGTGGAGGAAATGAAATGAGCAGGGGTCAAAGTCCTGAGGGATGAAGAATGGCAAGAACATGAGGAATTAATGCTAAAGGAAAGAAAGGTATATGTACCAAAGGATGAGAAATTGAGAATGGAAGTGATCAGGCTGCATCATGACATGCCTGTGGGAGAACATGGAGGACAGTGGAAAATAACAGAATTAATGACAAGGAATTTTTGGTGGCTAGGAGTCAGTAGGGAGGTAAAACAATATGTGGAAGGATGTGATGCATGCCAGAGAAATAAGAATTGTATGCAAGCACCTGCTGGCAAGTTAATGCCAAACTCAATACCAAAGAAACCATGGAGTCATATATCAGCCAATTTCATCACAAAGTTACCCTTGGCTCAAAGATATGACTCAATTCTGGTGGTAGTAGATAGATTAACGAAAATGGCGCATTTTATACCTACTACAGAAAAGATAACAGCAGGAGGACTAGCTAGATTATTCAGAGATAACATCTGGAAGCTACATGGCTTGCCAGAAAGCATTATTTCTGATAGAGGGCTGCAATTTGCAGCAGGAGTGATGAAAGAGTTGAACACAATGTTGGGGATCAACAATAAATTGTCAACAGCGTTCTACCCACAAACAGATAGGCAAACCAGAAGGATGAACCAAGAACTAGAACAGTGTTCATTGATCATCATTAGGAACAATAGCTGGAATGGTTGGGAACCGCAGAGTTTGCCTACAACAATAAAGTACAGACAAGTATGAAGGTATTACCTTTTAAGGCAAATAGCAGACAAGATCCTCACATGGGATTTGAACTCAGGAAAAAGGGGAAGTTTGAAGAGGTAAACAAGTTTGTAGAGAGGATGCAAGAGATAAAGGAAGAGGCTAAGGCGGCATTGGGAAAAGCACAAGAAGACATGAAGAAGTATGCAGATAGGCATTGGGGAGAAGTGGAAGAGTATCGAGTGGGAGACTTGGTACTACTCAGTACCAAAGATCTCAAATACCAGATGGTGGGAAGGAGAACTGAAAAACTTACAGAGAGGTTTATCAGACCTTATAGAGTCAAGTCAATAGTTTCAACAAACACAATAGAAACAGAGCTACCTAGTACAGTAAGAATACATCTGGTAGTTAACATAAGTAGAGTAAGAAGGTATACGGGGCAGGTAGAAGAACAACAGAAAGAAACACCACAATCTATGGTGATCAAGGGAGAAGAAGAATGGGAAGTAGAGAAGATAATGAACAAGAGATAGGTACGAGGAAGAGAGAAGTACCTAGTGCAATGGAAGGGGTGTACAGCAGAGGAAGATACTTGGGAGAGCAAGGAAAATCTCAAGAACACAAGTAAATTAGTAGAAGAATTTGAAAAGGAATACGGAACAGTAGAAGAAGAAGAAGCCAGACAGCAGGAAAAGGAGGAAGAGAGGAAGACATTCAACAGAGGATTGCCAGGAAGATATACAGCAAAGTTATTGTATGGATGGGGGGAAAGGAAATACAAACAGGAATACTGGAAGAGGTTAGAAGAAAATTAGAGATAATGGAAGCAGAATTCATTCGCAAAAATAAGCCACAATCCATTTTTATGGATGAAACAACAAGAGGAAGAGGAGGATGAGATGGGGAACATTGGCAGTTGGGACAGTGAGCTGTAAAAAGGATCCTTGAGGACAAGGAAGCTTGAGAGGGGGATGGTGTTATAAAATGGCAGACGAGCTAGGGGATCTGCGGTGGTGGAATATTTTATTTCTTTTTCTTTTTCAATTATTATGTAATAGTATGAAGTGTGTAGGACACTATGACTCAAAAGGGGTCCATGAGATAATTTGAGTAGACAAATACTAGTAAACACAGATTTGTATATAAGTAGCTAGGCCAATTAGTGAGGACTTTAACGAGTTCTCTTTGTCAACTCTGACTTAGAGTGTGAGCTTAGATTGTCTCAATCAATGTTCACTACAAGTAACCTTAACCTTAATCCCACTCTAAGTCAGAGTTAACAAAAAGAACTCATTAGAGTCCTTACTAGATTGTGTACACTACTTATACATATTTGATTATTTGTCCTTATTTACTGATCCAACAATATTACTTAATTAAAATGAAAATAAAATAAAAAATAAATAAATATTGACTTAGAGGAATTGAGCAGTTCATGACAGCTGGATTGGAGGAAGGGAGTGGAAAAGGACAATAAGGATAGGACACTGGTGAAAGCAGAATGGTTAAGGAAGGCAGAGGTAGAAGAAGTGTTAATTGAAGAAGTAGATCTACTGAAGAAAGTAAGGGAGTCAAAGGCAAAAGATGACAAGGTGGCCAAAGTAGTGGAAGAGATGAAATGAGCAGGAGTGAAGGTGCTGAGAAACAAGAAATAGAGAGAAAAGAATAGACTCATGCTAAAGGAAGGAAAAGTATGTGCCAAAAGATGAAGAGCTGAGAATAGAGATAATCTGGTTATATCACAATATACCAGTGGGAGAACATGGGGGACAATGGAAGATAGTAGAATTGGACACACAAAACTTCTGGTGACCAGAAGTAATGAAGAAGGTGAAAAGATATGTGGAGGGATGCAACTCTTATGTCATGAATCATAACACAGAGACTTTTTCTTTTTCTTTTCTTTTCTATTTTTACTTTCTATTTTTAGAATGGACTTATATAATCAGATAAGTCACATTGATGTCACATGATCACCATGAGAAGGTAGTGCACAGACCAAGTAGAATAGGTATAAGTAGTGTACTCAAATTCAGTGGGGACTCTAATAAGTGTTAGAAATCGCCTATTTCTTTTAGTCAATATTTATTTTCTTTTTCTTTTCTTTTCTTTTAATTATTGGATGTATGAGAACTTATTACCAAATTGGGAACAGTGACTCAACAGGAAAATGTGAGAAAAGGATAACATATACAAATAGATATTTTGTATAAGTAGTGTAGAACAAATAGCGAGAACTCTAATGAGTTTTCTTTGTCAAACTCTGACTTAGAGTGCAAGTGAGGTTAAGGTTACTCAACCAAGACTTCAATCGTTACAACGAGTTCTCTTTGTCTACTCTGACTTAGAGTTGGGAGCTGCCTATCTAAGTTACTTGGGTGACCATTCCTTATAGTTGTAGGATATTTTGATAGACAATCAGACTTATGAGCTTTTAATAACTTGGACTAACTTCTTTGTTACTAGGTAGTTACAAAGTAGAACAAATAACAGTAACCCTAGGATAGTATAAATATAGTGTTATCATTGACCTTATTGTTTCCAGGTGTTTTTTATGACTCTAATACATGGACTGCTTCTATCCATTGACATTTCTCTAATTGTACAATAGCTCAGTCAGTACCTCATTGAAGAGATATGTTCTTTACTTAGTAGGCTTCATGTCTGCCATATTCCCTCCTCACTCACACCTCATGGTATATAGATATATATAGTAGTAAATACTTACTTGTATTCCCTATGCTTTACCAATTGTATTATTCTCTTCCTTCCTCTACTTTAAACTCATTCTCAAACCTTTACTTGAATGTTGCAATCTGAGTTACTCCTTAAGGTTGTAACATTTGGTAAAGCATCACCAACTCACCTTGCAACTGGGAGGATAGCATTACTAGGAGACCAGCTGTCAGTATTCAGCAAAGATTGCTACTATATATACAAACATTGAACAGGAGGTAGAAGACCTCAAAGAACAACTCAGCTCAGTTTACATTAGTGAAGAACAGTCAGAAGAGGAATCAGACATTGTTGAAACAGACAATCAGAAAGAGCTCAGTGACACACCATTAGTAGGACAGCCCAAAAGAAATATGGTAGGAATGAGAACAGGAACAGCAGCACTAGCAGTAGCCAGGACAATACCAGAACTAGCACTAGTAACAGAAATAGGAAACTATAAATCAATGGTACCAGAACCAGGATAATTTAATGGAGATAGAAGAATATTTGAAGATTGGTGGAAAGCAGTAAAGCTCTATCTTAGGGCCAACAAGATCATTGACACTAAAGATAAGATCATCACAGTACTAGGTAGATTCCAAGGAGGAACTGCAGGAGCATTTGCACAACAGAAACTTAATAAGATCAAACAGAACAATGACACACCAAGTTGGAATGCCTTTGAGGTAGAATTAGAATTGGTTTACGGTGACAAGACAAAAGAAGCTAATGCAGAATAGCCTATTAAAACATTTACTCAAGGAAAAAGACATATTGTGGACTACTTAATTGCATTCATAGCATTAGCAAACAAAGTACAAATAGACAACTAGCATACTATATTTTCACTGAAGAAGAACATCAATAGAGAGATTATCAGAGCAATTATGGCATATTCACCAAGTGAAGCTTCAAGAAGGTTAGAACAATAGAAGATGGCCATTATAGCTATTGGACAAGGATATGAATAGACTAACATTCACTATGACTACAAAACAGGATCAAGAATCGATAGAGGAATAAGCAAACTAATAGAAATAGAAAAACAAAGAGAAAGAATGAATAATGCTAGAAAAAAAAGAACTAGATGTTACAATTATAACAAATTTGAACACATGGCCGAGGAATGTAGATAATCCAAAGGAAGAAAAGAAGACACAAGAATACTACAAATGTAGCAAAGAAGAATATATTGCTATAGGATACAGAGGGTTATAGAAGGCAAAAATCAGGAGTTCATAATCAGAAGAATCAGAAAATGAAGAAGTTCAGAGGGGTTTTGTCAAAGGTTCAGAGTAGGCACAATACAACAAACCAGTGTAAATAGTTCCACCAAGAATTAATATGTTATTTCTTAGAAAAGAGAACAATTAAGAGAACTGATAGTGCACCTAACAATCAAGATAAATAATAGAAGAAAACTCAAGATCAAGGTATTAATCAACTCTGAATGCACACACCCCATTACTGTGAAAGAAACAGTAGAAGAAAAGAAAATACCAACCAAGCAACTCCCAAAGCCATTTAATGTATACAATTTAAATAGATCAAGGAACGAAGAAAACACTTTCAAAGAATTCATACCCCTAGAAATTAATTCAAACAGACATATTGAACAAATTAATACAGGAGTATTGGAAATCAAGAAAACAGACCTATTTTTAGAACACAACTGGCTAGTAGAATATAACCCAGAAGTGGATTAAAAAGAATGAATTATATTGTTTTCAAGATGCTTAGGACATTGCAAAACAGAACACAAATCAATATAGTTTACACTATGGTCAAGAAAGTTATTACCCAAAAACAGTGATGAAGAATCAAAAGAAGTAGACAAAGAACCCAACCCAACAAATTCTGAAGATCTTCCAAACTATATTCAACCATTTACCCATCTGTTTAACAAGAAGAAGTTTGAGAAACTACCTAAACAATGAGAATGGGATCATAAAATTAACCTTACAGAAGAAACACTATCACAAAAGGCCACTTACTGATTGTGATACTGGTTTGGTGGTATTCAAAAGGGCTTAAAAAGTGAAGTAGACAAGTGACAAAAGATGTTGTTAAGTCTGAGGTCTAATCCTCAGACTGTAAGAGTTTAGTCTTTTGGTGAGCAACCTTAGACTTAACTCCACTCTAAGTCAGAGTTGACAAAGAGAACTTGCTAGAGTCCTTGCTGGATTGTGTCTACTACTTATACATGTCTGATTGTTTGTCCTTATTTACTGATCTGACTATATTACATAATAAAATAAAATAAAATAAATATTGACTTAGAGGGAATTTAGTGGTTCATGACACCACCTCCCTCTCAAGGGTCTTCATCCTGAGGACTTCTTTTATAGCTCGTTATATGGGTCTCTTAGGTCACCCATATTCTGATCTTCCTTCCCTAGTTCCTCCAAGTATTTTCTATCTTTTTTGATTCTCTGTTGATCTTTCTTGTCTTCCTCTTCATCCTATTCCTCTATTTTTTCTCCCTTGTATTCTTGTTTTTCTTCTTCTATCTTCTTCAAGAACAGGTTTTTATTATATCTAGAGAATGGATTCTTCTTCCATCTTCTCCAATTTTCTTCCATCTTCCTCCAATATTCCTGGTCATATTTCTTATTGCTCTATCCGTAGAGCAGTTTGGCTTTGTACCTTCCTGGAAATTCTCTGCTGAATATCCTCTTGTCCTCATTTGCTTCTTGTTGTCTCACTTTTTCTTCCTCTTCTCTGCAATATTCCCTTTCAAATTCTTCTACCAGTTCCATCACGTTCTTTAGATTCTCTCTACTCTCCCATGTATCTTCTTCCACTGTACATCCCTTCCATTGTACTAAGTATTTATCCCTTCCCCATACTTTTCTCTTGTTCATGATCTTCTCTACCTTCCATTCTTCTTCTCCTTTGATTACCACTGGTTGTGGCGTCTCTCTTTTTTTGTTCTCCCACTTGCGACTTATACCTTTGTACTCTACTGACATTGACTACTGAATGTATTCTAATTGTACTAGGCAATTCTAACTCTATTGCATTGCTAGAAATAATTGCCTTTACTCTGTAAGGTCCTACAAAGTGTTCTGTGAATTTTTCTGTGTGTTTTCCAGCCATTTGGTACTTCAGGTCTTTGGTGCTGAGCAGCATTAAATCGCCTACTCAATACTTCTCTGCTTCTCCTCTCTCCCTGTCCACATACTTCTTTATGTCCTTCTGTGCCTTTTGTACTACTGCCTTTGCCTCTTCCTGTACATTCTTCATCCTTTCTGCAAACTTTTCTGCTCCCTTGTACTTCCCCTTCTTCCTCAACTCAGATACCATCCTGGGGTTTTGTCCATGATTTGCTTGGAAAGGTAACATCTTAGTTCCTGTATGCACCTTATTATAGTATGCAAATTCTGCTATTCCCAACCATTCTGGCCACTACTCCTGTCTGTGGTTGATAAACATCCTGAGGTATTGTTCTAACTCCTGATTCATCCTCTCAGTTTGTCCATCTGTTTGTGGGTGGAATGCAGTCAACATTTTAGTGTCAATTCCCAGCATCTAGTTCAATTCCTTCATAATTTCTGCTACAAATTGTGGTCCTCTATCTGAGATTATACTGTCTGGTAATCTGTGTAATTTCCAGATGTTATCTCTAAATAACTGTGCTAATCCTTCTGTGCTTGTTCTCTCTGTAGTAGATATGAAATGTGCCATCTTTGTAAATCTATCTACTACTACTAAGATTGCATCATATTCTTGCACTAAGGGTAACTTTGTAATAAAGTCTGCACTAATGTGGGTCCATGCCTTTTCTGGAATCGAATTTGGCATTAATTTTCCTGCTGGTAGTTGTGTTTGATTTTTGTTTTACTGGCAGACATCACACCCCTTCACATACTGCTTTACCTCTCTAGTGACCCCTGGCCACCAGAAACTCCTTGTCACCAACTCTGCTGTCTTCCACTATCCTCCATGTCCTCCTATAGGTGTATCATGATATAGCCTGATCACTTCTGTTCTCAGTTTCTCATCTCTGGGAACATATACCTTTCTCTCCTTTAGCATTAGGCTATCTTCTTGACGCCATTCTTCATCTCTCAACATTTTCATCCCTGCTCGTTTCATCTCTTCCACAGCCTTCACTACCTCGTCATCCTTTGCTTCGCATTTCCTTACTTTATGTAGCTAATCCACTCCTTCTATTACTACTTCTGTTACTCTAATTTTCTTTACTTCCAACCATTCTTTCTTCACCAACGTCTGCTCTTTGTTATCCTTCTCTACCCCAACTTCCCAATCTGGCCTCCTGCTTAACCCATCTGCCTTCCCCATTTTGCTTCCTGTAATGTGTTTTAACACGAAGTCAAACCTAGATAAATATAGAGCCCATTATGCTTGTCTGTAATTTAACTTTTGGTTGCTCATGAAATATTCTAAGTTCTTATGATCCATCTAAACTTTGAATTTACTTCAGGACCCTTCCAGAAAGTATCTCCATGCTTCCAAGCACCTTATCACAGCCAGCATCTCTTTGTCATGTATCTTGTAATTTCTTTCAGTTTTATTTAGCAACTTAGAAATATATGCCACTAGTCTCCACTTATTATCTTCACACTTGATCAACAATACCTCTCCTGTTGCAAAGTTAGAAGCATCTGCTTCCACTCTGAATTCCTTATCTATGTCCAGTACAACTAATAAGGGTCTGCTTGTGAAGACCTGCTTGAGCTGTTTGAATGCTTCCTGTTACTTGCTTTCCCATCTCTACTTCTCCTTCTTTCTCGTCAAGTTATTCAATGGCTGAGCTAATTTGGCAAAGTCTTTCACAAATCACCTATAGTAATTTGCGAGGTCTAAGAACTTCCTAACATCTCTGACCATCTTAGGTACAGGCCAGTTTATTTCATCTTCTCTTGTTTCTTTCTTTCCCTTTATCTTCACTGCCTTTCTACATAATGGTGGGCATCTTGTCATTCTCACTTCTCCTTTCTCCCAGTCTATCTCTGGGTTATGGGCTGCTAGCCATGGCATGCCCAGAATTACATCTTCTGATTGACAGTTTCTGCCATCCTTCTTGGATCAGTGATTCCAGCTCTCCCCTTCTGGGCTCTAGGCACTGTCTGTTTCACTTCTCCACCCCAATTCCACCACGGTGTTTTCTTTCCTGTCCTACAGGGCAGGCAAAACACTTCTCCCTTCTCATTCTTTTCCACCTTCTCTCCTACTACTGTATCCTTTTCTCTACATGTGCTACACTTCACTCACTCCACTCTTCTGCTTTCTGCTTCTCTTTCTCTCCAATTCCATGCTTCCTTACAACTTCCACACCACATGTTGCACAACTGTGCCTTCTCCAGAAAACTCTGCCCTTTGTTTTCCTGGGTCTTTGTTCCCTTGTACTCACATCCTCTGCATTCTACAAAGGTCACTACCTCCCATCTCATCATCTATCCCTCCATGCACATTCTTGCTCCTCTTGGGGGCAATCCCCTCACTCTACTGTGCTCCTTCACTTTCTTCCACACTTTCTATGGTGGTGCTGCCTTCTTGTCATAAATTGCCCACCTGAACCAAAAATAGTAAGGTTAGAGGAATGGGAAGAACGAGAGCTATTCTCGGACGGACTAGATGAAGGACTCTAATTATAGAAAAGAGAGATAAGATAAGATGGGATTACATGACCTAGTCACATGATAGGTCACATGATGGAATCTTCTGAAAGGTTTGGTAGTTACTTAAGTGTACACATAGACAAATAAAAATTGTGTATAAGTAGGTAGCACAATTCACCAAGAGACTTCATCGAGTTCTCTTCGTTCTCTCATAACGTTGAGTGTAATAA
>Ga0153959_1000492_pt1 | contig 15743 bp, 9 predicted proteins | sample TSFL043MetaG_FD_104685 | JGI IMG/M metagenome (GOLD analysis project Ga0153959, IMG submission 104685) | Attine ant fungus gardens microbial communities from Florida, USA - TSFL043 MetaG | ecosystem: Host-associated > Fungi > Mycelium > Unclassified | place: USA: Florida, Wekiwa Springs...
CAGGTCTCTTCTAAGAGAGAACCTCATTTTTGATATACGTTTGTTTATATATGTTACAACCCTGGGATAGTTTTTTTTAGTGTTACCATCGTTATGAATGAACAGAGTCCAATCTGGGTGATTTGGAGTGCTGTGGAGTGGATCACCTTCACTATTTGTGTGACTAGGGATGCGTCTTATTAAGGATCTAGGAGGTTCTTGAATGAGGATGATATCTGATATGTTTTTTTGTGTTTCTAGAATTAATTTCATGAGAGTTTTATTTTTCCTTACATTCTGCAAAAAGATTTTGAGTTTGTGTTTAATCATAAATTGACTTTACTGCCTGCAGCCAGACAAATTGAGTTGGCCCTGATTTCTCTGGCTTCTTGTACTTTTTTTGAGTGCTATTCTCGATTAAATCAATGTTTCCAAAATAGACACTTATTATCATTTGCCATGTGGTCGCCTTTACAGTTGACACATTTGAACATGTGAGAGCATAGTTTGCCTTGTTTGGTTTCTAGATGCAGTGGGTTTAGCTTGAAATTAGCATTACAGCACTAAGCAAAATCTCTGTGATTTTCGATCTTGTGTGGTCCTCCGCACTTTTGGCACTTGGAATAGTAGGCCTCGCACGCAAAGGTGGTATGATCCCATTTCCAGCAATTGTGACATTGCAGTACTCCAGGGTTCATGCTGGTACCTTTGATAGTAACTATAGATCTGCCAAAATTGAAGAAATAGTTAATGAGTGTTTTGGCCTTAGAGCCGTTTTGTGAATCCCAAATATTGATCCATATGATGGCCATGTCTGATTTGGGAGATGCCTTGATGACACATGGTCTAGCTGCGAGAGTTATACCTTCGAATAGGTCACTGTTTTTCAGGTGGTTAGCGATGTCATCACTAGAAATGGCTAGGCCACTTGGCTAAATATATGGGATGCCTGTGATTTTGAGGTATGTTTTTGACTGTGGGAGGCGTGGTGCAGCAACGTCGTTTGCCTCTATGCCTTTGATGGACTTGATGTATTTTTTCATGATTGATAGATCACTTGGTGTGGGAACATGATTAGTTGTAATGACGATGCTTTCAACCATGGGTCTAATGAATTCTGCTCTTAAAGTAGATTTTAACCTTTTTAAGAGATCGTTGATGGAGCTGACATGAAACCCTGCGTTGCTCATGATTGAAGTGACATGTTGACCTAGGAGGGTGACAATGGCTTGTTTCCTTGATAGACCTTTAGTGGTAGTGATAATTTTTTTTTACCTTTCAAATGTAATATGTCAAGAGAGGCATTGTGTATTTTCAAGATTTTCCTATTCGGAAGAGCCAGGAATGCTTCCTTGAGTTTAAGTATATCAGAGGCCTGCGACGAAACTTGAGTGTATGACCTTGGAAAGAGTGTGTTTTTCTTGTTATTCTTTTGGTTCAATCGTTTTCTGATTTCTTCAACCTGTTTGTGAGGTAAGCGTGGAGGGATGCAAGGAGGGATATTTCCTGTTGTATGTTTTGTTTTTTCTTTATTAGTTGGTGATTGGTTGCCAAATTGACCTTTGATTTTGTGTCTGATGGGGGTACTGTCCAATGTATTGAGTTTGTTCCATCCGGCTTCATGGATGGCCGAGATGAAATCAAAGGCAGCTTCCCCAAATGAGTTGAGTTGAGAAATGGTATTGCCATTACAATCGAAGATGTTCCTTTGTCTGATAAATTGTGCGATGCGAATGAGGAAGCACAAAATGTTGCGCGTATCGCTTTGTAGGAATTTGTTAGTGCCAAACAGTGATACCAACCCAAAGTGGCTGTCCCACAAGTTAGGATCTGCAGGGAAGTTGGCTTCATAAGGAATGGCTGAGGGTATAACAGGATCGGTGGAAGGGTCCAATGTAGCTCTATTATTAGATGCTGCCTCATTTTGTGGAGGTTGCTGCACCGTGTTGTTGAAAGGAGACGAGGAGTAGAGCCTCTCCATCTCTTGGTTAGTTATCTCGATGTCTATCTTATTGTTCTCAATGGTCATTCTTTCAGCATAATCCACTTCGGAAGGAGGTGAAGAGTCCATGGGTGAATATGAAGGACTTCGAGGGGCCCTTGTATTGCTTCAAGAGGGCATACGCCCTCTCTGTATGTTGACAGCGGTATTGGCAGTATTAGGTGGTCGTTCTAAGTTGGGTTTGTTCATATAGGGGTTGGTTGGGAAAATTTCAAAACTTGGATTCGCTACTCTAAACTTGGGCGCCACCATATTGTGATGGTGGTGTGAGTTAAAGAAATGTGTTAGAACTGAGCCTTTGAAGTCCTTAATGTATAAGCAATATAATTATCATCTAATTAAAGTGATAAAAAAACTTCATTAAATTTTTTTTCTCTTGAACTCTAACCACAACCATGTCCCCTATCAATATATTAAACACTCTTATTTCCTCTGACTTTAATGATGAATTTAGGTAGAAGTACAAAGTCTCTAAGCAATAGATGATTGAGAAAGAAGCATGGATAGAAAAGATATTAGCCAAATGCAAAGCCAAGAAAGAAACTCAGATCATAGAACAGTTGTGGTTGGAAGAAGAAAAAAGGAGAATAGAAGAGAAAAAACTTCAGAAAAAAAAAGAAGAAAGAATGAGGATGGAGAAAGAAAACCAAATTTGGAAAATAGAGAAAATATGTCATCTAGAAGTTTTTCATCTTTGAACAAATGCTTATTTAAAATAACTTCAACAAGTACACAGTTTAGATTCCTTTAAAAATATAAACCTTATCAAACTTCTAGTTCTTCCCAAAAAACATCAGAAACATCTAATGCCATATAAAAGTGTCTAAGACCAGAAGAAACAAGAAGTGGAGGAAAAGATTATAGGTCTGTAGATGGTGCCCCTCAATCCTTACCAATGTTGTTATAAAACAGAGCAATTCTGCACCCCTCAACCATCTTTGTAAGTCCTATCATCTTCATTTTTTTCTTAACTTATCTCATGGTATTCAACTGGTGGTCCTATCTTATAATAATTCTTTCTCTTTATTTTTTAATAATTTTTTTTGTTTTTTTGTATTGCAAGACTTATAAGTCAAAGTAAATGAAAAGAATCAGGTTTAGAGGAATAATTAACATAGAAATCCTCTAAGAGATTTTGGGCATGTGTTAACTCCAGAGCTAATAACCATTTGGAATTGTCTTCAGTATTCTCATAGCCTAACCAGACAACTTTGTATAATAACTTGCACACTCTCCAATGATTTATCTTAGAATCAATGATCTTAGATATTTCATATTCTGGTTCTCTGTCAATAACAACCAGAGCAGGCAGAGGTTTGAAATATTGTGTGAAATTATTTAGACTGAGTTTAAAAATGATTTCATAGGGACTAAGATACTTCTTAGAAAGTTTTTTCAACAGACAAATTGTTTGGAAGAATTGAGCTTAACAAAAACAGATTGACCAACTTGGAAATCCAGAAGCAGCTAATGTTGAATGTTTGCTTGTAACTAATACTACCTTTGAGCTATCAAAATCTCAGATTTGAGTTATTCCTAAAGTTCATTTAGGTTGACTGTAAAATTGTGGACACAAAATGAAGTTATATCACGTTCAGAGTATGATGTGATATTAGGATGATAACCCTTATTAACAAAGAATAGATAGTTGCAATATACTCAGAGGTACTGTTCCAAGGTTTGATTTGTATGTTCTACTTGTCTGTTGGCTTCTAAATGATATTTCAAGGTGAAATCAAGTTGTATATCTTGAACAACTTCAAATAAGCAAAAGAAATGGGAAACAAACTTGGAGTTATGGTCAGATATAACATGCAATAAAACATCATGTTTAGAGAAAACATATATAATAAAAAATCATGCCAACTTAGCTAAAGTGATAGTATTATAAGTGAAAGTGAATATAGCTTGCTTGAACAACCTATTCACAATAATGAAAATAGTATCAAACCCAAAGAACAGAAGAAGTTTCTTAATAAAATCTATTAAAATAGAATTTCATAGGTGCTTTGGAATGAAAAGTTGTTTTAACAATCTATATAGTTTGTAACATTATGGTTTGGATCACATACAAGTAACACATAACTTATAGAAGTGCTGGATATCAGATCAGATGTTAGATCAAGTATAACTGCATTAAATGAGCTTTAAAATCTGATATGTTTAGCCAGAATATTATCAGGACCAGCAGAACAATCTCTGATTCTTTTCTAGGGTTATAGAGGTTAAAACAAGGAGAACTTAACAAAGTCCCTCTATGAATTGACTAGCTATTTATACTTGTATATATGGTTATAACTAATCTATTCTAAGAGTAACTATGGTATCTATGTACTACCATCTGTCAAGTTTTAAGTAATTCTTCATATCAGATAGCTTCTGTCCACATATTTTCTATATATAGTGGCTATCTGATTGGCATGTGATCAACCTCAGATCATTACTTACTCTCTTTCATACTTGTTCTTTTATTATTCATAATGTTCCTACATCATAGTTATTGTGTTATGATGTCATTAATAGTTAATTAATTAAAGAAAAATAATAAGTACCAAAGCAAATCATAACAAATATGATTGTGATGATACTAGAAAACTCAGAGATATAAGTTATTGTTTGAAGGTACAAATATCCTATCATTAAATCACAGAAAACCTTTATTATCAATAGACTAATATTTCTCAGGATAAACTAGCTAATCTGTAATGGAGAGATCAAGAAGAAGTACTGCTATGATATTGAAATGAAGTTGATTTTGATCTAATATGATAACTGTGCAAAGTGTTAGAGTAGAAAAAATTGTTACTTAGAATGAAGCTATAATTTGCTCATGAGTAAAAACTAGATAAAAATTTTGAGGATTCACTAAAGCATAGTCATTATCCCTCTTTTTTAGGTAGACATTCCATTGTTTAGTGAGAGTATTCAGTTTGGTTCTAAGTTGACCAGAATGAAAACAAATAACAAGATTGAATTGAGAGAGAAATTCCAACTACTTTGAATATGATAAGTAGTTCTTTGTCATGGACATTGTAGTTGAGCTTAAAAGAAGTGAAGGTACAGAAATGGAAAGCTACTAGATAAATTTGATTGTTGTCAGTTATAATAAAGAGAATTGTAGTGAGAGCATAATCTGAGACATTAGTTTCTATAATTAATTGAGTATTGGAAACCTAATAAGTAAGAATTAGAGCAATTATAAATACCTACTTGAAAAAGTTAAAGGATCTTTGACAATTATCATCAAAATTCCAAGGAATATCTTTTCTAGTAAGACAAATAAGTAAAATGACTATATTGGAGTAATTGTAAATAAAACATCTATAGAAAATAATTGAATATCTTTGACTTTCTTGGGTTCAGGCCAATTCTAGATTGTTTTTACTTTAGTATTTGGCATAGTCAAACCAAAGGAAAAGAAAACATAGTCTAGGTACTCAATGAAGTCCGAGTAGAACTTATACTTTTTCACTTTGGTATATAGTCCAAATTTACAAAGCCACTTTAAAACTTCCTTTATATTACTTCAATGTTGTGAAAGATCATTAAAGTAGATCAGGATATTATTAAGATAGATTACTACACACATATCAAGAAAGTCTAAGAAGATGTTATTCATGAAATGTTGGAACACTGCTAGAATATTAGTGAGTCTGAAAGACATAACAGACCACTCAAAGAAGCCATAGCACATTTGAAATACTATCTTTTGTTCATTATCTTTGACAATTTAGACTAAATAATATGTGTGGCAGTGATTTATTTTGGTATAGATACAAGCTTTATAAGGAGAGTCAAGAAGGTTAATTATCAACAGAAGTAGATATCAATCTTTCTTGGTAATGCAATTGAGTTCACAAAAGTCAACATATAACTGAAGAAATCTGTTCTTCTTAACAAAGAGCACTAGTGCTCTATGAGAAGATAATATCAATTGAATAAAATCATTAGTCAAGTTTTTGTCAATAAACTCCTTAAGAGCTTCTTGTTCTGACATAGACAATAAATAAATGATACCTACTAGAGGCTATAAGTTTTCATCTAAAACAATCCAAAGATTATAAGAATGGTGGAGAGCAAGTGTTTCTACTTAGAATTTGCTAAAGACATTAACAAACTCATAGTATTCTTCAGAGACATAAAATAAGTCAACTGCATTGGAGATAGAAGTCAATTTTGCCTGCACAAAAAAAATGAAAATTTATAGAGCCTAGAAGTTTTGACACATGGGCAAAGGTTAGTGTACTAATGAAAGTGACATAAGATTGCTCAGAATGAAATCTAGAAGTTTTGGAGATAATAAACTACAGAGAGAATTCTGCTGGAATAGATAAAGGATAAACTAAGGTTATATCAGATTAGACAGAAACAAGATTGTTGAGTAAAAACAGATTATAACAGGTGAGCCAAGAATGACCTAGAATCAAAGAACAAGAGGAATCAAACAAGATGATATAAAAATCAAGATTCATGCATTTACTGGAAAAAAAGTTATAGGCATAGAAATTACCTCGAAAATAATATTATTTGAGGTTTCATCAAAGAGTTGTAGTTCTACAAGCAGAGTAGAAAATGTAGAAAAAATATGTTCATAAATAAAACAAGAGTCTACAAAGCAATAAGTTGAGCTAAAATCCACTAAGGCCTTCAAGGGTATATGTTAAATGTGATCTAGATCACATATCAACAGAGATGTTAAGACTAGACAGAGTGAGTTAGAATCAGAGAAAATGGACATATTAAGACACATTAAACTCATAGTAGTACAGATAAGTTTAACGTGACCTTCAGTCTATATAGAGTTTTGAAACTGTACCCTAGTTTTTTAAGAGGTCTTCAGAAAGCATAGCTTTCAGATTCTTAATAGTTGTTAGTTAGGCTTTAACTAGTTGTTTCCTCAAACATTGGTTCATCTTGTAATTTTTCAATTCACAGTATAGACAAAGATTGTTTTTAAAGCAGTATTTTTGCTCATTACTATTGAGCTTACTGTCTTTGCCTAATTTATTGGAGAGGTCAACACAAGGAATAGATGATGAGGAAGACTTAGGTATAATACTCAGTAACTTAAAAGCTAAATGAATAAAAGAGAGAGCTAATAATGATGATGGAACAGAAAACAGCAATAAAGACTGGGGGGGCAAACTGAAACAGTATATAGAGTAAACTTGTCTTGTCTACAATTATGATTGTTCACTACATCCTTTTCAGCATTGTAAAGGCAGCCCCACTCATGGTTATATTCTCAGTAATGATTGTCATATGTAATTACCAGTTGATACATAATATAGAAGAAAGTAGGTTTACCCTGCTCACAGTAGAGATGAGATCCTAGAGGCAATTTAGGAGTCCTTAGTAATAATGATAGCAAAGGACATTATCATCCCAGTTCAACTATACTGTATATTGCATAAATTCCATATTATATGTAGCAATTTTATTTCCAGGCTTCATTTAGAGGTTATTGATTAAACTAGCTGTATCTCTAACTAGGTCTGACAACTAGAAGTGAACTCGAAGCTCTTCTATAAATAAATGTCAAGAGGTTAACCAGGGCTGTAGAAAATCTTGGTCTTCCTACTAAACTTCAAACTAGTCTTGGACCACTTTGAACAAGTAAGTCATTACAAAGTTGATCTTCATCTTGTTTGAAGGAAATTGATTAGAATTCAACTGGAAGTAGAGTTAACATTGGAATAAATTGAGATTTTCAGAGAGTTAGAAAAAAACATTAACTAATTAATTATTAAGGTTGTGGTCAGTAATAACAGAAAAAATAGATATATAGAACAACACTGAAGTAGAAATAAGAGCATCAACCCACTCAGAATTATTATCAATATTAGGAACAGAAGTAGGGTCTATATCATGAAGCCTTATAAAATTTGCCAAAATTGGCAATAGAGAATTCTGCACTAGAGTATAGGACAAAGTAAAATGGAAACATTTCAACCTTTGAAAAAGGCCAGAAGCAAATCATTTAGAAACTCAGTCCATAAGTAGAATGAAGTTGCTGCTAAAAGAGAGAAGAGAAATATAAGGAATGGTTACCCAAGTAATTCAGATAAGTAGCTTCCAACTCTAAGTCAAAGTAGACAAAGAGAACTTGTTAGAGCTCTTGCTGATTAGTTTGGCTACTTATACATAAATATGTATTTATAAGTATTTGTCTAGCCATTTTATCCTATGCATTTCTTTTAAGTTACAATATCCTGTACATACTTTATATTACCTAATTAAAAAAATGAAAAGAAATAAAATAATCTACTGTCACAGATTGTCTAGCTTATTTGCTATTTCATAATAAGAAATAAAACAACAACAAGAAGACATAAAAAATAAAAAAATGTTACAAATATGAGAAAATATTGCAAAAAGTAATCTAGGCAATAGAAACTGGTTCAAGTTTGTAAATTCTATTATGGAATAGTATCAGAGATAGTAAAGTAATAAATGAAGAGAAAAAAAATAATTAAATAATTACTCCAAGGTCCAAATAATATTTTGAACTCACTTATAAGTATACTACCAAAGAAATGAAATAGAATATAAGATCTAGAGTTTTGTCAAGTATGTTAGATTAAAAAGTAGTTGTATCATGTTTTATTGTATTTCAATATATGAGTTGTGCTTACCTAAGCATGTACTCTTCTTCTTCTCGACTGCCACGTCATTTGGACTTCCTCTGCTTTGATCGAGATTGCTCCTTTCCCAGATTTTCTAATATTATTTGTTGGATAATCCAGTGAGTGGGTTATCATTTGTCCCTACTGCAATTGCTGTTCTCTATCCTTCTGACAAAGTAATGTTCAGAGATTATATTCAATGACAATAGAGAGAATGACCTTGGTTTCAATTTATATATTGTACCCCGATTTTTTGTTGCTGTGCTGATATCACAAATGGTCACTTACTAGATTTGTAATTGATAAGTTGATGATTCTCAAAGCAGGGTAGTTTAAGCAACAAAAGATATTGTTAAGTCTGAGGTCTAATCCTCAAACTAAAGAGCCTTATATACATAAATAGGATAGTCTGTGCACCTGGACAGACCATCACATGTCTACTACCTATTGTTCTACATATGGCAGTCCTTTTGTGTCTGAAATAGTGATAACCTAACCATAAAAGGAGCAGTCCTTGTTTGTATTCAAGGATTGATATGTATCTATGAGTAATAAATCAGTGTCATGTTAAACCTTGAGGTCCTTGTATCTTTACAGAATCTTATTGCCCTAAGGTCTATTTATAGTTGTCAGAAGCATATTGAAGAGAACTTCCATGTGCATATGGAGGCAAATATCCACATTTGGTGGTTCCTAAGATATCTACTGATTAGTATCTGGCACTGATTAACTGATATCTCAATGAGTACTAATTTCTTTGACACATTTTGGGCATTGTTTGAAAGGTCTTCTTGAGGGCTTTCAGATGCATTTTAGACCATGAAAATCATGCAAGTATTTGTGAAGATATGGCCAAATGAAGTTTGTGACAGTCAGTCACTAACTTTAAAATGATAGTTTCTTTAGTTGGCTTTCTACAAATACCTGTACCTTTTCCTTTTCTATTCTAGACAAGAGATATTAAAGTTTTCCTTAAGATTGATGACATGATCCCAAGGTTTTCTGGTCAGCATTCACTTGGATTTTACTTATCCAAACACCTTCAGCCACTTGTGGAACTGTTTGAGCACTATTTCTTCCACTCTTTAATAATCACTCACAATTTCTTCCTTTCTTTCTTTTTTCTCCATTGTTTATTTTAGGTCATTCTTGTTTTTCACTATTATCTACCTCTTCTTTATCACTTTCTTTTTAGGTATTCATCTGCATAACTAGTCATCCTTACTTCCCCTATTTCCCAATTTATTTCTGGATTGTGTGTTGTAAGCTACAACATACTCAGAATTACCTTTGTCTTTTTCAGTTCACATATATCTATTTTCACTTGTTTTATATGTCCTCTGTAGTACATGTTGACTTCTACTTCATGAGTCACTGATCCCTCTTTATTGTCACTTCCATTCACATTTTTTATTTTAATTGGTCTGACTAGTTTTTTTAACTTGAAGTCCTATCTTTTTGCTAGCCTTTTACTTATAAATAGGCTAGTTGTCCTACTGCTTAGCAGTGCTTTGACTAATACCCTACTATGGATGTTCACTTTCCCTAGTCTAATATTGAGCCAGACTTCTCTTAACAGTTTGAGTGTTTACCTCACTTCTCTCTTAGTGTAATGATCAGAGTCTATTGTATTTTATTCATATAGTATACTGTATTTATTATGGAAGGCCAACTAAGAGCTTACTAGTCTCCCTAATCTTTTAACACTTTCTATGTTTCTTCTCTCATCTCTCTTGAATTTCTGCAATGTTGGACTATGTGTTCAAACATTCCACAGTTAAAATACTTCTCCCCACTTCCTTCCTTTATCCACATTCATTACATTGAAGTCTTGATCTCTTTGTCCTTCTCCTTCTCAAATCTCCATCAAATCCTCCCCTTGGTGCTCTACAGAAACCCTCTTGATATCCATTGTTTTAAAAGGGCTTAATTCCTCTGATCTTTAGTAGTTTAGCCACCTATGCTGCTCTCTTGTTCTCCAATACCCTCTTCTCTGCTTGACTCTATCTCAGATTTTGATCTAATCTTACTAATCTTTTCCACCATTCTTCAATTGTTGTCAAAGATGATTCTGCTTTCACTAGCCTTCTCTAAATGTTTCTATTTAGTCCCCTCTTAAATTCTTCTATGAGGGGCTTATTCTCATACCTACTTTCTTCTGATACCTTTTTGAATATTTGGACATATTTATTATATGTCTATTCTTTTTGTTTCAACAACCTTAATTTGTTTACTTTTTTTGACTTCTCATCAAACTTCTCATCAAACTTCCCAAACTCCTCTCTCATTTTGGTGAACAGCTTCTCCACTGTTTCTACTATTGACATTCCTTATCTTTTCTTTTCCAACATGTTTTTCTTTTATACTTCTACTACTCTTCTCTGTACATATGTCAACATCCACAATATCTTCTCCTTCTCTCCTTCTCCTCTCCTTCTCATTTTTATGTACAAATGGTAGACATTGATGAATTATACTACCTTCTTTCTTTTTCTATCAAACAATAGAGGCTTGGCTGCTTTTTCTTGGTGATGCCCTCTTGACAAGAGCTGCTCAATTGCCATAGTGTGTTGAGCAAGATATTAGAGGATCTAGTCCATAGTCAGATCTCTCTCCTATTGTGATTGTAGTTGGGGTTGTTAGCCCCAGGATGATAATTGGTGGGATATGAGAGTTTCATCCCAAATAGTTTCTTCTTTGTCTATTGTTTCTTTATAAGAGAAGCAGTTGTCTTTTTCCTCTAAACTAATTTTTATATCTACTGGGAAGCACATTTTCTTCTAGCTAGACACTTATTTCCCTACCAACTACTGCTCTAGTACTAAGGTTAGACTATTGCTGTAAAAATGCAAATCCCTAAACTATATAGCTCTTTAAGAGACAATTGTCACTCCTTTGTATATAAGAACTACAATGAGCTTCCAGCACAAGGTTAATAATTTGAAACAAAACAAGTATGTAAAAAACCCCCCTCAGTTGTTAAGTCTGGTCTCAAAATGGGGTCTGAGCTTAGTCCCAACTTATTTACCTCCAAGATCTAAACTTCCTGGTCAGTCTTTTTAAACCTAAAGCCTGGCTATGTCATAATGGTCATTGATGATGATAACCAGTGTACTGAGAATGATAAGAGAGTAAAGGAAAAAATGTGTAGGATTTGTGATGAATAGTACGGAGTATGTGGTATTGAGTTCTAATATAATGACAAGCTTGATCAGAACAACTAACTTATCACACTCAATGTTATGAGAGAATAAAGAGAACTCAATGAAGTTTTTTTTTGAATTGCTCTACTTACTTATACACAAATGTTATTTGTCTATGTATATACTTAAGTAATTTCCTGTGATTCTTCTAAAAGTTTCTATCATATAATTAAATCATATAATCTCTATCTCATTTGATTTTATCTCCCATTCTATTTTTAGCAGCCCTCATCTAATCCATTAGAGAAGAGTTCCCATTTTTCTCATTCCTCTAGCCATACAATTTTAAAACCAGACTGATTCATAACAATATAAGATGTACTTTGTAATATTCTGATATTTCTGTTTTTTAGGACCTTGTCAAAAGCCTTTGATTTGTATTCCTCACCACCATTTGACATTTATATTTGTATCACAGCTTTGTATTAGTTTTTGACATATACAAGAAATTATTTTGTGATTTAAAAGGTCTTATCTTTTGTTATCAGAGCTAATATTCATGTATAGAATATAAAGTTATCATGAAAAATAATCATATACTTTTGCTTGTAATAACTTATTATGAGAGATATCTTTAGATCTGAGTATATTAGTTAGAATAGACAAGTGGCTCAGTATTAAAAGAATGAAAAGAGATAATTCAGTATTTTTCTAAGTATACACCTAGGGCATATAGGATCATCAGTGGGAATTTTAATATTTGGAAAATCAATGATATGTTTCTTTGCATGCCTAAGGACCTCTTAAAATAGGTGTTCAAAATAGTAATGAGCATGTAGTGAACTCAAGCTAGGGTTAACTTAAGCGCACACTCTTTATCAGAGTTAACAAAGAGAACTCGTTAGAGTCCTCACTAATTGGTTTAGCTACTTATACACGAATTGGTATTTACTAGTATTTGTCTACTCAAATTATCCTGTGGACTCCTTTTGAGTCATAGTGTCCCGTGTACTTCAAACTATTACATAATAAATAAAAATAAAAATAAAATAAAATAATCCACCACCACGGATGCCCCAGCTCATCTGTCGTTTTATTACACCACCCTCCTTTCAAGCTTCCTCATCCTCGAGAATTTTACAACTTACTATTCCAATCCCCAATGTTCCCCATCTCATCTTCCTCTTATTGTTTTATTCATAAGAACGGATTACAGCTTATTTTAGCAAATGAATTCCTCTTCCATCACCACCAATTTTCTTCTAACCTCTTCCAATACTCCTGCTCATATTTCTTCTCCCTCCACCCATATAATAATCTTGCTGTATATTTTCCAGGCAACCCCCTGCTAAATACCCATTTATTTTCCTCTGTTTCTTACCACCTTGCTTCTTCCTCTTCTTCCCTTTTGTATTTCTTTTCAAACTCTTCTATAAGATCACTTGCATTTTTAAGATTTTCCCTACTCTCCCAAGTGTCTTCCTCTGCTATACATCCCTTCCATCATACCAAGTACTTATCTCTCCCTCGTACCCATCTCTTATTCATTATCTTTTCTACCTCCCACTCTTCTTCTTCTTCGATTACCACAGGTTGTGGCATTTCTTTCTTCTGTCCTTCCACCTGACTGGTATATCTTTGTACTCTACTTACATTAACTACTGGGTGAATTTTTACTATACTAGGTAGTTCTAATTCTATGGCGTTCATCGAAACTATTGACTTGACCTTATAAGGTCCGACAAATCTCTCTGTAAGTTTTTCCATTCTTCTGCCCACCATCTAGTACTTGAGATCCTTTGTGCTGAGCAGCACTAGATCTCCCACTTTATATTCCTCCATTTCTCCCCTATGCCTATCCATATACCTCTTCATGTCCTCTTGTACTTTACTTTGTATCTCCTACATCCTTTCTACAAATTTATTTGCCTCCTCAAACTTTCCCTTCTTCCTCAACTCAAATCCCATCCTTGGGTCTCGTCCACTATTTGCTTTAAATGGTGACACTTTTGTGCTTGTCTGTACCTTGTTGTTATAGGCAAATTCTGCTGTTCCCAATCATTCTGGCCACTGCTCTTGTCGATGGTCAATGAACATTCTCAGGTACTATTCCAATTCCTGATTTATTCTTTCCGTCTGTCCATCTGTTTGTGGATGGAATGCTCCTTCATTACTCCTGCTGTAAACTGTGGCCCTCTATCTGAAATAATACTTTCTGGCAAGCCATACAGCTTCCAGACATTATCTCTGAATAATCTAGCTAATCCCCCTGCTGTTGTCTTTTCTATAGTAGGTATAAAATAAGCCATTTTTGTCAACCTATCTACAATTACCAGAACCGAGTCGTATCCTTGTGTTAATAGCAGTTTCATAATAAAATCAGCCGATATGTGACTCCATGGTTTTTTTGGTATTGAATTTGGCATTAACTTGCCAGCAGGTGCCTGCGTACGATTCTTGTTTCTCTGGCATGCATTGCATCCTTCTACATATTGTTTCACCTCCCTACTCACTCCCGGCCACCAGAAGTTTCTGGTTACCAATTCTGTTATCTTCCACTGCCCTCCATGTCCCCCTACAGGCGTATCATGGTGTAGCCTGATTACCTCTGCTCTCAACTTCTCGTCCTTTGGTATGTATACCTTTCCTTCTTTCAACATTAACCCCTTGTGTTCTCGCCACTCTTCATCTCTTAAAACTTTAACTCCAGCTCATTTCATCTCTTCCACTGCCTTAACAACTTCATCATCTTTTGCTTTACTCCTCCTTATTCTGTCCAGAATATCTACTTCGTCTATTACTACTTTAGACACCTTTGCTACTCAAGCCTCTAACCATTCTCTTTTTACCAATGTTTGTTCTTCGTTATCTCTCTCTACTCCCATTTCCCAATCTGATCTTCTACTCAATCCATCTACCTTTCCCATTCTACTTCCGGGTACATGCTTTAAAACAAAGTCAAATCTAGACAAATAAAGTGCCCATCTAGCTTGCCATCTATTTAACTTCTGATTACTCATAAAGTATTCTAGATTTTTATGGTCTGACCAAATTTCAAATTTCCCCTTTGCACCTTCTAAAAAGTGCCTCCAGGCTTCTAGATATCAAATTACTGCCAACATTTCTTTGTCATGAATCTCATAATTTCGTTCAGTTTCATTTAACGATTTTGAGATGTAGGCCACTGGTCTCCACTTATTGTCTTTGCATTTAATAGACAATACACCTCCTGTTGCAAAATTGGAAGTGTCTGCCTCGACTCTAAATTCCTTGTCTAAGTCTGGTGCTACCAACAATAGTCTAGTTGTGAAGATCCCTTTTAATTGCTCAAATGCCTTCTGCTGGGCTTCTTTCCACTTTCACTTCTCATCCTTTCTTGTCAACATGTTCAAGGGCTTTGCAAGTGCTGCAAAGTTTTTAATAAACCACCTATAATAATTGGTGAGTCCCAAGAACTTTCTGACATCTCTGACCATTCTTGGTATTGGCCAGTTCAACACTCCTGCCACTTTATCTTCCTCCATCTCGATTTTCCCTTGACCCATCACTACTCCCAGAAAGTTTACTTTATTTGTTTTCCATGAATACTTTTCTGGTTTCACATACAAGTCATTTTCTTCCAACTGTTTCAACACTTCCGCCACTATTTCATTGTGTCCTTCCTTACTGTCTGTCCCCACCAACACATCATCCACAAACACTGCTACCTTCCCTTCATTTATGAGATCTCTCATGATCTCGTTCATCATTCCCTGAAAAGTCGCCGGCGAGTTTGTCATTCCAAAGAACATCACCACCAGTTCAAATGATCCCACATGTGTGGTGAAGGCCGCCTTCCACTCATCTCCTTTCTTTATGTATATGTTATTATAGCCCCATCGTAAATCCATCTTAGTAAACAGTTTCTTGTTTCCCATTGAGTCTACTAAGTTGGTAATCAATGGCAACGGGTAGTTATTTTTCACTGTTTGCTTATTGAGTCTACGATAGTCC
>Ga0153959_1000494_pt1 | contig 15721 bp, 15 predicted proteins | sample TSFL043MetaG_FD_104685 | JGI IMG/M metagenome (GOLD analysis project Ga0153959, IMG submission 104685) | Attine ant fungus gardens microbial communities from Florida, USA - TSFL043 MetaG | ecosystem: Host-associated > Fungi > Mycelium > Unclassified | place: USA: Florida, Wekiwa Springs...
AACAAAATGGTTGTTGTTTGCGAGGTGGGAGAGTGTGGTACTGTACAGAATGGCGAGAGATTCCGGTCCCGAGTCTACCAGTCAGCCCCGGCCGTATTTCAAGAAACAACTCCGATAAAGTTACGTCTCGTCGCACCAAATCGTGTTTGGCACAGCTCAGCACAACACCCCGAGGCGGGCGCGTCGCAACCACTGATTTTGCGCGTTGCGCAACCGGTCGACGTCGTTCAATGCTCTGCATTTCACTCGCTAGAACCTACCGATTGTGCTGCCTGAACTCGTTGGCACCGAATTGGCACTTTTTGCGGCTGCGTTGTGATCCGCGCAACGAGTGGCTGCGGAGATTCAACGAGCTTGTTGTGCCCGCCTGCTGTAGTCGCTTCCTTTCGTACTCACTGTTGAATTTCTATACCATCGCTACATTTAGCGCGCAAGCGATTCAATCATCCGCTCGTTGCTGCGCACCCGCCTTCTCACGATCAGCCTGTCCAGCCGTTGACAGGTACCAGCAGAGCCGACATTCCGCTCCGTCAGGAAGGGTCTTTTCCGAGACCCGGCGAGCGATCAAGCTACCATCTTCTGTAGTGGTCGGTGTCCACCTCATCACATGTCGAGACCATGCCCTTTGCCCTCTGACCTCATCGACCCACGGCTTCTTCATAAGTCCTCTCCGGCCTTCGCTTCCGATGTCTGCACTAACACAGCAAAGACGCCGGCATCACCAGACCATGGATTCACCTCCGCTTCGAGTCGTGCCATCGAGACTACAACCACCGTAGCACTGCATGAATCTCTGCTACAAGAAGGCTTCGACACATCGCAGTCTGCCAGGACGGCGCTCGATGCTGCACTCAGCGTCATCGATTGCCGTACGTATTGCATCAAGGCCCGCAAATTTAGCAGCAAACGCATCGGATGCCTACAAGGCAATGCTTCAAGTAACGAATGCACGGGCCTTGGCTTCAAGGTGTTTATCCACCCAGCCTCGGACACCTCGCAAGAGCGATTCCAAAATCAGGGTGAAATTCCCCCACCACAATCACACACTGCTACCGCTTCGACAGAGTCAAAGTCACGACCTAGCATGGATCGTAAAGCCACCTGCTGCGCCCCTGCCGACAAAGCTTTCGGCGAATGCAAGCATTCCACCCACGTTCGGGCCTCAATCTCGCCTGAATGACACACCCTTCAACGTAGATACTGGTCCCCTTCAGGCCCAAGCTGCCACCACTGCAATCGCGCAGGTCGATGAGGCCTCGGAAGGAATCGACGACAACGATGGAAGGATGACAACGAAGGCACGAGTTTGATGGACGACGGCACGAGTGGCGATGAAGGCTCGGAAGAGAGCGACGACGGCTCGGATGACAGCAGTGAAAATGAAAAAGAAGCCGATGATCACAATGCCGGCGCGGAGAGTGAGGACGCGGTCGAGAGTAACACAGGTCGGAGGGGCGACAAGACATCGGCCGACAGCAACGAGGATCCACGTCACTCTGGCACCGAGCAACACTGTGGTGTTGTTGTCCGAGAAGATCAGCGCGAAGCCGCAAGATCGACCCCCTCTGATACATGCGAAGCCTCCTTCCATCAGCGGACGACACGAGGCACGATACACCGCCCCCAGAAACACTCACGCCAAGCCAACAAGCGATTTCGATCGACCAACGGTATCGACACCGAAAGCACATAAGCCCGAATGTTGGACATGCTTCGCGCGCAAGCAAGCGCTGCAAGGCGAGCCGATCGCAGTCCTTCGACAGTCGTCAGGAGACGAGGACTGCGTTCCCGACATCCACCTCCTTGACGTCGAACACAGCCGACAGCGGCAACGCCCAGCCGACTCAAAGTCCGCATCCGTTCGAAGGAGAGACCAGCAAATCTCTGCTGAGTAGCGACCTACGTGCGATTGTCCACTGCTTGGTGCAGATCACGGTCCATCGGCAGCCGATGCCGCATTGTCGAATCGGGCCACGCTCGAGATAGTGAAGGCCATCGAAAGTCCATGTCTGTGTGTCGTCGGAACTTTAATCAAGCATCGTCGGTGCATTCGTTCCTACTATCGTCAGACAGATCTTTTTCAGGCTCGCACAGGGTAATTGAACGGTGCTCGGGCACGACTACCTACCAATGAATCGAGATCGATAGGGGTGCGTGTGGGTGACACGGAGGAGAATGGTGCTCGCTGTCAGCAGACCAGGTGTGCCAATGGTGTTCCAAGGTACAGTAGCTCCTCACATGGTGGGGTCAGTCTTTGCAATGCACTGATCCGGTTAACAAATCGTGTGACGGAGGCTGAAGTGAGGATAGACGTCAGGAGACTCTACAGTCAAGCTCGATCGAGACAGAAGTATGGAATCTCGCGAAGCCGAGTTGACACGCAGACGCGGGCAAGCATGTCAGTCAGACCTTGAATTTGCGTCCGCAGCAAGACTGAGATCCTCTGGTAATTCGAAGCTAAACTGGTCCCGTCGACAAGGTCCTTGGCGGGGAAGGGGGCAAAAGCAAAGGTGGCACACGTCTCCCCTATCACCTTCGTGCTGAAGAAAACATTTCAACTTGACTCATTACCCTGACTCCGAGCGAGTACATTGCTCGACATCTCCCTGGTCTCCGTGTCCGAATTATCGCTGCTGGTGGTCCGCTCTGTCTCTGTCTCTGCCTCTGTCTCTGTCTCTGTCTCTGTTTCTGTCTCTGAAGCATCCCGGTTGGCGAACTGGAACACATGGGGATCAGTGGGCTCAACATGCAACTCAATGCTGTGACGGAGGAAACAGGACACTGCCCACCTCTCCAGCTCGTCCTGGTCCGTGTAAGATAGGTGCCTGCTGGTGCGATGGTATATGGCGTTGGTGCGCAGGAAGACGGTGTCGAAGGGCTGTAACATGACCTTGCAGCCATACTCTGGCAACTCCAGGATTGCATGTTGACCGAAGTTGACAAGAATGGACACTGCAGCATCCTGACTATCTTTGTGCACCTCGTCTGAGAAGCCACGGAATGGGCTGATGGTGGAATAGAGAGGGTGGCAGTAGGTGTCCATCATGGGGACACGAGCGGCCGCCCAAGGCCAGTGTATAGCTGTTCTATCGTCCAGCACTTTCCTGAATTCTTCACACAAACCTCTGTCTCGGCAGCTATAGATAGGCTGGATAAAATTCTCAGTATACTGGCGAAACCACTTGCAGAACTTCCCAGTTGCCTTCCTACCCTCCTTTGTGCCGCCAGTACCTCGGGTTTGGGACGTATCGGCAGTGAGACCAAGGGTCTTGCAGGCCCGATCATGCCAAGCACCCAGGTGCATTCGCTTGCGCATGGCTTTGCGCCTCTCCAAAACCTTGGTGTTCCCAGCATCTTCCACAGCGCTGACGACAAAGCTGGCGCTTTCTGTACGAGGAAGAGACTTGCCCTTCCTGGCAAGGGAAGGACGCGATCGAGAACGAAGGGAACGTTTCTCGTTGGAGATCAAGGTAGACCGTTTGGTGCGTTTGCTGATTGCGTTGGTGCTGAGGCTAGAACGCTTCTTACTTGTGCTCTCGCTGGAATGGCACTTCGCCCTTAAAGTCATTTTTGTGAGGCGTCTGCTTCCCCTCTTAGCTGATCTCTTCATCTTGTCCAGCTGACACTCGTTTGCGGGACCGAACCTTTGCAGCAAGATATCCCCTGCACTTGACCTGAGGGTGATATTTGCCGTGTATACTTCGTCCCTCCGATTACCATAGTCTGTAGATGCGCGCCCAGTTATCAGTCTAAGTGTAGACACATCTGGGGGATTAGCTGGATCAACCTCGACTGGCTCGCCAATTTCATGAATCTGGTGGCATCGGATGGCCCATCGAAAGACATCTCGATCAGTGTACCGACGATTCTTGGTACGACTCTCCTCGGGAGGCGGAAAGTACATCGTGTTTCAGAAGTGAGGTGCAAAAATACAATTTCGGTCGGTACAGAGCGTCTGGGGCTGTCTTGATCGATGGAAGAAGTGTACAAGGCGGGTTTGCGAGTGACAAATGAGTCGAAAGAGGGACGTTTGATGCTGGCCGTGAATCGGCGTCGTTCAGCACTTCCGGAAGGTACGGTGTCGCACGGGGCTGTCTCGGGCGACGAGAGAATCAGACGAGAGGCGTCTGCGGGTGGCGAACGGATCAAAAAAGGGATGTTCGATGCCTGCGGCGGATGGGTGCGGTTCGAGCTGCGGTTGCGGAGGGTTCAGAAGCGTCTGGAGCTGTCTTGGGCGACGAACAGATCGTACGAAAGAGGCTTGCGATCGGCAAACGAATCGAAAGGGTTGTGTTTGTTAAGGCGTCGGATCGGTGCAGAAGAGAGCAGTATGTGGTTGGCAAGTAGAGACGCGGGGGGATGTCACTGGTCGACGAAAGGATGGCCAGGGACGCGGCTGCGGTCGGCGCATAGAGGCTGACAGCATGTTTAGGGCGGCAACTGGATGTAAGAAAAAATTGGTGCTCGATTGGGAAGAGCGATAAGACACGATCCGGGCGTTTCGCCCTTTCTTGCCGTCTGCGAGCAAACAGGACGGAACGCTCCTTTTCGGGCGAGCGGGGACAAGCTACAACGGGTTTGTGTAGGGCGCTCTTGACTCCGTGCCATGATTTCTGAAGCAAAATCCCGATCGATTTCTAATACCCGATCGATTTCCGAAAATCTGCGGTGCTTGCCGTGTGTTCCAGGCATACTAACTACTACTCCACAAGCACTGCTACTGGTTACCAGGCCCTGTTACTAGGCTCGCGGATATGCTCCTTTCATCTTTTGCGCGACTCTGATCGCAAACACTCAGAACCTCATTCACGCTCACTCGCTCGTTGGAATATGAGTCAAAGAGTGAATTGCGGTTCTTACGACGACGATTATTTGCTTTTGCACGGCGATTTGTTTTTTGCTGGGATTGTGCTTTCGCTTCTTGCGCGTCTTGCCGGTCTTGTGAAGTTTCATGGCCTCGTTGAAGATACGAGCGATCTCCGCAATCTTCTTGACTAGAGCTGTGTCGAAATCTGGTCGAGAATAGTACTCCTTGTAGGCTTTCTTGTAGGCTTTCGCCAGCTTACGAGTGCTGTGGCGGGTGGTAGAAAAACGAGCCAGACCTTCGCGATGCTGACCGAAGTTGGAGTTGCGCAGTCCCGATGATTCGAAATTTTGTCGGAGATCCTAGATTCGCTCGCATCGGCAGTATAAGTTAGTGCTTTGGCGCGTCAAAATACTACGGCAAAGCACTACCTGACAGGCGCACAAGGTGTCTGACTGCTCTGTGCTGCTGTGTGCTTGAGAAAATTTGTTCTGACTGACACGAGTGAGAGTCACAGGTCTTACGAGCATGTCGATGTTGAATCGAGTTCACTGTGGCCATGCCTCATTTGATCGGGATGAAATCTGATCGGGTCGATCCGAGATGTCGATCCGAGATCACTCGATGGCTGTACGTCCAATTCTGGTCAAATTCGTGCAACGCTTGGTGATGCGCTTCCTTCCTAGACGTTTGTCTTTGTATTACTACTCTGTACCCTTGATACTATCTGCTAGTGTCGGATTCTAATGGCAATGACAAAGGGTTATCGATTGTATCGAAGTTGCTGTGCCGAACGAGCGGAAGACGCCATACAACCCTGTGGGGAGGCGGAAGTCGACAGAACAATCACGTGTGGGCTATGAGGTTGTAGTCTTGGCATAGGCGCCTTGCGCGCTTCCGGCGAGAGCATGTCTCGACTGCGCATTCACTTGCGCATTCCGCAACGACAATCCCCTTTCCCTCCACCACCACTTTTGATACTCATTTCGTCAATCCTAAAGATGGCGACTAAACGGCCAAGACGATCAACGGCCGCCTTGGCATTGGAAAACAAATCCACAAGGCCGCTGAGCGCGGTCAGCGATAACACCGCGGCCGAGCCAGGCGAGCTAGTCGTTCCCGCTCATCCCATCGAAGATCAACTCGGAGACCAACATCGACCACTGAATCCTTTAGCGCCGTCTTTCGTCCCCTTCGCCCAGGCCGCTCAACCCAGTTCCTCTCCAAGCGCTATACCTTCGACTGTTCCGCCCGAGATCGCACGCTATATCCAGGATGAGATCCGGCAACAACTCGCAGCAGTACAAGCCGAAGACGAGCGGCACGCGGTTCTGCCACATGAGGACGCTGCCCAACGACGAGAGCAGCCTCTCGTAAACGCATCCGATGCCGACAGCGGCTCAGGTGGGCGGGAAAGGACCAGAAGCCCTCGGCGGAGAGGGAGAGGCAGCGGAGGTGGAGGCCAAAAGGCCAACACCGACATCCGAACGCCATTTCACAAGCGATTCTGGAGCCTCCTTGACTGTCCTGCGGGCGCGTACCCGCCCTACGAGGCAGAGGTCAATGGAGAGCCAACACACAACGGCTCGGACGCCAATCAGCCCGGGGTTGTCAGAATCGATTGGCATCGACCTGTCGGCGAGTACGAGGGCCTCATCCAAAGGATCTGGGGTGACATTCACGCGGAACCCAGGGTGCGAAACTTCTTCATTACGAACCTCGAGCAAAACACTGATCGGGCTCTCAGGATCTGCAGGGAGATCTTTGAGAAGAGCCTCATCCGCGGCAGGGAAGAGATGCGCAGGAAAGAGGTGCGCGTTCAAGTCAACAAACAGAAGCAACGACACCGAAGGGCAAAGACTAAGACCAAGCAGTGGAGGAAAACGTATTTGACGAAAGTGCCACTATCCCGTCGATATCCTAACGCTGGGTCGACCTTGGACGATGTCAGCGTCAGTTCTCTAGAGACGGTCGACGAAGGAGAGGGTGTGGATGATGCTCGTCCAGTCCAAGCTCACGCCAATCGCGTGAAACGAAAGGTGGCAAAGCTCTGGCGCTCAGCTTTATACCAAGACGCCATGGACGAGGCGGACCGAGCCCATAAGTCCACGAATAAATACAAGAACATGAAAAGTCGTTCGCAGAAGAAATTGAAGGCCAGAATCACGCGTCTGCCGGCAACCGCCGATGGCCTACTTCCCCTTTCCGGCGCTCTACAACAATGGCAGGTCTCTTCGACCTTCGCCACTGCCTTTCCGGACCTCTGCACGGATGTGCAGCTAAACAGGGTGAACGAACATGCGGACGTCAGGATTAGGGAACTGGGTGAGGAGGATTGGGGTCCACCGCATCCCCGCATCAGGAGCCACGATGCGGTGTTCGATAGCGAGACCGATGAGACGGAGTGGGAGCCGGCGGATGAAGATGTTGGGGCAGCGCAGGGCCTGAACCCTCAAGGAGCGGTCGGCCACGATGGAGACGGCGACGAGGAGCAGGACAACGGCGAGGAGAAGGCCGCCGCGGATGCAAGCACTGCGGTGCCTGCCGGATAACCAATGCGAAATTAGGTAGATCACTGCGAAACAGTGCGACGTGTTCCACTATATGCGCTTTTCCGTGTTTGATGTCCTTCGCTGAAGTGTCTAAGTTAACGTACACAATAAAAGTCTTCGTCGTTCGTGTAGCTTTGTGCCGATAGTGTGCTTCGATCGATACATTCGTTCGCAGTTCCGATCATTGCATGCTGTTCGTTGATCGGCTTGTGAAACTGCAGATGGCGGTTGATGCTATTTATCAAGCAGGACTCAGACTCAGCCGAGGTCAACCTCGGAGGCTCCGGTTTCAATTTCACCAAGACTTTACTCCCTGAATCACCTTCAAACCACCTTTTCTCCGAGAGACGACCTTTCAGTTGGTCCGGAACAAGTTGCGACACAGTCATGCGCTGTGTCCTGAGAACTTGTAGCAGACGCGATGAAACTTCGAGCTCCCTGACTTCGCATAGCACCATCATATCTCAGAGTCGAGGCAAAGCCTGCTTCGACGAAAGTGAGGGACAGACGTGGTGCACGATTATATCCCTCGGTCAATCCAGATGCTCGATGTCACGTACCTCCGACAGGTCTTGTGCGAGAGAAAAGCTCCAAATGCCTGCCTGTCTCCCTCCTCAACCGACAACTCACAAAGACGTCGCCGCGGCGAAAGTCAGGCTCGGCCAAATGGCTAGACAGGCCATTCGATCATATACATGGCCACAGTTCAATTCGGGGAGGATCTCAGGAAAAGTTCAAGCGAAGATTAAGACTTGGAGCTTTCTGAGGAATCACATGACAAGCTCCCTTCATCCTCCGGATCTCTTGGATCTCCTGGAATCAATTCCGTCGTCCTATCAGACATCCCTCGAAGCCTCGACATCGGCCGGCCGATAACGTTGTGCCAGCGCAGATGTGCAAGGATTGAACCCCCCCCCCCCCCCCCCTCTTACCCCTTCTCCCCATGTCTCAACCATCCGCAGCCAAAAGGAGGCATTAACGCCGGTCCTATGAGTTTCTCCGTACGCCTCAGAGCTGCGGAATTTGGGCAGGAGATTGCACCTCAATGACATAGATCGATGCCTCCGTGCATTCCATCTGTCCTCTCTCCAACGTTAAACCCCTCTCGACAAACGGTCTGTCAGCTTCTTCGCTTTCTCCCAGACCGGTGGGACCGGACAGACTCATGAGGTGCTGAATGCTTACAACAGCGACCCCCTGCATGTACATTCGTCTTACGGGAACGAGGCTGAAGTGCAACATTTCGACTCAAACGGAAGGAGAGGATAGCAAGCTGCAAAAAGAAAAATACTGACAAAACGTTGTGTGAGGGAAATACACATTGAATATTATAATTGTTGAAGTTGGTTATGTCATGCAGTGTCGAAAGTGCAACTACTAAAAGTGTGTTCGTGACTTTCAGTGCTGAAAGCAAAGTTTCGACAGAAATTATAACTAACAAACCTGGCAATCAAGTAACTAAGTAGTCCCTATTGGGTCTGGTTATTTTGGGTTCACGCCCTGGATTCAAGACTTAGAGCTCCTAGCCATCGACATCTGTCAGGTTTTGTACAAAGCTATTGGCGACGTTACGAGCGATGAGCCTTTCATGCCCACAGAGCCAGCGCCTCTTCAGGATCTGACCCACAGAAGGCCCTGCCGCTGCGACCCGCAGCTAGGGGATTCGCACACAAACTCGTCTTCGCAATGTTGAACACGGTGCCGCAAGCAAACAGACTTTTGTGTTGCAGCGATCATCAAGGGGTCGCACTCGCCGGTTCCCCTTCGATGAAATGCTGCGTGCAAGTCGCAAGGTGCCATCGTGCACTGCGCGGCGCTTTCCTCCGAAGAATGCGCGCCATCATTAATGTGTCGACCGAGCGTCCCACTTCTTGTCTCGCTGTCGCATGCGTTTGTGAACGGATAAACTTTTTGTATTCCTCATATTGCAGTGAGAATACAGATGAAGTTACTGGCGGCTTATACGACGGCAGATTGTGAGTACTGTGCCAGCAATCCTGGGAACGGTCATGTCGCCATTCACACATGGAGCCCTTCGACTTCACGAAACCTCTGGCCTCGGCCCGTCTTTGAGCGTCGCATGCGTACGCAAAGTAATAGAGTCAATCAGGTTGACGTGCTTCGTCGCCGTTGGCAATCGATTGATGCAAGGTACAGAGCACCCATGAAGCGTATTGCGTCGACTGGCTCGGCCCCTGATCGCCTGATGACCGCTAGCCAAACGTACAGCTTCGCGCTTCTTCGTTAGCCTATCCAATGCCGTGTGTTCTTTAGGCAGGCGTCGGGAGTTCTATTGCAGCTTCAAGATCCGACACACGACTGCTTCGAAAGCGATACGGTGCGTCAGAATACGCTGCCTCTCTCTCGGCTAAAGAGAGTCGAGAGGCGTGTGCCGTGGTCCGGCACTTGCGTTATGGGGGATCTGGGTCCGCCAGGTCGGCCGATGGATCAGTCAAATCAGCAATGAGACCTTTGCGCAATTCTATTGCCGCTATCAGTGACTTGGCGCGCACCAAGCCCCTAGTGAGGTCATCCTCATGCGCATGCATCACAGTCCAATGAATTGCCTCCTCCGAAAAAGCGTCGCGCATGAATCGAGTTATGGTTTCAGAGCCGGGCAAGCCGCACGGAGCGCTATGTGCTTCTTCCGGCGCCACCTCGCTGCTCACTCCCCGTGACGTCCTCCACGCCGAGACTGCCGCGTCTTCCGCGGTCAAATGCAAAGCCGAGCGTGAATTATGTAAGTTTGCGGACATGCCTCGCAGGGATCGGCCGGTAGAAGAGTTTGACAGGGCCATCGGGACCTTGAAGATCGGGTCGTCCGAAGGTAGATGCGTCGTTTCTGCGGTATCGGGAACATCCTTTGACGCAGATGATTCTGGAGGCAAGTATGAAGGGCGCGATGGAGCTCGTTCGTGGGGATCTGGTGTTGCTGGCAATCTGAATCGCAAATTCTGCTCAAGGCACCCAGCTTCGAAAGACGATGCCGGAGCAGAAAGCGGTGAAGGCGTTGCGGCTACGCGTTCGTGTGCTTCAGAGAGAGGATTTGGGTTTCGACCGTCGACAGAGCGAGAATCCATTCCGAGCGCAACCAGTGCATCGACTGCGGTTTGATCGGTACATTGCGAGGCGTCGGTTCCGAACGGCGAGCGTGCTCGCGTCCTCCGATTTGGTCTGGGAGGCGCGTTGATACATCTCTGAATAGTATCTTCCTCGTCAGAAAGACACAATGTGGATGCAGGCGCTTCAGAGTTGGGCGGTAAGCCCGCAACGCTCGATATGTCTGAGGGAGCAGACGAGCGAAACGCCATATGCGACAAGGAATCAATGCGGGGCAATTTGGAAAGTTTGCTCGGAGTGATGCTCGCTGTCGTCGATGGGAGAGCTGCATTGTTCTGATGTGAAAGCTGTGATTCGCCAGAGTCGCAACGTCCACGTTTTGGTGGGCGTCGGCGGTTGCCAGCGCTGGTGCTGGTGCCTACGTTGGTGCTCGGTGGTTCGTAACCTTCTGGGAAGGCGGGGTGATTGTGCGTTGACTGTAGTTGAGTCATAACGAATCGGTAGCTGTCGTTCCTTGCAATCTTGACCTTGTAGGGGCACTTTGTGAAGGTGGTGTATCCCGACACTTTGGCTTGGGCACGACTCTTCTTGAAAGAGCGGCCGCGACGACAGCCCATGTAGGTGATTTTGTTGTCTTCGTGCTGCCTGGGGGTAGCAGCGCGATCTGTTTCTGGTTCAGTGGCGTGTCCTTCCTCCTTTTTCGGCTTGCCAGGATTCCTGGAGGTCAGAATGCAGACTGCAAAGCGATGTTCACGAGCGAAGGCTTCGAGAGCCTCAATGCATTGTTGACGATGCTCAAAAGCCGCACCTAGTAGCGATGGCGGCAGAGTGGCGTCAAAGCCGATTTCGTGATGACCTCCGTCTTGATTACCTGCAGCGTGATTGTCTGACATGGTACTATCATTGAAATCACGGTTGAACACGCACTTCGCGTTGAGCCCTGGCCCGGGGCGCAGGCAGTGTCAAGCCGTGTCGCGATCGTCCAAGGTGCGCAGCTCATCGAGCGACAGGAGCACAAAGATTGAAGTGCATACATTGGCACGTCGTTTTGCCACCGTTTGAGGCCAGCTTGCGCTCGATTCTGTCAGCCGTCAAGATCCGGTGAGATCGTGGACAAGACGTTGAGCCGTAAGATGTGGTTCTTTAGTATCTTATATTGATATCATCCAAACAACGACGCTCATGTGCCCTCGGCTATTTTCAAAATCGCACCGTCTTCCGACTTCCGTCTCGTCCTCTTCCTCGGCATCGAGATATATCGAGAGATCGGGAGAGCAGATCGAGCAAAGATTTTGCTTTTTTCCGTCACGTCAAATTAAGGCCCCTGCTTCGTGAGTCAGAAGGGTGTCGTTTGCTCACCTTATGGCCCATGATCACTTGCTTAGATGGACGTCATTGGCACACCATTGGCACACCATTGACATAACAGTGTTACGTCCTGACTCATGCTATAAGGTGCAGATGACACAGTAGCGATCAATCGGTGTGCCAAGCTGACGCCAAATTCGGACGTCAGGTGGGGCGTCGCCGGCGCACACTAGGCCGTGTTTTGAGTGTGACTCAAGATAGCACCAAAAGGGTCTCAGAAGGCTTCGAATGGAGCTACAAGGTGTCCTTTTCAAACCACTGTGGAACTCAGGGCTCATTGTACCACTCTCATCTCCTGCTGTCTTTCTTGCCTGCTTGCTGGAATGGCGGCAACAGGGCGGTCAAAGCAGGTGCGGGTGCAACTGCGAGAGCTCTGCCGGACACGCAATCAGCGGCAGTATACCGCTAGTCGACCGCGGATCCTGCCAACGGCCAAGGACACACAATCAGTAGGGGAGGCTTCTCATTGCCCTTCACTTCAGAGCGACAAGGCGCACGACAAATTGCAGAAGCTTTCGTTCAATAAGACTACGTGTGTTTGGGCGGCAGTCTACAACCCTGACCAGCTTTGCCAATTCTGCCTCGCCAGTCAGAGACTTCCGGGTAGAGCTTGGCTGCGCAAAGGATGAGTAGGAAGAGAAGGAGGCAAATGCGTCCCCGGGGAATTGCAGCAAACGACATAGCAGATGAGGGGTCACGGCGTGGGATGGGTACAGCCTGTCGCTGAGGGGAGGCATGCAGATCACTGCTACACTGCTTGTCGATGTGGCTCTGCCATTCCATTAGCAGCTTCACGGGAAGAGTCAAATTCCGATTGGCAAAGTATGTCTTGTCACCTTCTTGGTATCGATCCGGTGGATACTTGGCATGGAGTTGCTTTGCCGATTCGACTAGCCATGCCACGGGAGGTTCTGTCCTACCTTGAATGTCCTCAGGACTTGAGTCGATAAGGTCAATGAGGACTGCGAGGACATAATCGCAGTAGTCTGCGCCAAAGATCCTGCGATGCAAAATGACTAGTTGGCTCTGAGATCTCTGCATTTCAGGAAGGACCGCCTCCTCCGTGTCGGTGTTGGATTCATGCACCGAATGAAGGAGCGATGTTATATCGTAGTCAAGGTAGCTTGGAGGAGCAGCCGCCCCTCCTTCATCTTCGTGTCCTTGCATACGCGGCTCACTTTCGAGACCCAGGGAGTCACAGGTCGAATGAATCAGCTGGAGTGTCCTTTGGGCGCCAGCTGCATGAGCAAATCTCCAGAGCTTGGATCGATATTCGTCAAGGTTTTGAATACGTTTGCCGCAGCAGTTGGTGTCTTGAAGCATGCGGAGGTCTCCCTTCTGATTAGCGAGAATCAAATTGATCTTCTCGACACTCAGTGTTCTCTCGCGAGGGAATGCAGTCTGAAGGACACATTGAGCTTGATCATCGCCGTGGTGTTGACGCGTGCCGGGCGGATGCACGCCTGGAGGCGGTAGGAGGCAGAAGGGAGGGACGACATTCAAACTGCTGCAGAATCCGCAGTCGCTACTCCTTCGTACCTTTGCCAGACGTGCCTTGGCTAAGGCCTCTGATATCTCCTCCATCACTTTTCTCTTCCAAGTGCTCAGTCGCAACATCTCTCCAGTCTTGTGAAACAGGCTAAGCTCCGTGTAGAAGCCTTCTTTGCCCGGGAAATGGTGGTCAAAGAGGTCGTACACGGTCTCTCTCTGACCCTCGCGCCTACCCATACGGTTAAGAGGGGCGCTCAGTGCTCGCGCCTGCTCACGCAGGATACGATCCTCAACTCTCCTTCTAACGCGCGAGATCGACGGCATGGCGGGTGGACATTACTTTGGAAATGAAGTGCTGAGTGCAGCTCGACCTTCTGAACGTGGGCAGAAGCCCACTCTGAGTATGTGTTTGGATGCGTAGCAAGTGAGGTGGGAAGAAACGCAATCGGTGTGGGTGGTGAAGTTGTGGAACAAGAGAGGAGACAGACATCTTCGGGGGGGTTCTGGCTTTCGATGTTCTGGCTTACGCTGCTAAGCCAGAACTTAAGAGTTCTGGCTTTGCGCTCTCGGTTAATTTTAGAATCTGCGCCAACAACAGCAGAAGTACTCGCACGAGAAGGTCCAGCCAAAGAAGGCTGTATTCAGGAAGGCGTAACATTCTACTAATTAAATCGCTGACCACCGCCAGTCCTTGAGATCAGCCGGTGCCGAGCGACAGACAGCTAGTAGGCAAGAAACACGCATGACATGACAGGCAGTTCTGATAGCATTGACGAGCGCATTGACGAGCGCATTGACGAACACATTCACAACAGTCAAGCTGTACTGCAGCAGCAAAGACGCTGATTAGCGCAGGGATGTGACGCACCTGCCGGCTCGAAGCGACGCCTGAGCGTTAAAGCAATTGATTCGGTCCTCCGCAGAGTTCTTTTCCCCTCTGTCGTTGAAGATGGAATCAAGCTCCACCTTGGCAGTCATTCCTTTCCCGCCTCGCGGCGCAGAGTTGGATTGGCGCTCCTCTGTGACGCCATTCGATGCTGTCTGGGCGATCCTGCTGTTCGGAACGCTGTCGGCGTCGCCTTCGGACAAGCTGCCGCGTGAAAGTTGCACACTGCTGGAACTCGAGCCCGTCTCGCGTAGCTGCGAACATCCCGGCAGCCGAAGTTGACAGGTGTGCGTAGACTTCGACTCAGCACCAGGCTGCCTCCGCAGCATCACAATCACCGAGTGGCTCAGAGGACGCCGAGCCCAGGGCCAAGCCTACGCTCCAGTCAGGGTGAGTGCTCGTCGCTCAGACTCCGCCGCGCAGACCTCCAGCTATTACTGCTTCGCCCTCATTTGCAAGCCCGATGGTCTCGCGGATCGTTTGGAGAGAAGCTCTGATTGCTCTTGTCTTGCATCTTCCGATCTCTTATCCTATGTTCACTGTGGGTTCGCATCAGCCCCGACCGGCAGAGGCGGTTGACCAGTGCGGCTCACAACCGAACGTCTTCCGTCCCCGTTCGCATCGAGGCTGTTCCCTGTTGCCTCGACTTTCAGACGGACAATCAGTCCGAGCGTTGGGCACTGCACTGCGGTTCGAACACCTTTCTTCTTCTGATAGACGACTCGTACCCCTCCACGACGATATCAGCAGCGATACCGGTAGCGGCAGAGAAAGAAAGGACTTTCCTGTTTCTACCTGGCCAACGCTCAACCAAGGGCCAAAGGCAGATTTGCACAGTCCAATGCTCCTGCCACTTCATCTTGAGATGCCTAACGAACAAGGTCCATGTCGCATCATCACAATCAGGAATTCCTAGCTCGATCCTTGATTTTCGGGCGGTCCGTCTGTGCTGTCACATGTCTGTGAACAACTCGGATCTCCAGAGACGACCTGCACAGACTTAGGATTCGGGAAGCAGGCATTGCGTGTCATAGCAGCAGTGCGTGAGGTCTACATCCTCTGAAGCACAGTCAGGTTAAGCCGAGCTGCGTGCTAAGCCTGTTCGACAGAGACCTCGGTTCCACATGGTTTCTCCACTCCCAAGCTCCATTCAGCGCTTCAACGTCTCTATCCATAGATTGCAGACGGCCTACATACGGTTTACGGATGTTCTTGCTTCCAGCAGGGCTAGATCGTGTCGTGATGAGTACCAAGCGTCTGAGGCCCTACAGGTCATTGTAACCTCCTGGACTGCCAAGGTAGAGGAGCCTCGAGCCCATCTTTTGCGATTCAACATATCGTTGGCGGGTCTTTCGGAGCTTCTCATCGTGGACTTGACAATCCAAGCTCTCTATTCCACGGCACTCCAGTCTCGAAACTTCGTGGCGATCGCAAAATTGATGAGCTGAGTACGTAGGTTACCAACTGAGTTGCTGCTGCGAGAAGAGTCGCGGGGGAAACTCCGCGTCCTCTCGCGCTTGGGAGTTCCCTTTTTCGTGAGCTTTTCGATATTTAGACTTC
>Ga0153959_1000495_pt1 | contig 15716 bp, 9 predicted proteins | sample TSFL043MetaG_FD_104685 | JGI IMG/M metagenome (GOLD analysis project Ga0153959, IMG submission 104685) | Attine ant fungus gardens microbial communities from Florida, USA - TSFL043 MetaG | ecosystem: Host-associated > Fungi > Mycelium > Unclassified | place: USA: Florida, Wekiwa Springs...
AAAAAAAAAATGTGTCTTAAAATTAATTAGATTAGCTTAGATAAGCTTAGATTCACAAAATAGTGGGTTTATTCTTGATCGCAATAAAAATATTAATAATTAATATAAACTTACAATTGAAAGCTAATAATATTAAACTATATTAAATCACAATTTTGTTGGTTTTTTAAAAGCTAAAGTAAAATTTAATTAAACACAAAATCAGGCAACAAATTTGAAAAGCAAAAATATTTTATTTTATTTTAATTTTTATATACTATTTTTTTTTTACTAAAATTTTGATCTTTATTTATTCTAGCTTTTAGCAGAAAACAAACAAACAGCTAAGCTAAAATTTAAATGAATTAAACTATTTGTGCTATCCTATTTAATTATATAATATATTAGCAGGCAAGTGTTATATTTAAAAATATTCTTAATTTAGATTAAGTATTTCCCCAGAAGTAAACACAAACAAATAGTAGGGTCGAACACCCGTACCGTTACTAATTTCTTAGCTGGCAACGAATGCCCTCCCACCGAACCGTACGTGCAACTTTTACTGCATACGGCTCTCCACGTATGATTACGAATTTACCATATTATTTAAGATATTTTAAACTCAATCCATCCTATTTTCCTTTATGGATTTTTGTATAACACACTCTACATACCAAAATTTATTGACGGTTTAATGTAGACATGAGTTGTGTAAACCCTTTAATATGTTTACCGGATTTTATGACTTGTCTTACATGATTGCATTTTTATATTTTCTCTAGATCCACATACCTTACAACTGTCTCAAAAGTTAGTTTTAGTTTTCAACTTTCAGTTAACTGCATCAAAGGGACGGATGTTGTCTATTACTCTATTTCATTCCAATTTTTGTTTTAAATTTTTTTCTGAGTAAAACTTCAATTTGGGTTTTTCTAAAGTTTCAAGGTCATATCCGAACTTTTGAAATACCTTTTTTCTGGAAGACAAATTCAGTTTTCTTGCCAGCGTTTTAGCACAAGAATTCCTCAAAATGTAATTAATGATAAAATGGAAAATCGCAACATTATTCACATTTCTGTAGTAGTTGCAGAATCCCCTAGATAGCCAATTATACCTACTTAAGATTCCATGATGATCAAGGAAAATCCAGGACTTCATAGCCTTTGGTATGTATTTTATTTTTGAGTCTTTTCTTTCTTCTACAAAACCTAACTCCATTAATTTGTGGATGATTTTAGAAAAAGGGGCTAGTATTTCTATAACATTATGTCCTATTTTAACCTTTTTTTTGGTTCCTTTGAAGATGGTTACAACTTTGTTGTTTTCTTTCGGTTTGTTGATTCTGATATAAAATCCGAGAAATGTAGCTTTATCACTGAAAAGATTCGTAATCTTGGTTTTCTCTTCACTCAATTCTACTTTTAGTCTTTTGACTAGGAATTCCGCTGCTTTAACTTTAATCATTTCAGTTAATTCGCGACTACCGTAAACTCCAATGATTCAGTCGTCGGCATATCTAACATATCTGACTCTGTTTCCATTGGGGAGTCTTGCAGGCATATTGTTACGCTCCTTTATCAAAGCTTCAATTTCATTAGTTATCTCATGAGGCACTTTTTTTTTTGAGTATTTATCTCTCAGGTACTGTATTCGTCTCGTGATCTTATCATGTGCTGGGTTTCTCTTAGTAATATCTTTATTAGTGCTACCATATTCAGATATTATTTCTTCCATGTACTCATCGAATTCATGTAAGTATATGTTCGATAGAATAGGACTCATAATGCCTCCTTGTGGGGTAACCATAAAAGAGTCTCACTTAATCCCCTCTTCGACATAACCCGCTCTGATTAGTTTTCAAACTAAATCGATAAATCTTTGGTCTTTTATCCTTTTTTCAAGGTGTTCAATTAGGATTTTGTGGTCAAAGTTATCAAAGAACCCCTTTATGTCTCCTTCAATGACTCAGTTTGTATCCTTTCATCTATTCACTGTAGCAAGCGCCGTGTGACAACCTCGGTACGGTCTGAATCCATGACTTGAAGGTAAGAATTGTTGTTCATAAATTAATTCTAGTAATATTGCCATTGCCTTTTGTATGACCTTGTCGACTGGAGATGGAATTCCTAGAGGTCTAACTTTTCCATTTGCCTTTTTGATTAACTCTTTTCGGACTGGTTTGAATTTAAACTTCTCGCTACGTAACTCCTCAGTCAAATGTTTTAGTACTTCAGGAGATAATCCATCCAGATTGGAGGCATCCGCTCCGTGATTAAAATTTTCAGTTTTAGATTTGATGCTATGATAAGCTGCTAATAGCAGTTTTTCAGAAGATATCAAGTTGTACAATCCGGTGTACTTTCCACTAAGTACTTTCATTTCCGACAGCAATTCCGTACCGTTTAAACCTTTTGCTTTAACAGCAGCGGTAGATGTCGAATACATACGCTGTCCCACTTTAGTTAAAGAATGGCTTCCTTTTCTTAAACCTAATATTGGGACTCCGTCTCCATAGGAATTACTTCCCTTAGGTGATCCCACAGTTGATTCTATTCCGGCATTTTCTGTTTTAGGTCTATATCCATAATTACGTTCAATCTCCGCAGTCATAACGTTAACACTTTTGTTTAACCTTATAGAGATTGCATATGTGACACATAAAGGGTTCTGGAGCGCCCAACTAAATATAGTGGAGAGACCTTGACAGATTTTTCTCGCAACACACCTTATGATTTTATTCACGTTTATTGCTTTTACGACATGCTGCGTTCCCTCATCCCTTTCGGTTATAGGTAAGTCGTATGAATTACAAGGTATAACTGCAACCTTGGTGTCTATCCCTTCAAAAGCAACCCTCAGAGCTATGAGGATTAACACTGCTACGGATGGCATTACACTACCAAAATATATCCACAATGGCGCACAAAATAGCCACACAACATCAACCATATGTTGGGTCACTAGCCTATACCACTTTATTGATATAAGAAAGTTCCCACCGAACTGTACGTGCAACTTTCACTGCATACAGCTCTCCACGAAAAAGCATTTAAATTCCTATTTTATATTTGTACGTTAGTTTTGTTTGCTTGATAAGTCAGATAGTTTCAAGCTATTATACAGCATGTTACCTTTGTGGATAGATAAGTGGCATTTTCTACAGACTGGGATCTGTTTTCTGTTCAGTGCCGACATTATTGCTTTCAAGTCATTAGATTTTGGACCCTTTCTTATGTGTTTTAAATGATGCATCTCTACTTTATTTGTGTCTTCACAAATTATACATTATTTCTGCAATGCTATGTGACTCCTAATTTTGAAATTTAATGCTTTTAAATAATCGAGGGGTTCACATATGTTTTTGACATTAAATGACCTAGTTCTTGTAAAAGTTGAAGGTATATGTAGAGATGTGGATTCTTTCCCATCTTTAAATGATAATAGAGGGCCAAATTTTTTGTATACTTGAGCCCTAGAGTTAAGATTGAATTTTCTAGCCAACGTTTTTGCGCACGAAGGTCTTAAGAATAATTTGATTAAAGAGTTCATACTATATCTATTGTCCACAAATGAATAATAGTTTAATAAACCTCTAATCACGGCATTATATCTCATAATTATTTCTCTATGATCTAGAAATACTCATTTACCAATATATGATGCCTCACCATATAATTTTTTATCTGGATTATAATTCTTTATAAACCCTTTTTGTGCAAGTTTCTTCAATATATCCAACATTGGCGCCCTGAAACCAATTCTAGTCTGTGCTGTACGTAATTTATAACTAAAACTCTTACCAGTTTGTAGAGTAACTTTTTTCTTGATTACTTTTTTTCTAGTTAAGTCTTTACTACTGGCACTTCCTGATGTTGTAAATATATCTGTTCCAAAGAATCTTGCCTTTTCGGTTATTAAATGAGTAATTTTTGTTTTTTCCTCTGACAATTCTAGGTCTAACTCTGTTTTTAGATAAGATTTTATCTGATTCTTTAACTCAATTGCTAACTGTTTATCCCCTATTACGCCTATTATTCAATCATCTGCATATCTTATATATGTAACTCTAGTTCCTATACGTACCATTGACGGCATCTTTGTAAATGTTTTCTTCACTTCTAAGGCTTCTTTTAAGAAAGTTTTATCTTCTGTTTTCTTATATTTTCTTAATGCATCTTCTAAAGCGTAATAGACTTTTCGATACTTGGGACAATTTTTTAAAATAGGAAGTTTAGTATTTTCTTTTTTAATCAGCTTATCTACGAATGTATCTAGTTTATCTAAATATATGTTAGACAATATTGTAGAAACTACCCCTCCTTGTGGTACACCAGTATTGTCGTTATGTATTATACTGTCTTTTAAGTAACCAGCGTTACAGAATTTTCAAAATAGATCAATAAATCTTTTATCCTCTATGGATTCTGATAAGATATGCGCTAATTTATGTTTATTAATACTATCAAAGTAACTTGCGATGTCTCCTTCGATAGCTCATGTTGTTCCCGATCATTTCCCAATTTCTTTCAAAGCCGTATGACAACTTCTTTGAGGTCTAAAACCATGACTACTATTTTGGAATTTTGGTTCATATATAGCATTTAATAACATATACATAGCTTGTTGAACTATTTTGTCTCTCGGAGATGCTACGGAGATTCGTCTCATCTTACCATTAGCTTTAGGTATTTCTACTCTTCTTGAAGGCTTGAATTTATACGTACAGTCTTTTATTGATTCCGACAATTTCTCTATAAATTTCTCGGATATTCCATCCAACGTCTCTAAATCTACACCCGGTGTCATGTTACCAGGTTTTGATTTTATAGTATAATATGCTTCGGTTAGTAAACGTATGTCATACATACTTTTATATAAATTAGTAAACTTGTTATTATCAAGTTTTATTAAGTTTAACTCCGAACTATTGCGATCACTAGGACTGGCACTAGTCGTTGTTAAGTTTCTTCGCTGTTCCACTTTTCTAATTGTAGTATTACTACTATTAAATACTATTGGAACTCCGTCACCATAGGTACGTATACTATGTACTATACCCTTAGGCAATCCCGTATTTCTCTTTTTAACGTCATAATTACCCTTAGATTCCCCACAATTACCCCTGGTTGGGTATTTCATAATTGTTGTAGTTTCAGGACTGAACTGACAAATCATTTCTGAAACAATTAATATACTTTCCGTTGATCTGAGTATATGATGATACTTTGACATCTGATTGTGTAATAACGTAATCGTAGGTAATGTACTTTGCGAAAGATCATAAAATATAGATCTTATCTCGTCATTCGCTTCATCGACATGCTCTGTTTTCTCCACCATTTCTAGCTTTGATGAGTCGATTAGTTTACAGAATATAACTACAATTCTGACTTGTTTCTTCAAGTGGGCGTTAATTAAGCCAAACGGCGCACGCCAATATAAGATACTAGCTTCAAAATTAAAGTGGTGTTTTGTTGTACTATGGTAGTTAATTATTCTTGTTAATGCTACAGCAATAAAGATTGTTCCTACAATTACATGTACAATTTTGTTAGCGTAATAACTCTTTATTTATTACTTCAGTAATTTACATTACTGTTCAGACTATGTCATCAATACTATTAATTATTCGTACCTTCTATGTTTTGTGATTTATTACTTTTTCGTAAAACGTATTATCTTATACCCTTAATGGGATACAACGCAAAGACATTAATAAGGACATATTAGTATTGTAGGGCATTCGTGGCAGGATTATTGTAAATATAATACTCACCTACTAGTCGTTGAACCTTCATATATTTTTATTTATATATATTAATATATGCTTGGCTACAAATTATCCTAAAAAAAATAAATTTAAGGAACTTCTTGTAATTAACCCTATTTTCTAAAAAAATATATAGTTATTAAAAATATTTCACCGTGCGAGATAAAATATTACACACCACCTATTCAATTGCAATTGACACTTGCATGCCAACTATCTTTTTATAAAAATGTTAGGGCTTTAATATAAGCCCCTGGTTACTTACCTAATTTAAGATTCTAAAGAAAAAATAAATTTATAATTTTTATATTTCTCTCCAGTTAATAAACTGTTCTTAATTTTAGCTTTGTTTAATGGCGGTTAAAACTCTACTCTACTACACTCTAAATTACTAGGAAAATTAATTTTTTTATTATTACTAAGTCTAGTATCAATACAAATTATTGTTTAGACCTTATGAAACTAATTTATTGGTTCCTCTAATATATCTTATACCTTCTTTAATGTGGCATTTCATATGGGATTAAAAAAACAAAACAAAAAAGATTATTTTTTATATTATCTAGTTTTTGATTTCGCGATTCCATTTTCAGGCTTACATTATTTCCAATTCCTTGCCTTGTATTCAGTTAATTGCAGATGTAAAATTTCTAAAATTATTCCAACCTTTTTTAATTTCACTTATGAATAGTTTACCTTATGGAATTAAATGATAAACTAAATAATAAGTATCTATAACTATAGACCAATCTTTAAAATCCTTTAATTTTTAATTTTTAAAATACTTGACTTATTTTTATTTTTAAACCGAAGAAAAAAGAGGTAAAACTTTAGTGGAAAATTTAAAGATGCTATATAATTTATATCTAAGACAACAGTAACAGTAACAGTAACAGTAACATTAGCATTCGGTCTACTATTTCAAGATTTTGTTATAATTATATTAGATTTAATATTTAAAATTTCTTTAATTCTCTTAAATAATTCTAATTCTTTAATATGATTTTAATATTTTAATCGAGCCTGCGGGGTTTATAATTTCCAATGAAGTAAAAAACTTTCGTCTTCTAAGTAAAGAACCAATATTTTGTTAAATGAAGATTATTAAAATTTTCAGGGCTAAATAATAATTATCCTTTTTTATTTTCTTATGTAAATTCATCATTTCTAATTTACCTTCAGGTGATAAATGTTTATTCTCTTTAAATAAATTAACCGCTTTTTCGAAAACAATAAACTGGTAATATTTAGAACTATTTAATTTAACAGAATTAAATATAGCTATTATCACTTTTATAAGTGAATTTTTATCGTTTACAAAATAATGACAATTAAAACCTGAAATAGAAATATGCCCGCAATTTAATTTGTTTTTAATATACTCTAATACACATAAATCATTAATATGTAAAAAATATTTGAAAAGTTAACATTGCTGTAGTATAATTATTATTATTTAATTTTTTTAAGGTTATATTGAAATTTCATTCAGCATCTGTAAAACCAGTAAACCATTATAAAAACTAAGTGCTTATGTAATCAAGGGATATATGAAATTTTATTTTATTGGCGATTGCAACTCTAGACTTGAGTCAATTTTATTTAAAAGTGAATTTAAAGGAGTCGTATTAAGTTTAGATAGGCAGGAGTTGGTAAAAACGAATTTTATTTTTTGTTTTTAAGGTTTAGTAATATAACTAGTGCTAAATTTAAAGTAATTTATTATTTTAATTATGGAAGGTTTTGTTTTTAATATATTCAATTTTTTAGGGACTACTAAGATTAATCCATGTAAACCTGTACTAGCATAAAAGGCTGATCCATATACACCATCTGAGATTGTAAATCCAGCTTCAGAATATTCAAAGTATTGTAATCCAGTGAATATTAATGCTAATAGTATTGTAAAGATTCCTCCATCTATTGCTCCTTTTCTATTTCCTGCTATTAAAGCGTGGTGTCCATAAGTAACAAATGCCAAATCTCCAACTATAATAAATTTAAGAAAGCATTAAAAAAGAGCCTGCGGTATTAAACATTTGAATATTATAGTCCTTGTACTTTACATTAAATTGTTTCTTCAAATTTGCTGTACCTTTTGAAATTAATATAAAGCCTTTGAAAAGAATTTTTATTTAAATAACTCTTATATTACTTAACATATAAAATTTATACTTAAAATAAATTATAATTCTTATTGAGATTTCGACTGTACATTAAGCATTTGTATATTATAATTTAATAATAACAAACACCCACCAATGAACCAGTCTGTAGCGATCTATTTAAAACAAAAAAAGCTAATTTAACTTCTTTAATAATTAAACCGACGGTCTTATAATTCAAATGTATTACGTTGACCGTTTTCATTAGTGTCGCCAAAATTTAATATTTAAATTGTATTTATTAAAAAAATTTGACTATATAAAATATTAATTTAATTTTGTTTTTTTGTTTATATTTTTACTTGTTATTAATTATCCTCATCTGTCTGGACGGTACTCTGCTTAAGAAATTTGTTATAACAAGATAACTGTTTTTAACCCACTCAAAATTTAGCTTATTATTATACAATTTGTTGCGTAAGCAGGCTGCTATTATTTTTAATAAAAGGCAATAAAAATCACACTAAGAAGGGCAAATATTTATAATTTAATTATAAAAGGCTAAAAATATAAAAACACACTCGCAGTTGGTCAAGTCAGCTAGCAACAGTGTGATGACCTTTGTACTTACAAATTAGTTACTGAATATAATATTTATAATTTAGCTATAAAGAAACATTTTATCCCCTTTTCCGCCTAATTTACATTGTTTAATTTTTATATTTTAGGTACTAAAGGATCAAAATTACTAATTTTATAATACATAGTAGGATGAAAATGTGGACCTACTATTTTTATTAATTCTTTAAAACTAGATTTAGGTATATAAATACTATATTGATTGATTATTCCTGTTTTATATATTGAAGATTCAAGATTATATTTATTTTTTAAAACTAAAGCTAAATATTGTATTTCTTTAAGTGTAAAACCATTAGTACAAAACTTAAATCCTTTATTTTTAAAAGATGTTCCATTATCCATCATTCATACAGCTAAAGCTAATGGAGTTAAATAACTGTCTATATATTTAGGTACTACTTTTCTAGTTCCATTTGGATAAAAAGATTCATATATTCAATCAAATGAAGAAAAGGTAAAAGTTCTAAATCTATAATAATATCTAATTTCATCACTTTTTACTAAAGGCCTTGAATATATTTTTGGTATTTCCGGGTGTGCATATCCTAATTTACTTATGAAACTGTGTAACCATAATAAATATTCACCATTAACTTTAGCTTGATAATAAACAAAACGGGAACCATTTACAGATTTTTCCATAGATCCTTCAGCCAATAAGGAACCTACTAAAAAACTCAGTATATCTATATTGTGAGGACCTATACGGTATAAAGGATTAATCCTGGGAGTACTAAAAGGCAATGTACTAGCCATACAAAAAATTAAATCAGATATTTCACATTTGTGGCAAACACCACTACTCAATAATAAGATTGTATTTAATAAAGGTATAGCAAAAGGATCCAAAGGTGTTATCCCTAAAGGAGGCCATGTACCTCCTATTTCTATTGCAGGTGATAAACTTGAGTGGAAAAATGCCCAAAAAATCGATAGGAAAGCAAATATTTCACTTATAATAAATAATACTATACCTAACATTAAACCACTTTTTACTTCTTTGGTGTGGTTACCTAAATATGTCAATTATCCATTATCATTAAGTAATGGCTGGACTATATCTTAATCAATAGGTTTACTATTTATAACGTATTAATTTTTGACGTATAGTCTCTGAGGAACCTAATAAAATAATTATAAGTCTTTTGGTTTCCTGCTGATTATTCATATAATTATCTTTAAAATTTTTACTTCCATATTATTATAATGATGAGTATTTAAAGCTTTAGAAATTTCCAGCATATAGTCAAATTTATAGAAGGCACTATAGGTTTTGACATACTTTTGTCAGAAGTTGACTTGCTTTTGTTTTGTAAGAAAAGAAAAAAAAATGGAAGGTTATTTATAATTTTTAATTTCAGATGCTATAGCTCTAATTTTTATGTCTACTTTAACCGCCTCAGTAAAATGTTGTTTAGAAACTATATAAACTACTTCCCAGTGTTGAAAATCTTTTTCCTTTTCACCTATCAAAGGGTATTTATTAAAATAGTTTAAAATAAATTATAAATTATTTATACCGGTTACACTAAGAGACAATACTTATCTAGTATTTGACTGTTACTGTTGATTTATCTTATAAATATTAAGTTTTCGTGATAAAAGTGAGGCTATACTTTTCATAATAGGATACATAGAAGAATAATTAGGTTTATCATATGATCGTTGATCTAATCTAAATTTAAGACTAATACCAAACAAGTACACGAGTAGGGGATAATTATTTATTCCTTTATTCATATGGAAAATTTAAATTTCCTTGTTTTTGATTTTAAAAATTTTCTCTATTCCTTTGGTTGTTAGATGGCCTTTATCTTTCAGAATATCTACAATTTTACAGAAATCCTTAAACTCTAACCTTTTTATCCCGTTAAAAAACAAAACAAAACAAAAAAAAGAAATAATTTTATCAGTTAAATATTAAAATTTTAACACCAAAAAATCACCGCTTGTTTGTGTTCTTACAACATAATAACCTCAATTTAAATAATCAACTAAACTTATCATTAATTGAGCATCCCGAGAATGCTTATAAATATATAACCTTAATTGAATCTGAGCGCCTGCTTTTTTTTCTTTTTTTTCTTTTTTTTCTTTTTTTTCTTTTTTTTCTTTTTTTTCTTTTTTTTCTTTTTTTTCTTTTTTTTAAACGTGGGTTAACATTAACAAAGAAGCAACCTTCAACCGTTGTAAATCCTGCAACCCAGTTTGGTACTTATGGAACTATAGGACTAAGAGGTATTGGAGCAGGAAGAATATCTGGAAATGCCTTTTTTAATTAATTATATAGCCCTATATTAATTGAGGCTCTAAGTGCAATTATTTTTTTTTAATCCTTCTTCAGCTTTTGCAAGAATTAGTTCAAATCCTTGTTTAAAAAATACATAATCAGTTAATTTTTGCGTAATTAATGGATATTTGTTAAATTGATAAACAATTACTCTGAAATCTTTAACGGAAGTAACTCGATAATTAATTGAAATTTCTCCTTGTTTTGCAAGATTAACTCCTAAAGATGCTCTAAATGTTTATAACAATGCTCAATCCTTTTTAGGTTGTTCTATTTAAAAACACGCCTAAGGTTAATAGCCTATTTTACAATTATTTTTTTGTTTTTTTTATAATAAAAAGCATAAAGGAAGCCTCAGCAACCGTAAAACCTGTAAGAACCAAGGGTGAATAGTTACATTTTTACTAACAGATCTTTTTTGTGTTTCTGATTTAGGTTTATTTTCTTTTTATACCAAAATGGCCATCAGCTTCAATAAATCCTGTAAACCAACTATTATCTCTAAAGTCTGAAAACCGTATCCAGAAAAAAATACCTTTTCTGGTATTATTAAAGAATATTTAATATTAAGAAACTTAATTAATTCATTAAATCTAATATTTTTAGGTGTTGGAAGTTTTCCTTGAATCAAGTAAACAAAACAAAAAAAGAGAATACCTTGAACATCTTCAATAATATAACTAAGAGTATTCTGCCCTTACTTTTTAAAACGTCCTATTCCTCCTAGTTCAAATTGAATATATACATATAACCCCAAATTATTTATATGTGAAGTAAATACTATTCTAGGATTTAGTATTCTGTTCAAAGTAGTAATACCTAAAGCTGGTAAAGAAAGCCTTCTAATAAACCAGCTAAATAAAAACAGAATTGATTTTGATAAAAATATCCTTTATTTTATGTGGAAAATTTAATAATACCTTGTTTTATACGATTTCTTCTGGAGAGATAGTTTTTTTATATAAAATAAACATGATTAAATAGTATGCTTTTTGATGTAATTAAGCTTAACGCTCTACCTTCTATTACTACATGTGGAGTGAAGAGTTCGGCTCGAGAGCGTACTAAAGTCCTCCCCGAACCCAGCGAGACAGTCGCCTGTCACGAGGCTCTCCAACTACTACTTATATTAACTATGAAAGATTTTTATTTAATTTTCGTCATTATCTTGAACACTTTTATTTTCGTCTTGAATCAAACGCATTAATCCATTTTTGTGGGCCATACGGTGATGGGTTTGACATAAAGGTACTTGCGTACGGTTAAGCCTGCGCATCATTAGAGTGTGTACAGATGTACCCTTAAGGTATTTTACACCCTTTATGTGATGCATTTCTACATTTTGGCTGGACCCACATATAATACATCGAGGGTTAGCTATTCGGGCGGTACGTGATACAAATCAGTTTAAAGCTGCTAGCGGATTGGAATCTTTTTGATTAGTTGTGAAGGTTGTCCAGAAGGTGGGATTGAATTTCTTGCTCAGAGGCGCGAGATCTGGCATAGGAATTGTGTGGTATTTAGTATATGGAATACCTAATTGTACTTTAGGTTTGTTTTTGCTATTTGTTGCGCGTTTTATACCTATTGTTGTAAGGTATTCCCAAATCCTTTCTTCTGTTTGTCCGATCACTTTTGATTTTTCCTTAAGGTTAGACACTTTGATAGGCTTTCCTAAGTCCTTACCGGCTTTAGCTGTTACTTTAGCTATACTGTGTAGTTTGTACTTGGCGGCGAATACTTGGGCAATAGAAAATCGAATAATATAGTTCCAGCGACTTACCATCTGTCTAAAGTTGTTTGCGAGTTTGTAATAATTTGCCAGTCCTCTAAGTATATAGTTCATTTGCAAATTAGTGGCGTGTTGAGTATTAGCTAAATATTTGAAATTTGGAATAGGTTCACCACTCCGTTTGCAAAATCCTTTTTTGTGCAGACTTAGTTTGACTTTGTTTGCGTCAACTTTAAGATAAATACCTCCCGGGGCGTTCATACGCACCTTTTTTCAAATACCGTGGTATCTTCTGGAGTATTCTCTTATTTTGTAAGGGCTATTTTGGATTAAATAACCTAAAAAAGCGACAGGACGGTCTTTTGGATTGGTAATAAGTGTCTTTTCTTCGCTAAGAGTTAAATTTAGCGAGTCAAGGAACTCACTGCAATTTTTCTTAATTTCTACGGCATCAGCTTTAGATCCTATAATGGTGATAACAAAATCATCCGCGTATCTGACGTAGTTCATCCTTCGGTAACTATTATCCCTGGGAATTTTTATTGAGTAGCCAATTTTTCGGGCTTCTTTAATACCCTGGTCTCTTAAAGCCTTTTTTTTTTTTTTGTAATTTTTGTAAGCAGGGTTGGTTTTTCTGGTTTTACCTTTATTGAATTTTAAGATATACTCTTCCATAAATTTGTCAAATTCGTGTAAATATATATTAGAGAGAAGAGGGCTTAAAATAGAACCTTGAGGAGATCCAACCATATTAAATTCCGAAGGTTTTCCATCCTCTTTTACGATTACCTTAATAAGGTCGCTTATAAGTCCGACAAATCGAGGATCTTTTATTTTTTTGTTCAGCAGATTAAGCAGAATAGTGTGATTGATATTATCAAAGAATCCTTTAATATCCCCTTCGATCGCCCAGGTGAAATTTGCGCTCCCTTGTCGAATATGTCTTAGAGCAGAATGACAGCTTCGCCCTGGCCGAAAGCCATGTGAATGGTTAGAGAACATTGGTTCGTATATAATTTGCAGTATAGTTCTAACCACTTCCTGTACTATTCTATCGTAAAAAGGAGGTATTCCAAGAGGTCTTAGTTTACCGTTTGCCTTGGGTATGTAGATTCTCTTAGTTATTCCCATTTTGTATTGTCCAGAAACAACCAAATCTTTAATTTTTATTAACTTATCGAGGGTTATACCATCAATAGTTATATTATCAAAAGATGGTGTGTTCGAACCCTTTGACATAGCTAACTTAATGTACGCTGCTTTCCAGATGTCGATGTCCCCCAAAAGTTTAAAAAGTCGTTCGTTGATAAATTGAGGGTCTTGTTCATTCCCTTTTCATAGTGTTTCCAAACGACGAGCAACCTTACTATCCTTCCAGGACGGCGCTGCGATTGAAGACTTTGTAGAGTGTGACCGGGTAAATAAATACCCAGTATTTAGCCTCCTTCCCCGCTCGTCTATGTGAGATGGTAATACGAGGCCTCCGCCCCACAATGTGCATCCGTTATTAATGGTCTGCCTCCGTAATGGAGTTCGGGTTTGTGAAAATTTACCCGTCGCATTGTGGTTCACCGGTATCGTACGTGACTGTGTTGCCCACCCTCCAGCTTTTGGGGGCGTTGTTATTGTAAGAGTATCTTCCGATCGTTTGCATCTTACTGATGTTGCTGCAAGCTTAGTTTCTAGATCAATGACTACGAGATTATCATTGTCATACTTGCGTGGGAGTGTTCTGCTAATAGCAGAGAGAGCGTAACCCACCGGTCGTGGTAACCCGTGCTGATCTCGACTTCATGAATAACCCATTATTCTTACATTAACCACATGCTCTAGAACAAGGTCCAAGGAGTGCTCAATTCCAGTCTCGTCCGTTTTTGACAGGCTATTGTCCCCAGGTAGAGTGCTTCTACTTAGGTAAGTCAAACAAGCTTCTTCTTTGAAACTATCAGAAGTTTTCTGTTGAAACAATTTCACGTACAACCGAACGGTCGCCCCTCTAAACCATAATACCATTCCAAATAGAGTTAAAATAAAACCTGAAGTTAAAATATAACCTCCATAAGGATAACCGTGCATATAGCTAACAGCTCCTATTGTTAAATTTAATAAAGAAAAACTAGTTAAAATTGGCCAAGGAGAAGGATCTACTAAATGAAAAGGAAAATGTTGAAATTTATTTATTGTTTTAGTTTGAAGCATCTTTGTTTTTTTGTTTAATAATAGTTTCATCACATTCTATCTTAAAACTTATAGTTAGTAGTTTAATACTAGTTAACTTAAAAAGTTTCATTAGGTTCGATATGTTATATAAATTTTGGTTTATATATTTTTAATATATTACTGCTTTAGTAGCAGTTTCAATTTACAGAACAAGATTATTTAAAGACAAACTTTTAAAGGTATTGCCTATTTAAGGGTTCATTAGTGGTTGTTGAAGAAAGAAATAAAGGTTAAACCAAAACAACCTAAACTGCCTATCCCTTAACAGTGTATTTTACTGTACTTACTTAATTTATCCGTTTAAGATAAGTAAAGAAGGGTGCTTTTTAACTGACAGTTGTGAAGGTGAAGATATGCTTAAATATAGTTCATTTTTTAAACAAAAAAAATCTGTAACTCCTTAAAAATTAAAAATAATCCAAAATCGAACAAAAAAAATTAAAATTTTGTATTTTTAACTCGGACTAGAATAGCTTAAAATATATTAACCTATAATTATAATTATTTATAATAATTTATATCTTAATACATTATTCTTATATACTAATTTAAATATAAAATTAATTAATTTAACTAAAAAAAAATTAAATAATAAATAAACTTAAAAAACCTAATTAATAAGTTTTATTATTTGATCCCTATAAATTATAAGATAATATTTATTATAAAGTTTAACCTTAGCCTGGTAACCTTTAACCTTAGCTTAGACTAATAATCACTCTTTATATTTAGAGTTTTGTCTCATCTTAAATTAAGAATAATTAAAAACTTTTTGCCCAGCAGATAAACTGCTGCAATCTTTGTGAGCTAGGTTGCATCTAGTAAAACAAAAATAGAACTTTTTTAATACTAGAAACTAAGATAACTACATTTTACCAAATAATTTTTTATTATTGTCCTGTCTATAAAATTTTTATGATTATAATTTTGTGTTATTATTATACATCTCTGCATTTATTATGCAAAAAAAAAATGAAT